>Ga0207914_100250_pt1 | contig 26177 bp, 31 predicted proteins | sample DeeseametaMP2497_FD_184171 | JGI IMG/M metagenome (GOLD analysis project Ga0207914, IMG submission 184171) | Marine microbial communities from East of Antigua and Barbuda, Atlantic Ocean - MP2497 (SPAdes) | ecosystem: Environmental > Aquatic > Marine > Oceanic | place: East of Antigua and... | reverse complement strand
TGTTCCCGCCTGCGCGGGAACAGGCCGATCCGCTATCAGGCGACTTGTCGACCGAAATCGGATGATGCGTGACGCAGGCTGGCAAGCTTGCCTTCGACGCTGACGAAGCCGCGTTCGAGCTGGTCGATTTCCGACGCGACGACCTCGGTATCCTGCCGGATGGCCGAAATGGTGGTCGACATCGAATCGGCGGCGAGCGCTGTTTCATCGACGGCGGCGGTGATCATGGTGACGGTCTGCGCCTGCGCGTCCATCGCATGACGGATGCGCTCGGCACTGGCCTGCACTTCGCCCACCGTATCGCGGATGCGTTCGTTGGTTTCCACCGACAGGCGAGTCGATGCCTGGATGTCGGCGATCTTGCCCGCAATCTCGTCCGTCGCGCGCGCCGTCTGGTTGGCCAGGCTTTTGACCTCCTGCGCGACCACGGCAAAGCCGCGCCCGGCATCGCCTGCGCGCGCCGCCTCGATCGTGGCGTTGAGCGCCAGCAAATTGGTCTGCCCGGCAATGTCGCGGATCAGGCCCAGGATCGATTCGATCGATTTGGCATGTTCGGACAGGGTGGAGGACATGGTGACCGCATCGCCCGATTGTTTCGCGGCGCGCAGGGCAACTCCGGCTGCCCCCTCAACCTCGGTACGGGCGTCCTCGATGGCGCGGATCAGCCCGGCCGACGTGCGGGCCGCTTCCCGCATCGCCAGGGCGGATTGTTCGGCCGCCGCCGCGACTTCCGATGCCTTGCCCAGCATCCCGCGCGTTGCAGCCGAAGCATCCTTGGCCTGTTCGCGCAGCGATTCGCCCAATCGGGTCGCGCCGTCGATTTCACCGACGATTCGCTGTTCGAACAAGGAACCGAAACGCTGCCGTTCGGCACGTTGCGCATCGGCCTGATCGTTCGACAGGACATTGGTCATCAAGCCTGCGTCCATCATGGCGATGTGGAGCATGACGAGCGTCAGGCGCTGGCTTCGCTCCGCGTCATCGCGACTATATTCCCATATCAGGGCGATGATCTTTTCGTTTGCCGCGGCAACGGCGGTGAGCACCGACCGCACCGACACGCCATGTTTGCGGGCGTTGCGCACGCAATCCGCAGCCGACTGGGCCCAGAGCGCATCCTTGAAGTGCAATAGCTTCTGCTCGACATAGCGGTGCGTTTCTCTCTCGATCGCACTGATCGCTGCGGAACTCAGTTTCTCGCGCAGCCCGGTCTTTTGCATATAGGTCGTGAAAAAGGCGTCCCCCACGCTCGCCAGGCTGTCCTTGATCAGCAGGCCAATCTCCTGCGCACCCTTGGAAAATTTGTCATTCGGGTCGATTTTCGAGATCAATTCCGGGCTCACGGTGCCGTTCCGGCTATTGTCTGGTGATGCGGCGAAGGACGACATGATGGGACAGCCCCTGTTGGTGCAATGCTATTTGGCAGGCCGACCTTAGCGCGCTTTGGTTAATCACTTCTTATGATCGCGGGATACGATCGTTGGGGCAGCCATGCTTTGCACCGCTTGCCCTCATGCGCGTTCGCTCTTAAGGGGATCGCACTTATAGGGACATTTCAGGGACAAGGGTAGACATGGCGCGAACCAACAGCCGGCCGCTCTCGCCGCATTTGACGATCTGGAAATGGGGCCCCGCGATGGCCATTTCCATCCTGCACCGCGTGACCGGCAACGGCCTTGCGACGGTTGGCGCGCTGGGCCTCGTCTGGTGGCTGATGGCTGCCGCGATTGGTCCTGAAGCCTATGCGACCTTCATCACATGCGCGACCTCGCCCTTTGGCTATCTGGTGATGATCGGCATTACCTGGGCCTTTTTCCAGCATCTCTTTTCCGGGCTGCGCCATTTCGTTCTGGATATGGGGGCGGGCTATGAACTGCGCACCAACAAGAGCTGGTCGATCGCGGTGGTGGTCGCTTCGGTGCTCGTGACCGCCCTTGTCTGGCTCTATATTTTCGGAAAGGCCTTCTGATGGGTAACGGAACTGGTATAGGCCGCGTCCGTGGCCTTGGGTCGGCGCGGCATGGCGCGCATCACTGGCTGGCGCAGCGCTACACCGCCGTCGGCAATCTGCTGCTGGTGCTCTGGCTGATCTTCAGCCTCCTGACCCTGCCTGGCCTCGACTATGAAAGCGTCGTGCTGTGGATCGCCAACCCGCTGGTCGCGGTGCCGATGATGCTGATGATCGTCAGCATTTTCTGGCATCTGCGCCTTGGGATGCAGGTGATGCTGGAAGATTATGTCCATGACAAGGGACTGGCCTTCTTCTCCATCCTGCTGCTCAATTTCTATGCCTTTGGCGGCGCGGCCGCGGGCGTCTTTGCGATCGCCAAGATCGCCTTCACGGGGGTCGTCGAATAATGACGCAAGCCTATAAGATCATCGACCATGTGTATGACACCGTGGTTGTCGGCGCTGGCGGTTCGGGCCTGCGCGCGACCATGGGCAGCGCCGAAGCGGGCCTCAAGACCGCCTGCATCACCAAGCTGTTCCCCACCCGCAGCCACACCGTTGCGGCGCAGGGCGGCATCGCCGCCAGCCTTGGCAACAACTCGCCCGATCACTGGACCTGGCACATGTACGACACCGTCAAGGGGTCCGACTGGCTGGGCGATCAGGACGCGATCGAATATATGGTGCGCGAAGCACCCGCCGCCGTCATCGAACTGGAACATGCGGGCGTGCCGTTCAGCCGGAACGACGACGGGACGATCTACCAGCGTCCCTTTGGCGGCCATATGCAGAATATGGGCGCCGGCCCGCCGGTGCAGCGCACCTGCGCCGCCGCCGACCGCACCGGCCACGCCATGCTCCACGCGCTCTATCAGCAATCGCTGAAATATGATGCGGACTTCTACATCGAATATTTCGCCATCGACCTGATCATGGAAAATGGCGAATGCCGCGGCGTGATCGCCCTGTGCATGGAAGATGGCTCGATCCACCGCTTCCGCAGCCATGCGGTCGTGCTGGCGACCGGCGGCTATGGCCGCGCCTATTTCTCCGCCACGTCGGCGCACAGCTGCACCGGCGACGGCGGCGGCATGGTGCTGCGCGCAGGGCTTCCGCTCCAGGATCTGGAATTCGTGCAGTTCCACCCGACTGGCATCTACGGCGCGGGCGTGCTGATCACCGAAGGCGCGCGCGGCGAGGGCGGGTATCTCACCAACTCCGAAGGCGAGCGTTTCATGGAACGCTATGCGCCCTCGGCCAAGGATCTGGCGTCGCGCGACGTCGTGTCCCGCTCGATGGCGATGGAAATGCGCGAAGGGCGCGGCGTTGGCGAGCATAAGGATCATATCTTCCTGCACCTCGACCATATCGATCCCAAGGTGCTGGCCGAACGGCTGCCCGGCATTACCGAAAGCGGCAAGATTTTCGCTGGCGTTGACCTGACCCGCCAGCCGCTGCCGGTGACGCCGACTGTCCATTACAATATGGGCGGCATCCCCTGTAACTATCATGGCCAGGTCGTGACCAAGAAGGGCGATGATCCCGAAGTGGTCGTGCCCGGCCTGTTCGCGGTCGGCGAAGCGGCCTGCGTGTCGGTCCATGGCGCGAATCGCCTCGGCTCCAACTCGCTCATCGACCTTGTCGTGTTCGGTCGCGCTACCGGCCTGTTCCTCAAGGACAATCTGAAGCCGAACGCGCCGCACAAGCCGTTGCCGTCGGACGCCGCCGATCTCGCGCTCGGTCGCCTCGACCATTATCGCAATGCCAAGGGCGGCACGCCGACGGCGGACATTCGCCTCGACATGCAGCGCACCATGCAGAAGCACGCCGCCGTGTTCCGCGACAGCGCACTCCTGTCCGAAGGCGTCACCCGGATGCAGGCGGTCAACAAGCGGCTTCAGGACGTCAAGGTCAGCGACCGCTCGCTGATCTGGAACACCGACCTTGTCGAAACGCTCGAACTCGACAATCTCATGAGCCAGGCCATCTGCACGATGGAAGGCGCCGAAGCACGCAAGGAATCGCGCGGCGCCCACGCGCATGAGGATTTCCCCAACCGCGACGACGAAAACTGGATGAAACACACCATCAGCTGGTTCGAAGGCTGGGGCGGTTCGGGCGGCAAGGTGACGCTCGATTACCGTCCGGTCCACGACTATACGATGACCGACGAAGCGGAATATGTGAAGCCCAAGGCACGGGTGTACTGATCCAGCCATTCCTGGCTGACGGTAGAAAAGAAGGCGGACCTGAGGGTTCGCCTTTTTTTCTGCGCGGTTGATCTCATCGACTATGGGACAGGCGTGATCGCGGCGTCTATGGCACGTATCGGCGGGGGCGTGACGGGATGCTCCAACCGCCTTGGCCGATACTGTCTGTTACGGTGAGGCCAAGATACAAATGCGCTCTGATAGTCGACACCTGGCGCGTGGCGTGCATCGATGATCCGCGCCCGTTTATTGTTGACCATGCATAAATTTGGTCAAGGCGGGGCCGACCGGGTCGCCGTGCATTTGGCCAGCGGCTTTGCGGAGGCTGGCAAGGACGTTGTTATTGCGCGGATGCGGACGGACCGGGAGGGTGAGGCTGCTCTTGGATCATTGTGCAATCCGGCCGTGAAGCTCGCGACGGCGGGAGAGCCCCTGGGCTCTCGCAAGCTGGAACTGGCGCGAGGCCTGCCAATGATTGTCCGTCGAATTTGGGCTGAGCGTCCGCATGTCGTTCTGGCGACAAGTAACAATATCGGCCTTGTTACCGCACTCGCCACTTTCCTTGTGCCGCGTTCCGGCATCCGGTTTGCGTTCAAGACCACCAATCCCGTCATCCGCCCGCGCGACAGCAGCAAAATTGCGCGCTGGTATCGGCGTAGGCTCTACGCCTTCATTTTCAGCCGCTTCGATCGCATCTTGCCGCTGACACATGCAGAACAGCGGACCTTGACGGCGCTCTATCCGCAGCATGCGCACAAGCTGCAAACGGTGCTCAATCCCTATGTCAGTGACGCCATGCTCGCTGATTTTGCGCCGCAGACCCCTGCCTGCGATGCGCCTCGCACCATTGTCGCACTCGCGCGCATGATGCCGCAAAAGCGGCTCGACCTTTTGATCACGGCCTTCGCGCGCATGCGTCGACGGCAGGATAGACTGGTCATCGTCGGCGAAGGACCGGAGCGGGTCGCGATCGAAAGGCTCATCGCCCAATTGGGATTGAGCAAACGGGTCGAACTGGCCGGCTTTGTGAGTGACGTGGTCCCCTGGCTGCGCAAGGCTGATCTGTTCGCCCTGTCATCACATTATGAAGGCCTGCCAGCCGCCGTGATCGAGGCGCTTGCCACCAATTGTCCGGTCGTCACGACGGATTGTTTCGACGGCGCCGCCCTGCTGTTGCGTGCCGCGCCTCATTGCGCCGTCGTTCCGCGCGGTGATGCCGATGCACTGGCCGCCGCGCTCGACCGGGGGCTTGATTATAGCGAACGACCGACATGCCTGCGCGCCATTGCCCGCCAATATGGGATGGCGGCGGCGATCGAATCCCATCTCTCGATCCTGGACGGGCTGGCTGCTGCCGCACAAGCGGAACGGCCTGGCGAGGTGCATGACGGCATCAAACGGGCGTTGAACTGAACCGCACCAGCGCTTCGTAAACGTCCAGCGGTGGCTTGTTTGTTACCGACAGGCCGCTGCGCATCAGGAACAGGTGCCGCACGATCTCCGCCTGCTGCTCGATGCCATAGCGCTCGAACGGCTTGCCCGGCACGACATCATAGCCATAGCGGCAGAAGGGATGCCGCATCAGCGGCAACCACCACCGCCCCGACCGCTGCGCCTGCCACACATGGGTCATCTCATGGATGAAATGCCCCTGTATATGCAGCGGGCTTTCACAGAAATCCGCGCAGAACAGCCCGCCCTCCGGGTGAAACCACAGGTCGCCATCGGGCGCCATCGTCACGCCCCTGGGCTGGAACGGCCACCATTTGCGCGCATGCACCCGTACCCGGCCATAATCGATCGCCGCGCCGAACACGCCCCGCGCCAGCGCAATTTCATCGGGCGTCAGGCTACGGCTGCTCAATGACCCTCATGCTCGCCAGCAGGCTTGGCTGCCCCTGAGCCAGTGCCTGCGCCCGCCGCCTCCGGCTTGCGGATCACCGCATCGACCAGCAAGCGGTCGCCATTGGCCATCAGGAAGGTCAGCTGCATCTTGCCCCGGCTGATCGCGGTATCATTGACGCCCCACAGCATCAGATGCTTGCCGCCGGGGGCGAAGGCGACCTCACCCTTGGCCGGAATATCGACACTGTCGATTCGCTCCATCGTCATCATGCCGTCCTTGTCGACGCTTTCATGCATCTCGACCTTGAGCGCGTAATCGGTCAGCACGCCGCGTATCTGCCCGCCCGCATCGCCGCCATGCGCGACGAAATAGCCGGCCGATGGCGTTTCCTTATTGGGGCTCAACCGTACCCAGGCCTGGTCGATATAGGTCGGTGCCGGGTCGCCGCACGCGGCCAGCGCCAGCGGAGCCAAGAGGGCGAAAAGGGCAAAGGGGGCGCGCATCAACTCATTCCTGACTGTCTCGTTTCCGGTCAGCGTACATAGGTAATCGCCCCAGCTTCTTGTGCCAAGCAAAAGCGCCCCTATATCGCCCTTGCAAACCGGCCTTGCCTTGGCGCTTTCGTGAGGTATGGGGCCATCAACCGCTGAATAGAATTTGGGGTTCAAAGAGGACACAATGGCAAAAGTTATCGGTATCGACCTTGGCACCACCAACAGCTGCGTCGCCGTCATGGACGGTGGCAAGCCCAAGGTAATCGAAAATGCGGAAGGCGCGCGCACGACGCCGTCCATCGTCGCCTTCGCCAAGGATGGCGAGCGCCTGATCGGTCAGCCGGCCAAGCGCCAGGCGGTCACCAATCCGGACAGCACGATTTTCGCGGTCAAGCGCCTGATCGGCCGCCGCTTCGACGATCCCATGACCAAGAAGGACATGGAACTCGTCCCTTATTCGATTGCCAAGGGTCCGAATGGCGACGCCTGGGTCAAGGCCGGTGGCCAGGATTACAGCCCCTCGCAGATCAGCGCCTTCATCCTGCAAAAGATGAAGGAAACCGCCGAATCCTATCTGGGCGAAACCGTCACCCAGGCGGTCATCACCGTGCCTGCCTATTTTAACGACGCCCAGCGTCAGGCGACCAAGGATGCCGGCCAGATTGCGGGCCTGGAAGTGCTGCGCATCATCAACGAGCCGACCGCGGCCGCGCTCGCTTATGGTCTCGACAAGCAGGACGGCAAGACGATCGCGGTTTACGACCTTGGCGGCGGCACGTTCGACATTTCCATTCTGGAAATCGGCGATGGCGTGTTCGAAGTGAAGTCGACCAATGGCGACACTTTCCTGGGCGGCGAAGATTTCGACGCCAAGCTGGTCGAATTCCTGGCCGCCGACTTCCAGAAGTCCGAAGGCATTGACCTCACCAAGGACAAGCTGGCGCTCCAGCGTCTGAAGGAAGCGGCTGAAAAGGCCAAGATCGAGCTGTCCTCGGCCCAGACGACCGAAGTCAACCTGCCCTTCATCACCGCTGACCAGAATGGTCCCAAGCATCTGGTGAAGTCGATCACCCGCGCCGATCTGGAGCGTCTGGTCGCCGACCTCATCAAGCGCACCATGGAACCCTGCAAGAAGGCGATGGCCGACGCAGGCGTTTCGGCCAGCGAGATCAGCGAAGTCGTTTTGGTCGGCGGTATGACCCGCATGCCCAAGGTGCGCGAAGCCGTGAAGGAATTTTTCGGCAAGGAACCGCATACCGGCGTGAACCCGGACGAAGTCGTCGCCATGGGCGCGGCGATCCAGGCGGGCGTGTTGCAGGGCGACGTCAAGGACGTGCTGCTGCTCGACGTGACACCGCTCAGCCTCGGCATCGAAACGCTGGGTGGCGTGTTCACCCGCATGATCGACCGCAACACCACCATCCCGGCGAAAAAGTCGCAGGTCTATTCGACCGCCGACGATAATCAGCAGGCGGTGACGATCCGCGTGTTCCAGGGCGAGCGCGAAATGGCGGCGGACAACAAGATCCTCGGCCAGTTCGACCTGGTCGGCATCCCCCCGGCGCCGCGTGGCGTGCCGCAGATCGAGGTGACGTTCGACATCGACGCCAACGGTCTGGTCAATGTGTCCGCGAAGGACAAGGGCACCGGCAAGGAACAGCAGATCCGCATCCAGGCTTCGGGCGGTCTGTCGGACTCCGACATCGACCAGATGGTCAAGGACGCCGAACGCTTCGCCGAAGAGGACAAGAAGCGTCGTGAAGCGGCCGAAGCCAAGAATAACGCCGAAAGCCTCGTCCACACGACCGAGCAGCAGCTGGCCGAACATGGCGATAAGGTCGATGCGAGCCTGAAGGGCGAGATCGAAACCGCCATTGCCGACACCAAGTCTGCGATCGAAAGTGGTGACGCTGAAGCCATGAAGGCCAAGGCGCAGGAACTCGCCACGGTCGCGATGAAGCTGGGTCAGGCCATTTACGAGAAGGAGCAGGCTGCGGCCGCTGCGCCGGGCGCTGAAGCACCCAAGGCGGACGACGATGTCGTCGACGCCGAATTCTCCGAAGTGGACGACAACAAGGCTTGAAGCTGAAGCCCTATACCCGTCACCCCGCCGCCAGGCGGGGTGACGGGACAGCCGGGCGGGGGTCCGAATGACGACCGAAATCGACTATTATGAATTGCTCGAAGTCGAGCGCACCGCCGACGCGAGCGTGCTGAAAAGCGCCTATCGCAAAATGGCGATGAAATATCACCCGGACAAGACCGGGGGATGCACCGATAGCGAAGCCAAGTTCAAGGCCGTGTCGGAAGCCTATGAGGTTCTGAAAGACCCGCAAAAGCGCGCAGCCTATGATCGTTTCGGTCACGCGGCCTTCAAGCAGCAGCAACAGGGCGGCGGTGGCGGATTCCATGCCGGTGCCGGCGGCTTTTCCGACCTTGGCGACATATTCGAGACGATTTTCGGCCAGGGCGGGGGCTTTGGCGGCGGCGGTCGCCAGCAGCAGCGGCGCGGCGCGGACCTGCGCTATGATCTCGAAATCACCCTCGACGAAGCCTATCATGGCAAGCAGACCGAGATTCAGATCGAGGTTTCGGTCGTCTGCGACAGTTGCGACGGCTCCGGCGCGGAACCGGGAACCAGCGTCAAGACCTGCCCGACTTGCAAGGGCCATGGTCAGGTCCGCGCGCAGCAGGGCTTTTTCGTGGTCGAACGCACCTGCCCGTCCTGCCATGGCGCGGGCAAGGTTATTGAAAGCCCCTGCCGCTCCTGCCGGGGCGAAGGCCGGGTGGACAAACCCAAGACTCTGTCGGTCAATGTTCCCGCTGGCGTGGACGATGGCACCCGCATCCGTCTGTCGGGTGAGGGCGAGGCGGGCGCGCGTGGCGCGCCTGCGGGCGACCTCTACATCTTCCTCCACGTCAAGCGTCACTCGCTGTTCGAGCGTGATGGCACGACGCTCTTCTGTCGCTGCCCGGTCAGCTTCACGACGGCCGCGCTCGGCGGTACGATCGAAGTGCCGGGTCTGGACGGCGTGCGCCACAGCATCAAGATCCCGGTCGGCATTCAGTCGGGCAAGCAGATCCGCCAGCGTGGCGCGGGCATGCCGGTCCTCAACGGACGCGGGCAGGGCGATCTCGTCGTCCAGATCGACGTCGAAACGCCCACGAAGCTGACGGCCAAGCAGAAGGAACTGCTCGAAGCCTTCCGCGAAACCGAAACCGGCGAAGAATGCCCGGCCTCGACCGGATTTTTCGGCAAGATCAAGGATTTGTGGGGGGATTGATCGCTGGCATCATGGTGCTCCCGCGAAGGCGGGAGCCCAGTCCTACCCTCTGAACTGGACTCCCGCCTTCGCGGGAGTACGTCACGTCAGGCTGCACGCTCTCGCCGCGCCCACCAATAAAAGGGCAACCCCGCCGCCATCAGCAGCACGCTCGACCCGCTCGCCACAATTCCCGCGCCCCATAGCGTCCACAGCGCATAGCCCAGCCCCACGACCGCGGCGGGCACCACCACTTTGAACCGCATGCTCGCCAGCGCGCAACCGACATAGAGCCACAGCGTCGCCGATGTCGCGAGCAGCGCCATGGCGGTAAACAGCGCCACCAGCCCCTGCAAACTATTGGCGACCAGTAACAGGGTGGCGAGCAGCGTGGACACTATCAGTCCGCGCACCGGCGTCCCCCTCGCATTGGTTCCCGCCAGCCAGCGCGGCAGTTCGCCCGCGCGCGCCATCGCCAGCGGCACCTCGCCCATCAGCAGCGTCCAGCCATTGAGCGCCCCCAGGCAACTGATCGCCACGAACAAGGCGATGAAGCGCGCCGGGCCGGGCGACCAATAATGGCTGACAAATGCGCCAAAGGGCGATCCGGTCTGCGTCTCCGCCGCTGGCAGGGTCAGCGCTATTCCTGAACAGACCAGCAGATAGATCAGCCCCGTTACCGCCGTGCCGATCAGCGTCGCGCGCGGGATCGTTCGCGCCGGATCACGCACCTTGTCCGCCGCGACGCTGGCCGACTCGAAGCCCAGCAGCGCCCAGAGCGTCAGTGCCGCCGATGCGGTAATCCCCGCGCCCGTCAGCCCCTGCGCCGGGAAGGGCGCGACCTGTGCCGTGCCATTCCCCACCGTCATGACCAGGAGGACCAGCACCACCGCGATCGGGATCAGCTTGATGACCGTCGTGACGATCTGCGTCATGCCCGCTGCCCGCGCGCCGATCAGGTTGATGCCCGTCATTGCCCACAGCAAGCCGATCGACATTATCGCCCCGACGCCCGGCCGCGCCAGCAGCGGCAGGACGCTGGACAGATTGGCCGTCGCCGCGACTGCAATCGTGACATTGGTGATGATGATCGACAGCCAGTAGATCCAGCCAATCGCAAACCCGGCAAGCGGCCCATAGGCCCGCGCGATCATCTGCGACGCGCTCGTCCCCGGCAGTGCCACCGTCAGCCGCGCTATGACGAAGGCCAGCACCAGCGACCCGGCGATCGTAAACCCCCAGCCTGCCACCGCATCCCAGCCGAAGGGCGCGAGCGCGGCGGGCAGCAGGAACACGCCCGACCCGATCATATTCCCCATCACCAGCGCGATGCAGGCAGCCAGGCCCAGCGTGCGGGCAGGCGCCGGACTGGCGGTGATGGTCATGGCTGGCGTCCCCCTTGAAAGGGGTCAGCCTATCGCGGGTGGCGGGCCTTGGCCACCCATGTGGCCAGACCCGCCTTCATTGGCGTTACGCCGCCAGGAACATATCCGGGTCCAGCGCCATCAGCGCTTCGGCGCCACCTTCCATCTTGCGGCGCAGCGATCCCGCGTCGGGCATGATCCGCTCGGCAAAGAAGCGCGCCGTCACCAGCTTGGCTTCCAGATACTTCGCGTCCCCTTCGCCCGCCGCCAGCAGTCCGGTCGCGGCCTTGGCCATGCGCAACCACATCAGGCCGGTCGCAACGATGCCCAGGATATGCATATAATGATGCGCGCCTGCGCCCGCATTGTCGGGGTTCTTCATCGCATTCTGCATCAGCCACATGGTCGCGGCCTGCAACTGGCCGGTCGCCTTTTCCAGCGCTTCGGCGAAGGCGCCGAGCTTGGGCTCGGCCTTGGCATCGGCCACTTCGGTCGCGATGATCTTCAGCAACGCCTGCAACGCGCGGCCACCATTCATCGGCAGTTTGCGGCCGACCAGATCCATCGCCTGCACGCCGTTTGTGCCTTCATAAATCTGGGCGATGCGCGCGTCGCGGACATACTGCTCCACGCCATTTTCCCAGATATAGCCATGGCCGCCAAACACCTGCTGGCTGGATACCGCGACATCGAAACCCTTGTCGGTGCCATAGCCCTTGATGACCGGGGTCAGCAGCCCGATCAGATCGTCGGCTTGCTGGCGCTCTTCTTCGGTGGCGGCATAATGCGACAGATCGACCTGCAAAGCCCCCCACAGGATCAGCGCGCGCAACCCTTCGGTGATGGCCTTGCCCTCCATCAGCATCCGGCGCACATCGGGATGAACGAACAGCGTATCGGCCTTTTCTTCCGGGTCCTTCGGCCCGGTCAGCGCGCGGCCCTGCCGCCGGTCGCGGGCATAATGAACCGCGTTCTGCAGGGCGATTTCGCCCTGGGCCAGACCCTGGAGGCCAACGCCCAGTCGAGCCGCGTTCATCATGATGAACATCGCGGCCAGCCCCTTATTCTCCTCGCCGACCATCCATCCGGTTGCCCCGTCATAGTTCATGACGCAGGTGGCGTTGCCATGGATGCCCATCTTATGCTCGATCGAACCACAGGACACGGCGTTGCGCTCGCCCAGCGACCCGTCGTCGTGCAGCAGGATCTTGGGAACGACGAACAGCGAAATGCCCTTGCTGCTGTCGGGTGCGCCCGGCGTCTTGGCCAGCACCAGATGGATGATATTTTCCGACAGGTCATGCTCGCCCGCCGAAATGAAAATCTTGGTCCCGGTGATCGCATAGCTGCCATCGGCATTGGGCACGGCCTTGGTCTTGATCAGGCCCAGATCGGTGCCGCAATGCGGCTCGGTCAGGTTCATCGTGCCGGTCCACTGGCCCGACACCATCTTGGGGATATAGCGCTGCTGCAATTCATCGCTGCCCTTGGCGATCAGCGCCGCGACCGCACCGGCGGTCAGGCCATGATACATTTCAAACGCCTGATTGGCCGACAGCACATATTCGTCCACCGCCGTCGCCAGGACGGACGGCAGACCCTGTCCGCCAAATTCGGCCGGCGAATGCAGCGTGGTCCAACCGCCCGCGACAAACTGGTCGAAAGCGTCCTTGAAGCCCGTCGGCGTGGTCACGCTGCCGTCGGGGTGACGGGTGCATCCTTCCTTGTCGCCCACCGCGTTCAACGGGAACAGCACTTCCGCAGCAATCTTGCCGCCTTCGGTCAGGATCGCCTCGACCAGGTCGGGCGTCGCATTTTCAAAGCCGGGCAGGTTGGCATAGCGTTCCAGTCCGACGACATGATCCAGTACGAACCGTGTGTCGCGAACGGGGGGGGTATAAGTGGGCATGATCGTCTCCGGGCGTTTTTCTTATCGGGAAAGGGCGGGTAGGGGAGGGCGTCAGTCTTTGGCGATGGCCGCAACGAAATTGGCCAGTTCGGCAATGGCCGCGTCAATATCGTCCTTTTGCCGGGTCAGCAGTTCGATCCGCGCCTGACATTTGGCGGCCGTGACGCGGCGCTGCTCTTCATGTTCTTCATCGGCGTCATACAGGTCGATCATCTCGCGAATTTCGGTCAGGCTGAAACCGACCCGCTTGCCGCGCAAAATCCACGCCAGCCGCGCGCGGTCGCGCCGCGAATAGATGCGGGCCAGACCTTGCCGTTCGGGCGCGATCAGCCCCTCATCCTCATAGAATCGCAAGGCGCGCGCCGTGACGCCAAACTCTTCGGAAAGGTCGGAAATGCTGTAGCTCTGCTGGTCCCGATGGTCGGGTAGCTCGATGCCGGCGATGCTGCTGCGCTTGTCCATGACGCATGATGTAACGCGGCTTTACGTTTACGTCAAGGTGAGTTCAGGGCAACGCGCGCTGGACCTATTGCCCTAGTGACAAGGCAGCGCCTCGTCATTATGGCGGCCCCCACATGACGGGGGCGATCAGACATTCCAGCACCGCGCGCGGCCTCCTTGCCGCATTGGCGCTGCTCGTCCTGGCCGTCCAGTTGTTCGTGCCGTCGGGTTTCATGCCTGTCCGCACGGATCGGGGCGTCATCATAACCCTCTGTACCGGGCAGGGCGCAATCAACGTGCGGGTCGATCGCGACTTGGCGCCGGGCAAGGGCGATCATGCGCCCGACGATGGCATGGCCGGGCATATGCCCTGCGCCTTCGCCGCTTCGGTCCAGCCCGCCGTGCCGCCGCTGCTGCTTGCAGACCTGCCGCTGCCTGCCTGGCAACTGGCCTATGGCCCGATCGCCTTCGCGCTCAAGACGGGTCAGATCGCGCGCCTCGCCGCGCCCCCGCCGCCTTCATCCGGGCCGCCAACCGCTTAACGACATCCTCCCCCTGAGGGGGAGGTGGCAGCACGAAGTGCTGACGGAGGGGTGTCACCCTCTCGATAACTTGACACCCCTCCGTATGGCCTCTGGCCAGCCACCTTCCCTTGTAGGGAGGATGAAATTTGCCCGGCCCCAATCCTGACAAGAAAGTCAGGAAACCACACTATATCAATAGGTTAAAATTCATGCGTATCACCCACGCCACGCGCAGCGTTTCACTGTGCGCCATCGCCTTTGCCCTGTCGACTACCACTGCCTTCGCCGACGAAGCCCCCGACCAGAGCCGCATCATCGTCACCGCCAGCGCGCTTGCCCAGGAAGCCGCCGCCCGCGTCGAGCGCACACCGGGCGGCGTCGATGTCGTGGCCGCCGACGATTTTGAGAATAAGCTGGCCGTCTCCCTGCGCGACGCGCTCACCTTCTCGCCCGGCGTCTATACCCAGCCGCGCTTCGGGCAGGAGGTTCGCATCTCTATCCGTGGTTCGGGCCTGTCGCGCGGCTTCCACATGCGCGGCCTGACCCTGTTGCAGGATGGCATTCCGATCAACCTGGCCGACGATAATGGCGACTTTCAGGAATTCGACCCGCAGGTTTTCCAGCATCTGGAGGTCTATCGTGGCGGCAATGCGCTGCGGCTGGGCGGATCGACGCTGGGCGGCGCGATCAATGCCGTCACCCCGACCGGACGCAGCGCGCCGGGCGTTGAACTGCGCGTCGATGGCGGCAGCTTCGACACGATCCGCACCAAGGCCGCCTATGGCTATGCCGATGACCGGGGCGATGCCTTCGCCGCGATCACCAGCGATCGGTCGGATGGCGACCGCGATCATGGCAAGCGGGAATCCTATCGCTTCAACGGCAATGTCGGCGTGAAGATCAGCGAGACAATCGAATCCCGCTTCTACGCCAGCGCCCAGACCATCCGTCAGAAATTGTCCGGCTCGCTCAGCGAAAAATCGGTGCTGACCAACCCGACCAAGGGCAATTTCGTTGGCGATCAGGCGCGCGACATTGATTCGATCCGCCTGCAAAACCGCACGACCATCCAGCTTGGTGGCGGCCAGCTGGCCTTCGGCCTGTTCCTCAATGCCAAGGATCTCTACCATCCCATCTTTCAGGTGATCGACCAGAAATCGGAAGATCGCGGCGCTTTCGCCAGCCTAGATCTGGCGGGCGATCTGGGTGGACTGCCGGTCGAACTGACGCTTGGTACGCAGGCGCGTTTCGGCAAGGTTACCGCGCGCCAGTTTATCAACCTGTCGGGCAAGCGCGGCGCGCCCACCGCCAATGTCCAGCAGCGCGCCCAGACGATCAACAGCTATGGCGAAGTCCGCGTCGCCCCCACGCCCGGCCTGTGGCTGATCGCGGGCGGGCTCTACACCCATGGCGAACGGCGGATCGACAACCGCTTTGCCCCGCAACGCAGCGGCGACGCCAGCTTCGACGCTTTTTCGCCCAAGATCGGCCTGCTCTACAAGCCCGACGAAGCCTTGCAATTCTACGCCAATTATAACCGCTCGGTCGAACTGCCCGGCTATAGCGAACTCAGCCAAACGCCCGCAGGCGGCGCGCCCGGCTTCACGCCCGTCGGCACGCAAAAGGCGTGGACCGCGGAAATCGGCACCCGTGGCCGCATCGGCATCGCATCCTGGGACGTCAGCCTCTATCGCGCCGACATAAAGGGTGAGATGCTGCAATTCAATGTCGTGCCCGGCGTCATCCCCGCCGCCACCTTCAACGCGGACAAGACCCGGCATCAGGGCGTCGAGGCCGGTCTGGACCTCGCTTTCACTCCATGGGCATCGCTCCGCCAGGTCTATCAATATAGCGATTTCCGCTTCCGCAACGACGCCATCTATGGTGACAATCGCCTGCCGGTGGTGCCGCGCCATTTCTACCGCGCCGAACTCAAACTGGGGACCGACAGGCTCAGCATCTCGCCCTCGGTCGAATGGCTGCCGCAGGGGGCGTGGGTCGACTATGTCAACAGCAAGCGGGTCGGCAACTATGCCCTGCTCAATCTGGGCGCACAGGCGCAAGTGCGCGAAGGCGTCACCCTGTTCCTCGATGCGCGCAACCTGACGCAGAAGCGCGCAGTCGGCGACATCAGCGCGCTCGTTCGCTACACGCCCGACAACGCGGGAACACCCGCGATCGACGAAGGCAGCGTCGCCTTCTACCCGCTCGAACGCCGCGCCATCTATGGCGGCGTGCGCGCGCGTTTCTGAACCGGGGGGGCAGGACGATGGATGACACAGGCTTCTACCGGGCGATGTGGCGCTGGCATTTCTATGCCGGCCTGATCGTCCTGCCCGTGCTGGCACTCATGGCGGTGACGGGCGCGCTCTATCTCTACAAGCCGGAGATAGAGGCGACGCTCTATCCCGTCCATATGGCGACGACGCCGTCCGGTGCGTTGCTTCCGCCATCGCGCCTGGCCGCTGTGGTGGAACGGACGACAGGCGCGCAGGTAACGCAAATCGTTCGTCCCGCCACCATGTCGGAAAACTGGCGGGTGATGACCAAGGTGGAGGGCGGCCCGCCAACGGTCCATTTCGTCGATCCGCGCGATGGCCGGATACTCGGTCAGATGCGCGGCGGCGGCTTCATGAAGGTCATCAAGGATTTGCACAGCCTTGCGCTCACCGGCCCGGTCGGCAACCGGCTGGTGGAGGTCGTCGCGGGCTGGGCGATCCTGCTCTGCATCACCGGCCTCTATCTGCGCTGGCCCCGGCGCGGCCAGCCCGCGCTGGCGATCCGGGGCAGGACATCGGGTCGCCTCTTCTGGCGCGACCTGCACGGCACGCTGGGTTTCCTGTCGGCTGGCGTCATCCTCTTCCTTGCGGTGACGGGGATGCCATGGACGGAAGTCTGGGGCGGCGGGCTGCGCGCCGTCGTGGCCGCCAACGACTGGGGACGGCCCAAAATGGCGGTCATCCCATGGAGCGCGCCGGCCAGGGATGCGCTGCCATGGACGCTGCGCGAAGGCGGCGCGATCGCGGGCGATGCAGGCGACATCGGCGTTGATCAGGCTCTGCGCATCGCCACCGCGCATGGCATGGGCGGCGTGCAGCTCATCCTGCCCGCCAGTCCCGGCGCGCCCTATCTCGCCGCCTCCATCGTCACCCAGGCGCAGGACGCGCGCGCCATCACCATCGACGCGGCATCGGGCGCGGTGGTGCAGGATATGGACTGGCGCATGTTCGGTCCGGGCGCAAAGGCGGTCGAATGGGGCATCGCCACCCATCAGGGCCAGCAATATGGAGAGGTCAACCGGCTGCTGATGCTCGCGGCTTGCCTGTGCCTCCTCCTCCTGTGCCTGACCGCGCCGGTCCTGTGGTGGAAGCGGCGGCAACAGGGGCGGCTCAGCGCACCGCCCGCCGCCACCCCCGCCGCCCGGCGCATGGTGGCGGGGTTGATGCTGTTCATCGGCCTGTTGTTCCCGTTGACCGGCCTCAGCATGCTCGTCGCCTTGCTGGGCGAATGGATCATGGGCCAGCGCCGGACGGCCTAAATCCCGTTCGGGCTGAGCTTGTCGAAGCCCCGTCCTTCTGCTCGAAAGAAAAGGACTCCCCTTCGACAAGCTCAGGGCGAACGGATTAAATGAGGGGGCAGGCTTCCGTCCAAGGCGGACGGTTTTCTTATCCAGCCACATCATCTACAGCCCGTCCATGATCCGTCTCTCCGGCCTCCAACTCCCGCTCGACCATCCTGCCGAAGCGATCCCTGCCGCCATCTGCGCCCGTCTGGGCATCCCTGCCTCCGACCTGCTGTCCCACAGTCTGGTGCGGCGCGGCAATGACGCGCGCCGCCGCAGCGCGATCCAGCTTGTCTATACATTCGACATCGCCGCCAGCGACGAAGCCGCCATCCTCGCCCGTTTCGCTGGTGACAAGGATGTGCGCCCCGCGCCCGACACACGCTACAGATTCGTGACCCACGCCCCCGAAGGCGGTCTGGCGCAGCGCCCGGTCGTCATCGGCGCGGGACCATGCGGCCTGTTCGCTGGCCTGATCCTCGCGCAAATGGGGTTCCGCCCGATCATCCTGGATCGCGGCAAGCCAGTGCGCGAACGGACGAAGGATACATGGGGCCTGTGGCGTCGCGCCGAACTGAACCCGGATTCCAACGTGCAGTTCGGCGAGGGCGGGGCGGGCACATTCTCCGACGGCAAACTCTATTGCCGCGTCAAGGACCCGCGCTTCCTCGGCCGCAAGGTGCTGGAGGAGTTCGTCGCGGCGGGCGCCCCTGACGACATATTGTGGGAAGCCCATCCCCATATCGGCACCTTCCGCCTCGTCACCATGGTCGAATCCATGCGCCGCCAGATCGAGGCGCTGGGCGGCGAATATCGCTGGCAGACCCGCGTGGACGATCTCGCGCTGGAGCCAGCGGGCGAGGGCGCCCATAGGCTGCGTGGCCTCCATATGCAGGATGGCAGTTTCCTCGAAGCCGACCATGTCGTCCTCGCAGTCGGGCACAGCGCCCGCCCGACCTTCGAAATGCTGCACAGCCGCGGCGTCCATATAGAGGCCAAGCCCTTCTCCATCGGGGTGCGGATCGAACATCCGCAAAGCTGGGTCGATCGCGCCCGCTACGGCAATTGCGCGGGCCACCCGGATCTGGGCGCGGCCTCCTATAGCCTGGCCCATCACTGCGCCAATGGCCGCACCGTCTACAGTTTCTGCATGTGCCCCGGCGGCCGGGTCGTCGCCGCGACGTCGGAGGAAGGGCGCGTCGTCACCAACGGCATGAGCCAGTATAGCCGCGCCGAATTCAACGCCAATTCAGGACTGGTGGTCGGCATCGATCCCGCGCGCGACTATCCCGAAGGCCCGTTGGCGGGCATCGCGTTGCAACGTCGCTGGGAATCGGCGGCCTTCGTCGCTGGCGGCTCCTCCTACTTTGCGCCCGGTCAGACCGTGGGCGACTTCATGGCCGCTCGCCCGTCCACCGCCTTGGGAGAGGTCGTCCCCTCCTACAAGCCGGGCGTTACCCCCACCGATCTGGCGCGCTGCCTGCCCGACTATGTGGTCGACGCCATTCGGGAGGCGCTGCCTGCCTTTGGCCGCCAGATCAGCCATTACGACCATCCTGACGCGGTCATGACCGGCGTGGAAACACGCACATCCTCGCCCATCCGCATCACCCGCGGCAAGGATTTCCAGAGCCTCAATGTCGCTGGCCTATACCCCGCTGGCGAGGGCGCAGGCTATGCCGGGGGCATCCTTTCCGCCGCGATCGACGGCATCAAGGTGGCGGAGGCGGTTGCGCGGGGAATGATGCGATAGGCTGGCAAAATCCGGCGCACCCGATATGCTCTACCCGAAATCGCATATCGGGAGAGACAGTCATGACCAGCGACGTCCGCATAGCCCTCGAACGGTTCCAGAATTTCATTAGCCGGTTCAGCCACAGCGGCATGATCGATCCCGTCACCGGCTTCACGACCGGCGACGCAGCCCTGCTGATCGGCGAGATCGAACTGGCCGAAGCTCATCGCCGCATGGAACAGCATCACCCGCACGACGACACCTGACGTCAACGGCCAGGCCAACAGCCTTGGAAATCGCGATTTTTTGGAAATGGATGCCCGACAAGGATTCGAACCTTGATTGACGGAGTCAGAGTCCGCTCTCTTACCATTAGAGGATCGGGCATCATCAGCAGGGCTTGCCCCGCTTGGGAGGCCGCAGATAGGCGGGGTTTTTCCCCTCGTCAAGCAACTTTTTAAATTTGCCAGCCGACTTTTGAAAAGTCGGCTGGCCGACTTTTACCCCGCTCGTTCGACCGAATCGGTCTGCTGTTGCGCCAGTTCGGCGGCGCGGGTGGTGGCCATGGCGATGGCGGCGGCGGAGCCGCGGCTGTCGGCGGGCATGTAGGTGTCCAGGATCTTCTGGGTTTCCTGAATGGAGTGGCCCGAGCGGGCGGCGATCAGCGGCACGGGCACGCCCAAATCGCGCATCCAGCACATGCCCGAGCGCCGCAGGTCGCGGAATTGGAGGCCGGTCAGCTGGTCGATCATGAACTGGTTGTCGGCCTCCTTCGCGGCCGCCAGCGCTGCATTGATGGCGAGGCGGATATATTTGGAGAAGTTGCGTTCATGCCAGAGCTGGCCCGTCGTGTGATCGACGAGGACCGGCGTCGGGCTGTTGCTGCCCGGTACGGCATTGGCGGCGATCGCCGCATCGATCTGGCTGCGCAGGGCGCTCGTGACAGCCAGGTCCACCCATGCGCCGGTCTTCTGCTGCTTGAGGCGCACGGACCAGACTTCGCCGTCCGCGCCGGCCAGCACGGCGCGATCGTGCGGGGCGATATCCACCGCGCGGCGCCAGTTGAACGCGTCCAGGCTGCGCAGGTCGCCGGGACGCTGCACCAGATAGAAGCCGAGTTGCACGGCGAGCGCGATCGATGGCCAGCCCTCCTTCATGGCGGCGGCAGCAACGGCCTCGACCACTTCGGACTGGACGCGCTTGCGGCGCGCCTTGGGCTCGGGAATGTTGAGCTTCTTGGCGGGATCCTTGCCGCGCTCGATCAGGCCATGGAATTCGGCCCAGCCCATCATCGCCGACAGCGCGCGCAGGATGGCGGCCGCCGTGTGGGGCGTGGTGCCGGCGACCAGCGTGTTGCGCAGCTCGATCACGGATTCGGGCGTGATGTGGCGCAGCTTCATGGCGCCATTGCCCGCCCAGGCGCGCAGGAACTTCATGCGGCTGCGATATTCGGCGCGGGTCTTGGCGCTGTAGGGCCGTCCGGTGCGGTAGCTGACGCCCTCCAGCCCCTCCGCGCCGTTGAAGCGCCGTTCCAGATCGTCCCAGCTGGCATAGCGATAGTCGCGGTTCTCGACCTTTTGCGGCATCGCCGTGGTCGCGCCGGCCCGCCAGGCGTCGAGCTGGTCATTGAGGGCCTTGGCCTTGGCCACCGCCTCCAGATAATCGTCGCCCAGCTCGCGGGCCTGCCAGCCCTTGTCGCGCAGCGTGGGGCCGGGTTCCCATTTATAGACGACGCGGCCGCCCGCGCGCTCGACCGGCTTGAAATAGCGCGGCTTGGCGCGGGGCTTGGCCTTGTATTTGCGCGGCATCAGAACAGCCCCGGCTGGGTCGACCAGTCGCGGCAGCGTCGTTCCAGATCGGCCACGGATTCGGCGAGGCGTTGGGCGAGCCTGTCGCCCAGGGTCTCCTGCCCGGTCATGATGCGCTCGATCGCGCGTTCGTTGATGGCGAGCAGCTGCGCGGCGCTCTTTTTGCCGCCGAGGAGCCGGACGCCCTCGCAAAACTGGTCCTGGTTCAAAATGTCCTCCGGGACTGGAAACGGAGAGGGTGGGATGGTGGGATCAGCCGGCGGGCGGTGTCAATGCGCGCTTGTCCACGCGGATGATCAGCTCGTTTGCCCGATACTCGATGCGATAATGCGACAGGGCGCTGAGCGCGAGATTATCGACCATGCCGGACAGGCGCTCTGCGACGCGGCGCTGGGCTGCGTCGGATTCCTCTGTAACGATCCGCTGCGCCTCGTCCTGCATGGCTTTGCGCATGGCATCGCCCAGCCAGCCGGGCGGCAACGTATGAAAGCTGCTGCTCATGACGGCACCTGCATGTTGGCGGCGGCGTCGAACATGTCGAGCACCTGATTGCAGCACTGGCGGAAGCCCAGCACATAGCCGGCGAACCATTCGCGCTCGATCGCGGTGGGCAACAGGCCGGGCTTGGCATGGGTGAAGGAAAAGACGGGCGCACGGTTGCCGGCGGCGTCGGTCTGAACCTTCATGTCAACATGGATGTCCTTGTCGAATTTTTCGGCGAAGGCCTCCATCGCCATTTCCGGCATCATGCGGGCGAGCTGGACCCAAGGGGCCGGCGGGCTGGGCGGAACGGCTGCGGTCATGAACTGGCTCCCTGAGCGTGAAGAAGTTGGTGGGCGTCGAGCAGGTCGAGATCGACCAGCAGCGCGAAATAGGCCTCCGCCGACATGACGTGGTGATGTTGGACGGCGCCCTGATTGACGCGCACTGAGAGGATTTCGTCGGGCGCATCCTCCAGCGCGGGATAGCGGCGCCGTTTCGGGTTGTGGGCGGAATAGGCCATGTAGGCGAGCAGCAGCGCGCGGATCGCCTCATGCCGGGCGTGTGCCCGTTCGGCCAGGATGTGCGGATCGATCGCGATCATGGCTGACCTCCTTGAATGACGCGCAGCGCGTCGCGGCGCCATTCGGGATGCTGGCCGGCGTCGCAGGCACGGCAGGCGCTGGGCGGATGGTCGCAGCCCTGGGCGCACATTTCGACGGCCTTGCCCTTGATCGCGGCCTCGACCCGTGCCCAGGTCTCGATATCGGCGGCGGTGATGCCGGCGGTCATTGCAGCGCCTCCCGATCGGCGCGCTCCGCGCACCACTGGTCATAGGCGGCCGCATGGGTGGGGCAGAGGTCTTTGCCCTCCGCTGGCTTTACCGAACAATTTTCGCAGACTGGCGCGTCGCAGGTGCCATAGCGTGTGCCCGGCACCTTCCAGTCGCACAGCAGGCGGGCGGGCTTGCCGCAGCCCGAGCATTTCGGGCGTCGATCGGACGAGCAGACAATTGCCGATCCGCCATTGGGCATTTTCACATGTTCGCAGGGCATGGCTATCCCTCCACTTCCACGGGGCCGTCGCGGCCGAGCAGCCCCCATTGCATCTGGCCGGTGCGGTTGGTGTCCCAGACGAACCAGCTGACGTTCATGGTGCTGTGCTTGAGGCGTCCGCGTGCATCGCGTTCGCCGGGCTTGAACTGGACGCGCCAGGTGCAGTCCCAGCGCATCACCGGCGGATGGCGGCGGAACAGGGCGAGGCGGCCGCGCCCTTCCTCCGTTGATGTCTGCCAATATTGCGTCTTGAACAAGGCGCAGAGATAGGGCGCGCGCAGGCGGCCCAGCAGATGGTCGATCATCGCGGCGCCATGCGACCAGGGGAAATTGGTCAGGACGACTGGCGCGAGTAGCCGGCGCGTGGCGAGCAGGTCGAGCCGCGCCACGCCGTGCGCGGGATCCGCGCGGATGTCGGTAGCGAACACGTCGAATCCGGCGGAGCGGGCGGGCGCCACGATCTGGCCGCCATGGGCGCAGGGTTCCCAGATGGCGCTGCTATGCATGCGCATATGGTGGATTTCGGCGCGCAGCAGCGCTTGGGTGCATTCCAGCGGCGTCGGGTAATAATCCCAATCGTGCCGCTCGCTCTTGCTGGCGGCCGATCGTCCGCCAGCCATGGCGGCGCCGAGGCCGGCAGGGCTGTCAGGGGCGAGCTTCATCCGACATGATCCTGCGGATTGCCGCCGAGTGCGATACAGGCACCATCCCATGCCGCCTGCCAACGTTTCGCGTAAATGCCGGTGCAGGTATAATAGCCGCCACCGGGCTTCTGGGTCCGATATTGAGGGACGGCTTGATCGGCGATGGCAGTGCAACGCTGAACCAAATCGATTGGCGCCCGATCATAGACGGCAAAGCATTCAACCCGGCGCCACCGATTTGTCAGCCGCGCGGCAGCGGCGATGGCCGTGATTTCGGACATGAAGACTTGGCCGCATAGCACGCGCATCTCGCCATATTGGCGCGCGCTGCGGGTGTGAGCCGCGCGCTGAGCGCGCAGCATCCATGCCGTTGGAGCCTGCAGGGTCACGCCGCTGCCCTCATCGCGTCGAGAACGATGCGCCACATGTCGCACTCGCTCATCTGGAAGCGATCGAAGTCCTGATCGAACTCCTGCCCGTGGGTGATGAGCGAGGAAGCGTGTTTGTCGCCCTCGTCCAGTTTCTGCAGCAGCGTCACGACGATGCCGCTGTTGGGCGTCTCATGATATTGGAGCATCGGCATGTGGTAGGATTTGCCGGCGGTGTAGATCTCGTCCTGCGCCTCGCCGGGGAAATAGGCCTCCACCGTCACTCGTTCGGCAACATAGGAGAGGCGCCCCCCTTTGTCGCTGCGCACGCCGTCATGGGAAATGCGATCATGCGTGCCGACCTTTGCCGGAAGCACTTTCCAGCGGCGGTTGATCTGCGTGCCGACCAGCACATGGCTCATGAAGCTGAAACGGTGATTGTGGATCGCGCTGTGCGCGTAGCAGCTGCGGCGCGGCAGATCGGGATGCCAGACATGCAGGCGCTGGTTGCCGCCCAGCTTCACCTGAATGAAGCCAAGCCCGTGGAGGCTGATCTGTTGCGCCGTTCGCGTAAAGTCCATCATTCATCTTCTCCCTGGCCGCAGATGGCGGCGATTTCGGACAGCAGGCGTTCGGCGCGGGGGATGTCGGTGCAGCTGGGGCCGGTGCAGTCCATGAGGATGTCGGCCAGCTGGCGAATTTTCCGGCCGCGCCGGTAGAGTTCGCCCCGATGCAAATGGACGCGTGTCCCTGTGTCGGAGCGTTCGGTGGACATCAGCCGGCCAGGCGGCCGGTCAGTCGGCCGTGGCGGGCGATCTGGCCCGGTGTCGGCAGCGGCGGCGGCGGGGTGAAGCATTCGGGCGGCAGGCCCTCGCACTTGCATTTTCGATGGAACAGGCAGGCGCCCGAATGGGCGTGATAGCCCTCATGATGGCCGCAGGGGCAGGTCTTTGGCCCAGCCGGATAATAGAGATCGGCCGGGATCCATGGCGCGGTGGCGTCGCCGGGCTGGAGAGGCTGGCGGCTCATTGGAAGAAGCTCGCGCGTGGCAGATCGTCATTGGCGAAGCGCAGCAGGATGTTGGCATGGCACCAACTGCTGGTCGTCGGGCACCAGCAGGCGAGATCGCGCCGCCAGAGCTTGCCGAAGGATGCGTGTACGCGCAGGCGCAGGCGATGCAGCGCCTCTATCTCGGCCGGGCAGAAGCCGCGCTCTTCCAGCTCCAGATCGCCCAGGCGGCCTTCCAGCCAGGTTTCATAGAGCAGAATAGACCGGGCGTGGCTGAACCGCTCCAGCGTGAAGGGATTGCCCCAGATGGTCGGACGGCCGACATAGACCACGCCATCCCCCATCTTTGCGCCGCGCTTGCGGGAACGCTGGACGCGCTGGGGAATGCGATCCGGGTTGATCGAGGGGGCGATGCCCCCTCGATCCAAAGAGTGCGCGGCGTGCATCAGGCCGCGACGAGCTTGGCCAGATCGGCATGACGGGCGCGCAGGTCGATCATGACATCGAACCCTTCGTGCGGGCCGATCAAAATGGCCTGACGCAGCCCCTCGACCGCGATTTCGTAAATTTCGCGCCGAGCATAAGCATAAGCATCAGCATCAGCAGCAGCATCAGCAGCATAAGCATCAGCAGCAGCATCAGCAGCATAAGCAGCATAAGCATCAGCAGCAGCATCAGCAGCATAAGCAGCATAAGCAGCAGCATCAGCAGCATAAGCAGCAGCATAAGCAGCATCAGCAGCAGCATCAGCAGCATAAGCAGCAGCCCATTTTCTGACGTCCTGCGCGGCCGCGCGGGCCTCCGGGATATCGGTGGCGATCTCGCAGGCGATAGCCAGCGCTTCCTGCCCGCGCCGACGCATCAGCGCCGACAGCACCTTGTTGATGGACCACATGGCGAGGAAGCGCGCGCGGGCGATGCGATCATCCAGCGACCCGCTGGTGCCGGCAATCATCGGGACCAGCGGCTTCAACAATTCGTCGCGCAGGTCATTGGGCATGCGATCGTTCAGCGCCATGCCATAGCGGCCGAGGACGGTGCAGGCGCAGGCCGGCTTGTCGCTGTGCGCCTCACCGGCGAACCAGGCAACCATTTCCATGAAGCACATGCCTTCGGCCGCGCTCTTGTGGGCGCCATGACCGAGCTTGACCTCCTGAATGGAGGAAAAATCGAAGGGGACACCATGCCCCCGCTCAAAATCGTTACGATTGTCCATATCAACCTCCGGGTCGCAATTTGAAGAAGCTGCCGGCGGCCATGCTTGTCGGGTTGTATGCCTGCCCCGGTTACCCGTCCGGGGCGCCGCGTCGGGCCCGATTTGACGCCTTTCGGCGCAGCATGGTCTTGTTTGCAGGCGGATGCCGGCCTGTCCGCCCGGTTCCCCTGGCGCGGTGAAGAGGGTGAATGTCAGCCGTTCCAGTCGCGCAGATGCAGCGGCGTGGGATCGGTGTCGTGATCGGCGGGCGGCTGGAAATCGATCAGCGGGCGGGCGGCGCGCAGCAGCGACATGGCCGCC
>Ga0207914_100245_pt1 | contig 26512 bp, 24 predicted proteins | sample DeeseametaMP2497_FD_184171 | JGI IMG/M metagenome (GOLD analysis project Ga0207914, IMG submission 184171) | Marine microbial communities from East of Antigua and Barbuda, Atlantic Ocean - MP2497 (SPAdes) | ecosystem: Environmental > Aquatic > Marine > Oceanic | place: East of Antigua and... | reverse complement strand
GGGGGGAACTGGGGTCTTTGAGTTTGTCCTTGGAGGCTGGAGATATTGAACATTGCGTTCTCCTTCGTTTGATGCTCTCATCATAGGAAAGAGGTTTCTCAGAGAATCACACTTTTATCCATAAACTGTACCGAGCAACCGCTGGTTTACAAATCAACAGAAAAGATTAACAAAACCGTAACACTTCGCAACATAACTCCGCATCGTCTCGCTCTCATCTTTGATAACCTGGGACTATGGAAGACAGACGCTCACACCCCCGCACCTCTATTCGCTCTCGAGTTTTGCTCAAGAATGAAACCTTCGTCGATGTAGCCGACGTGCTGGACATCAGTGCCGGCGGAGTACGACTGGGTTGGTCCGGACAGAGCGCACGCGAAGGCGCCACGCTCCATATCACCTTCAGCACCGCCAATAATCGGATGCACACCAGTGTGGCCGAAATCGTACGAGTGGGAGAGAGCGAACTGGGCATGCGCTTTCAAAACGCTCTACCGGAAGAGATTCTCGACGCGGCTATCCGTGTAGCCACCCGCGGAGAGGCCTCTCCCGACTCCGCTACCGCTTCTGATATATAATTCCTGAATTCGGCTGGTTAGAGTGCTCGGTAATTTCTTGCCGAGAATCACCGTTATTATTCGAACCGATCAGCTTGGTCGCACCCTTCGTCGCCACTAGCTCCGTATGGCTCCGGCTGTGACTCATCCAGACATCGCCCGGTTTCGCCTGGGAAGCCGGCACCTGCACATATCCTTGCTTCTTAAGTTCTTGTTCCATCGCTTTCACGTTGATGTGGTGGCCCTTGATCAATCCCTGGCTCTCTAGAGCCGAACTTACAAAATCGGCGCAGTTATTGGTGATTCCGCCTGCCGCTGTGAAGTGAGGCATCTTACCTTTAATGCTACTGGAATCTTTGCCCGCGAACTTTCGAGCCAGGTCAACCGCCGCTTGTCCGTCTCCTGAGCCGCCCGTTCCACCAGCGGGCGAAGCGCCCAAGAAAGAGGAGACTCCGTTTTGAGAGCGCCCCCCTCCTCCGAATCCGGGGTTAGAGGCGGTCAGAGCACCCGCACCCGAATTGGCGTTGGCCCCCGTGTAGGCGAGCACCATCATGAGAACCATTTTCAGTTGAGCCTGCTGCGCTTGTTGTGCCTGCCTCGAGGCGATCGCATTGATTGCTTGGTAAGGGTCTATTCCGGTTCCGAAGCCCGGTACACTCGATAAATTCATAGCCTTACTATGACCCACAGGAATCACGGTCGAGTGAACTGGAAGCGCCGCTTGTAAACAATCTGTAAACTCCTCAACTCAACTCAACTTGACGAAAAAGTTGAATTCGGCTAATCTTGTGTAGAATATTTTTCAATTTCAGGAGTATGCAGATGAGCTGGAAGAGACCCACGATGATACCCGACTCCCGCCAAAAGATGGCTGACATGGTGGAAAGCCCCGGTTTTACCCTACCCCTCAGCCCGGGTGGCGAGCCGGTCCGGCGTCCTTCTTCTCTTTCCAGGCTGCTTCAGGGACCGTATATTATGGACGGAGACCTCTGCGACGTTCTGCCGGGAGAGGAAGCCGTGGTTCTGGTCTCCCCGTCGGGAGAGAAGATCATCATGCAAAACGAAGGGCGAACGACCTTCCATGTGCCGGCGGGATGGAAATTGATGGTGGGCTCGTTACCGTTGCGAAGCAATCAGAAAGTGCAGCGATTGGTCCAGGTGGGCGACTCGGTGCAAGAGGTGGAAGCCAATCAGTCGGTTCTACAGATAGAAAACATCACGGACCTGTATCAAGAAGCTGAGACGACAAACTTGGCCTTCGAATCGATGAGATAGAAGGCCGCTACAGGGAAAGCGCGAAGCCGAAGCTCATGTTACCGAACGAAGAACAGGCGGAGATCCACAGAAACCGCGCCTATCGCCTTTTTGAAGAGTGCCGAGTGAAGGACGCTCTTTTGGAGTTGAAAGAGTCGCTCAAGCATGATGCTCGAGACGCTCCCTCACTGAGACTCCTTGCCCAGATCTTCGGAGAGGCCGGTTATCACGAACCGGCGGTCAGCTACGCCCAAAGGGCTGTGGCCGAAGACTACACCAACGAAGAGAGTTGGCTGACCCTGATAACTCTTTTTGCTCGTCTGGGTGGGCCCTACCTCGACCTGGCTCTCGAGCAGGTCGAAATGGCCAAACAGATGCTGGGTGAAAACGCTAATGTCATGTATCTCGAAGGCAACGTCTACGGTCAAAAAGGCGACAAGAAACTAGCCGCCGAGTGCATGAAGAAAGCGCTCGAACTCGATCCGAGCCATGCCCAGGCGGACAACGACCTCAAAGCGCTCGCTGGGTAATTAGCCAAACGCTATCAGAAAAACCCAAATCGGGAGAAATCCCAACACAGCGCCGCTGACACCCTGTTGTGGATGATGGCGTTTTCGGTGAGCTCGGGCCCAGATAAGAGGAAGCTGCAAGAGCAGCCACCAGGCGCTCCAATTCAGTATGACCAGGGCGCCGGCGAGAAGACCGCCCAGGGTGCCGGTGTGCACGGATATCTTCCACGATTCGGAAATCTGGGCGAAGGCGAGCCCGGCCAGAAAGATCGCCACGGCGTACACAGTGAGGATGCGCGGCGCCTCGATCAACCACAGACCGGTAGCCTGGCACAGAAGTCCAAAAACGCCCGCTCGAAACGGCCCTCGCCGCTGTTCTAGTAGCTTGACGTGCATATCCGTGATCCGGCCTGCATAGACGTTGTAGCCGATGTAGAGCGCGGGGACTCCCGCCGAACAGAACACACAGAGAAGATAGATTCTCAGGAATTCCCACCGGTCCGCCACAACTTCCAGCACAAAAAAGGCCGAGAAAAATGGGACCAGGACAAAGGGGCTGAGTAGCCCCGACAAGAGCCAGGCCAGACGAGCCTTCCACACCACTAAAGAAAGCACAATATCTTGCTTTGCCTTTTTTCTCGGAACCCTTTTTTCTCAAGGTATTTATTAGGAGTTGTCTAATCTACACTCTATGAGCGATCGCAAGTCATCATACGAAAATATTTACACCAAACAGATCGATGATGCCCTGTTCGATCAGACCGGTTACGACTCCAAAAAGGAAGCTGAAAAGAAGAAGAATATCGAAGCGACCAAGGCCACGAAAAGGCAGATTCGGGCCTTCGGCGGATTGCTGGTGGTGGCTTTTCTGGCCGGTGCTTCCTACTTCATCAGCCTCGACCCGGACAACGCCGGTCCGGCCGGTATCGCCTTCGGTGTGTTTCTCGTCATCGGTTTCCTCATCTGGTTGATGAACCGCTAACTTTCAGACAGCCTCCGAAAGAAACTGAGCCTGCTTTCCCCAAACTTCTCTTGCCTGAAGAGTTCCCAACCATCCTGGATGCCGTACTCCGTTTTGTGATGATGTTCCACCACCAGCAGTCCGCCGGGCAAGATCAACTCCAGGGCCGCCGGCAAGAGGCTCTTTGGCTCCGACCAGTCGTACGGTGGGTCGCAAACAGCCAGGTGGAAATGCCCGTGCACCCGTGAGAGAATCTTGGGGATCGGACCGACCACCAAAGAGAGAGCTTCTTTCGATGAGTGAGACCGAATGGTGTCCCTCAAGTCCTGAGCAACCCTTCGGTTTCCCTCCACAAAGACGACGCTCTCCGCGCCTTCTTCCAACAGACGCAGACCCACGCGACCGGTCCCGGCGAAGAGATCCAGAACTCTTTGCCCGGGAAGGTCGGGCGCTAGAATAGCGGCCAGCGACTCCAACACTTTGGAGGTTGTAGGACGAACTTTGCCCCCCACGCTCTTGCGAGACCTCCTCAATGCACCAACTCCGCCGTACGCTCAGCCCTCAGTCGCAGACAGTTTCGAAGCTCCGGATAGGCACGGAGATCGGGAGACTTCTCCAACAAGGCTCGCGCGTCTTTTTGAGCCTGTTCCAGCAGAAAAAGATCGCGTGTGAGATCGGCCACTTGAAACTCGGGAAACCCGCTCTGCCTCAACCCGTAGTAGTCTCCAGGACCTCGGATCTGAAGGTCTTCTTCAGCCACTTCGAAACCGTCGGAAAGCTGGGCGATCGCCTCCAGCCTCCTTCGACTCTCTTGCCCTTTGGCATCGGCCATAAAAATACAACGAGAGGCGTGTTGGCCACGACCGACCCGACCTCGCAACTGATGCAATTGCGACAGCCCGAAACGGTTGGCGTCCTGGACCAGCATGACCGTGGCGTTAGGGACGTCCACGCCCACTTCGATGACCGTGGTGGAGACCAGCACCTTATGTTTTCCCCGGCGAAAATCTTCCATCACCTCTTCCTTCTCCACAGCCTTCATCCGACCGTGCAGCAGTCCCACCGAAAACTCCGGAAAGACCGATTCGGCGATGGTCTTATACTCCTCCGTCGCGGAGGTCGCTTCCACCGCTTCCGACTCTTCCACCAGCGGGCAGATGATATAGGCTTGCCGTCCCTCGTTGATCTCCGCGCGGATCTCCTCATAGATCTTCTTTCGCTTGGAAAATCGAACATACTCCGACTTGATCGGTTGCCGCCCGGGAGGCATCTCGTCCAACCTGGAGACTTCCAACTCTCCGTGGACGGTGAGAGCCAACGTCCGAGGAATAGGGGTGGCCGTCATGACCAAAAGGTCCGGATTGTGCTTGTAGCCCTTTTGCCTCAATACGGTCCTCTGCATGACGCCGAACTTATGCTGCTCATCGACCACCACGAGAGTGAGCTTGGCGAAGTCGACGTCCGGCTGAATCAAGGCATGAGTACCCACCGCCAGGTCGATCTCTTGCTCTGCCAACTGCCGTTTGATTTCAGTCTTTTGCTTTTTCTTCACCGATCCCGAGAGAAAGCCCAGCCGAATTCCCACCGGCTCCAGCAGCTCTTTGAGCTTCTGAAAATGCTGTTCGGCCAGAATCTCGGTGGGAGCCATGATGGCGGCTTGATAGCCCTGCCGAATAGCAGCCCAGGCAGCAAAAGCGGCCACCGCCGTTTTGCCGGATCCCACGTCTCCCTGGAGAAGCCTGTTCATCGGTACCTGTCCTCGCAAATCGCTCACAATCTCCTGAGCCACTCTGGACTGGGCTCCGGTTGGGGCAAAGGGGAGAAGACCGAAGAACTCTTCAGGCTTCATCTGTTCGGTCCGATAGTCGGTGAGCCGCGGCTCCAACTCGCGAGTTCGTCTCTGCAATCCGATCTCTATCTGCAGCAAGAACAGCTCCTCGTAGGCCAGACGGCGTCGCGCTTCAGCCAGGCCTAAAGGCGCGCTAGGGAAATGATACTCCAATACGGCAGCGGGCTTGGAGAGGAATCCACGATGCTTTAAAATCAGCTCGGGCAGCGGGTCCGGCATCTTGGGCGCGATGCTTGGCACGACCTGAAACATCAAAGAGCGGATCCACTTCTGAGACATTCGTGCGGTCACCGGATAAACCGGAATCCAACGACCGGCCAGACGATGGGCGTCGTCGGCTGCCTCCACCTCCGGACTCGCGATCTGGCCTCGACGGTACTTGCGCTCGAACTTGCCGTAGCAGTATACCTCCTTGCCCTTTTTCAGGGAGTTGAGGATCCACTTCTGATTAAACCACACCAGGTCGACGATCCCGTCCTGACAGTGAAGCGGGCAAGTGACGATCGTCATCCCTTTGCGAGGGCTGCGAACCGCAGTCTTGCCCAGGACCCCTTTCACCACCACAAACTCCCCTTCCGGGGCGTCTTCCGCTCCCACCATCAGAGTTCGATCTTCCCAACGAAACGGGAGGTGTCCAACCAGGTCTTGCAGCGTGACGACTCCCAAATTCTCCAAGAGGGTGCCCAGCTTAGGGCCGACTCCCTTGAGAAACTTCACTTCTGTGTCTGGTCGGTAACGCGGGTCCAGTTGAGCGGGGGGATACTTGGAATCTAACTCCTGAGCAGAAGGTGCGTCCCCGAGCACACGACCCAGTTGCAATCCGGTCTCGGTGATCAAGCGACGACGCCCCTGACGGTTTGCCTTGACGTACTGATGTCCGTCCAACGAACGCAGGAGTGCTTTGAGGACCTGGCCTTCCTCTTTGATCGGCCAATGGAGAAGCTCAGCCAGCTTGGAACTCACCAGTTCCGGAATATCGCGGCTGTTGCGGCACCCTTCGCGGTACTCGTCGCGAAGAGTGTCGCGAAACTCTGTGAGAAACCTTCGGGCTTGAGGCGTCAAGCCTCCACTCCGGAGCTAAGGTTCTCGCCGATCCTCCCCAACACATCGCTCTCCAACGCCTGTTCGGCGGCCTTGATACCGTTGCAGACGGTTTCGCGGTCGGCCCGGCCATGGCACTTGATCACGATGCCTTTCAACCCCAGCAGAATGGCGCCACCGTGGTCGGAATGAGAGATGTCTTGCTTCAGACTTCTCAAGGAAGGACGAAGCATCAGGCCACCCAGCTTAGCCCGAGCGTTGGTGGTGGCCGCCTGTTTCATTCTTTTAAGGATAAACTCCGAAATCGCTTCCGCGGACTTGAGCATCATGTTGCCCACGAAACCGTCGCACACCACCACATCGACGTCGCCCGCGAAGATACTGCCGGGCTCCACGTTCCCCACAAAATTCAGCCCCTCGGATTTCTCCAGAAGCTCGTGGGCCTGGTTGACCAGCGAATTTCCCTTGCCCTCTTCGGTACCGATGTTGAGAAGACCGACCCGGGGACTTTTAATGCCCATAACCCGATGCGAGTAAGTGCTACCCATCCAGGCAAACTGGAGAAGATACTCCGGCTTGCAATCGGCGTTGGCGCCCAGATCGAGCGCCAGCACGGGCTCCCCTTCCGAGGGGAGCAGTGCCGCTAAGGCCGGCCTTCGGATGCCCTTCAGACGGCCCACTTCCAAGAGGGCGATCTGGTGCAGCGCGCCGGTATTGCCGGCCGAAACGAGGGCCTGGGCTTTGCCGTCCTTGACGAGGCGAGCAGCGACTACGAGCGAGGCTTCGTTTCGCTTCCTCAGCCCCGTGCCGGCCGACTCATCCATCCGAATGTAGTCGTCGCAATGGACAATCTCGATACCGCGACGCTTATAGAGAGGCGGAAGATGCTTCCTGATAGCCTTCTCATTGCCAACCAGAAGAATCTTAGCCTTCGAGCCTTTGGCTGCTTTAAAGGCACCTTTCACAATCTCGGCGGGAGCATCGTCGCCGCCCATGGCGTCTACCGCGATGGTCATGGGTGAATGCTTTTTACGCCAACCAACAAGAGCCTTTCTCAGCCCCAAATTTCTGGGGACTGTCGCCTGTCAGGCGGCGAACAATTCTACCCCTGCGTGACCGTCCAACTGCCTCTGGCGCAGGCTGATCCAGTCGTTGCCGGCCACGATAAGATGATCCACCAACCGAATGCCCAACAGGCGGGCCGCCCGATCCAGCCGACTTGTCAGGGCCAGGTCTTCAGGGGAAGGCTCGGGATCTCCCGAGGGGTGGTTGTGAGCCACCAGAATAGACGACGCGCTCAATTCGAAAGCCGGCCGAAAAACTTCCCTGGGATGCACCAGACTCGCCTCGAGCGTCCCGATGCTGATCGTTTTGCCGCATAGCAAGCGCCGCCTGGTATCGAGATAGAGCACGTGGAAATGCTCGCGTGATTCGCCTGACAACCATTGAAAATGCGGTAAAGCGTCCTCGGGAGCGTGAATCGGGCGCCCCCGAAACGTCTGCATCCGGCGACCCAACTCCAGGCCCGCCATGACGGCCGCCGCTTTCGCTTTTCCCAAGCCTTTGATGCCGATGCACTCATGAAGAGTGGGGATTCTGGCTGTTCCGTCGGCAGCAAAGACCAGGTCGCCGAGTTGTCGGGAGAGGTCCTCCACCGAGGCGCCCGGACAACCGCGACCGAGAATCAAACTCAGCAGTTCCCACTCCTTAAGGCTGTTCAGGCCTTCCGATTCCAATTTCTCTCTCGGTCTCATTTCCGGCAGAAGGTCCCGCCTGGATCGGTCCGAAGCAAGGGCCGGGTTCAGTTGATACATGTGTGTCTCCTCAGTTAGAAATCCCCTCAAAATCAGGGGCCGTGTCTAGGCTAAGAGCCTGAGTTTGACACCAGATGACAGACAAGTGAAGAGACTGTTTCCACGAAATGAATAATTTATGAACCGGAGGTTCATCGGAACTTATGCCAACCCCACAAGCTTTTACAGGAATGACAAACGGAATCTTTACTCCCCCACCGCCTCAGAACGAGCCGGTCCTGACCTACGCGCCGGGCAGTGAAGAAAAACAACTCCTGAAGTCGTCGCTGGCCGACTTTTCCTGCCGCGAAACAGAAGTTTGTATCCGAATCGGCGACGAAGCCGTCAAAACCGGCGATCTGGGCGAAATCCGGATGCCCCACAACCACCAGAGACTTCTCGGCAAGTTTCACAAAGCCGACGATGCCGCCGTCGACAAGGCCATCGCCTCGGCTTTAGAAGCTAAACACGACTGGGCTCGCACACCCTGGCAAGACCGGGTCTCCATCTTTCTCAGGGCGGCGCAACTCCTGTGCGGCTACATGCGGCCGATCATGAACGCCGCCACCATGCTCGGTCAGAGCAAGACCGCTCATCAGGCTGAGATCGACTCGGCTTGTGAACTCATCGACTTTTTGAGATTCAACGCCTACTTCGCTCATCGTCTCTACTCCGAGCAGCCCCAATCTACAAACAACGAATGGAACCGCACCGACTACCGTCCTCTGGAGGGCTTCGTCTACGCGGTCACCCCTTTTAACTTCACCGCCATCGCCGGCAACCTTCCGACCGCGCCTGCCATGCTAGGCAACACCGTGGTCTGGAAGCCGGCCAGCACCGCCATGCTGAGCGCCCACTACATTATGGCACTCCTAAGAGAAGCCGGTCTTCCCCCGGGCGTTATCAACATGGTGCCCGGCTCCGGCTCCAAAATCACCAATAAGGTCCTCTCCCATAAAGACTTCGCCGGCCTCCACTTCACAGGCTCCACGGAAGTCTTCAACAGCATGTGGAAGTCGGTGGGTGAGAATGTCGGAACCTACAAGAGCTATCCTCGCCTGGTCGGTGAAACCGGTGGTAAGGACTTCATTGTGGCCCATCCCAGCGCGGAGCGCTTAGAGCTCATCACCGCCATCATCAGAGGTGCTTTCGAATACCAGGGTCAAAAGTGCTCGGCCGCCTCGCGCGCCTACATCGCTCAATCGGTCTGGAACGACATCAAAGATCAGTTGGTCGACGAGACGAACGCTCTGAACGTAGGCGACGTAGCTGACTTCAGCAACTTCATGGCTGCCGTGATCGACCAATCGGCCTACGACCGGGTGACCGGCGCCATCGAACGAGCCAAAGCTCACAAAGACGTGGAAGTGATCGCCGGCGGCGAGCACAGCGATGAATCGGGATACTTCATCTCCCCCACCATCCTGCTCACCACCGACCCGAACTACGAAACCATGGAAGTGGAGCTTTTCGGCCCCGTCCTCACGGTTTACGTCTATCCGGACGACGAGTTCGAGAAAGCTCTCCAACTTTGCGACCAGACTTCGCCCTACGGCCTCACCGGCGCCATCTGGGCGCGTGATCGCCAGGCCATACTGGCTGCCACCGACCGCTTGAACTACGCGGCCGGAAACTTCTATATCAACGACAAGCCCACCGGAGCGGTGGTCGGTCGACAGCCGTTCGGCGGCGCTCGCGCCTCTGGCACTAATGACAAGGCGGGAAGTCTGTTGAACCTGCTGCGCTGGTTGTCTCCTCGTACTATCAAGGAAACGTTCTCCACACCGCTCTCGGCCGAATACCCCCATATGCTCCAACCCTAGTGTTCTGTGTTCATCCGACGAGTAACGAGGCCCTCAAGGGGTCTCGTTTCTTTGATAGTCCCAACCGCCACGCCGTGATTGCCGCCGGAGGTGTGGAAGAACGTCCCGGCGATACCGCTGCTCTTCTCGGCCCGATCGATCTGGTGCTGGCCGCCGACGGGGGCTATCGACTGCTGCAAAAGCTGGACCTTGCCTGTGACTATCTCGTAGGCGACTTCGACACTCTGTCGAGGGAAGAAGTCGAGAGCGCCAGGCAGACCGGCTGTGTGGTTCGGCAGTTTCCCGCGGACAAGGCCAAAAGCGACCTGGAGCTTGCCATCGAGCAAGCTTACCAGTCCGGTGCCACCCAGATCACCTTCGTCGGTGCGCTGGGAGGCGAGTGGGACCATTGCGTGGCCAATCTGTTGGCACCGCTTTCCCTCTGTGCCGAATACGGGATGTGGGGCCGGCTTTTGACCTCTCAAGCTCAGATATATCTCACCCAGGGCCCCGTGCGTCTGGAGGCGATAGGGAGACGAGTCAGCCTGGCCGCTCTTTCCGAGAGCGTGGAGGGCCTGACACTGCGAGGCCTCGAGTACGCGTTGGATGAGGCTCGACTCCGGCGGGTCCAAACCCTGGGTCTGGCCAATCGAGTGGTGGAATCTGTCGCCACCATTGAATTCAGGCAAGGCGAACTGCTGGTCACCGTCCTTCACTAATAAGAGGGCTCAAGAAACGAGCCTCGGCCTCGGCCGCCACAGCGTTGCCCCTGATGTTCCAATGAGTGTCGTTGGCCACGTATAACGGCTCGCCGGATTGTGCCGCCTCTCGCATCGTCTCGGTGAGGTCGAGGAGCGGAATCTCTTTCTCTCGGCAGTAGCCGGCAAAGAAAACGTTGGGAGACTGAAGCTCGACGCTCCCGGCTGAGAGCCCGTTTCGCTCGGCGAACTCCATGGCTCGCTCCGGATAGACCTGCATTCGCGAGGGATAGAGAATCACGACCAGAGGTATCTCGCGCGTCTTTAGAAGCTGATGGATAGCGTCGAACTCTTCCTTGAGCGGAGCCCAGGCAGCCTCCGTCGACTCGGTCTTTAAAAACCGACCTAGCTCGCCCCTCAGTTGCCTTTCCAGCTCTTCTTCGTCGAATCGGGGCTGCGCCAGATCGTCGTCGGTCAACTCCCGCTCCCCCGGGTGTACCTTCGTGCCGCCCGAGACGGTCTGGCCGGGCGTCGGGGACGCCTCCGGATGGTGAGCAGGCGGTCGTTCCTCCAGCAGCCGGCCGATTCGGGTCAGAAAGCGAATCAAGTAGAACTCGATGGCAGGCTCCGAGGAGAGCCTGATGTCTGGTGGGTCGTTCCCCATGTAGATGTGAAGCACCACCAAATCGGGAGCGAAACGGTCCACAGTGGTCTGCAAAAGAGCCCGATAACCGCTCATATCCTGCCCTGGCAAGCCACAGTTCAAGAGGTCTAGCTCCACCTCCGTATCGTTTGAGAGCTGCTCTTCCACCCTGGTCAGCACCACGTAGGGGTAAGGCACCGCCCCGTAACAAAAGGAGTCGCCCAGGGCCAGGATGCGCCGTCGCCCTGAAGGCTTCGGCGCCTCGAACTCCTGGTCGTTGAACCCAAAAGAATTCGTCCAATATCCGAAGCGACCGGTGTGAGAGATGAGAAACGGCTGGGTCTCGAGGAGTGCTTCCAAGGTCGAGAACTCACCCAGCTCCTGGTCGGCGACGATATACCTGATCCGGGGGTTGAGAGCCACTGCTGCCCGCACCGCGATTTCACCAGTCAGAAAGGCGACCAGGAAAGCAAGCAGCAGTCTCGGAGCCAAATGCCGAATTCTCTTTGCCATGGGCGGAGTCTTCCGTGGCGCCTGCTTGGAGGCCTTGACAAGACCACACCAAAACGTTACAACTATGGCCACGCAAATTTGAGAAGGACCCTGAGGACTTATGGATTACAAAGCAAAGCGCGGCGGACGCCGGCCCAGAAGAAAGTCTTGTTATTTCTCGGCCAATAAGATTACCTCGATCGACTACAAGGATCTTGGTCTTCTGAGAAAGTTCGTGACCGATCGTGGTAAAATCTTGCCCCGTCGCATCACCGGAACTAAGGCGAAGTATCAGAGAATGCTCTCCACGGCAGTGAAGAGAGCTCGCTTTCTGGCCCTACTCCCTTACGCCGACTAGACCAGAACAAGCATGTTTTGCAAAAGACGACCTCACAAGGTCGTTTTTTTTACTTCTGGGTTGATCGCTGCAGAGAACGGCGCTGTTCTTTAAGGAGGTCTGCCAACGTACTGGCCGCCTGGCGAAACTTGGGCCGGGAGACACTGGCGAAGGAGAGGCGGAGAAAGCCTCTCGGCTGGGGTCGAGCAAAAAACGGCTCTCCCCTGGCGACCACCAATCCTCGCTTTCTTGCTTGCACGAAGAGCTGCGCTTCATCGATTTCAGCCGGCAGCTGAAGCCACATGGACAGCCCGCCCCTCGGGGTCCAATATCGCATCTCAGGCAAGACGTCGTTCAGCGTCTGGCAGGCCGCGTCTCGTCTCTCCCGATAAAGCTCACGCACCCTTTGAAGATGGTTTTCGTAGTATCCTCGCCGTAGAAACTCGGCCAGCGCCGACTGCATGAGCGAAGAGGAAACCAGATCCGCGGTTTGCTTCTTCTGTGTAAAGGCTGCCAACTGCCCTGGTGTCGCCACCACCGCCCCCAATCTCAGCGCCGGAATCAGAGACTTGGAAAAGCTCGTGATATAGATAACTCGCCCCGTGTCGTCCAGCGATTTCAGGCAAGGTGGAGCGGGGCTGTCGAAGGCCAAATGACCGTAGACGTCGTCCTCCAGGATATAGAAGTCATATTCTTCCGCCATTCGTAGGAGAGCTTTGCGATGCTCCACGTCCGTGACGGTACCGGTGGGGTTCTGGAAGGTGGGCACCGTATATAAGAGTGCCGGCCGGTCGCGCAACATCAATTTTTCTAGCTGGGTGAGCGACAGCCCCGACTCCTCCACCGGCACTTCCATGATCCGTTGGCGTCGGGAGGCCAGAACCTCCAACACTCCTGGATACACCGGTGCCTCCACCGCCACCGACTGGTCCGGGGTGGTGAGCGTGCGGATAGCCAGCTCGATAGCCTGCTGGGCTCCCGACGAGATGATCACAGAATCCGGAGAGACCGCCAAACCGCGAGTCATAAGCACCCGACTCATCTGAGCTCTCAAGCTCTCCTCCCCCAAAACCGAACCGTAGGAGAGGTGATGGACCTTGTTGAGCGCCACGTTCAGACACGCCTTGAAATTCTTGATGGGGAAAGTCTCTTCAGCAGGAGCAGCCTGCCCCAACACGAGCCTGGCCATAGGGGCTTGCGTCTCCAGCAAAGCAGCCAGCGAGCCTGGCACCTCAACTCTGGGAGAAATCGCCTGCGGGAGAGCCTGGGCTTGAGGCCGCTCAGCGACGAAAGTGCCTCTCCCGACCACCGATTCGATCCACCCGCGAGCTTGTAGCTCGGCGTAGGCGGTCTGCACGGTCATGCGTCCGAGACCCTGGTCCTGAGACATTTGCCTGACTGTGGGTAGACGGGAGCCCGGAGTAAGAACCCCCCGCTCGATCAAATGGCTGATCCTGTAGACGATCTGCATGTAGAGCGGAACGGAGTCATCCCTGACCAGATCGAGCTTCATTCGGCTATGATGACGGATTTACCGAACCCTGTCCAGCGACCTAGTACAATTGGAATTGTCATGGTCGGAGCGCACCTATTGTCCCTGTGCTGAAGGCTCGGCGCGTGATAGGCTAGGGCTACGTCAACACGAGACGCCCTCACCTGTTAATATTTCAAATTTTGAAAGGAACTTGCCATGGAAGTCGTTGGAGAGTCTGTTTTACCCTGGTCCGAGCTGTTTTCCACCCGCGGACGTCGCATCAAGAGCTCCGCTATTCGGGAGCTGTTGAAGGTCACTGAACAGCCTCATTTTATCTCCTTCGCAGGTGGCTTTCCCGCCCCCGAACTGTTCCCGGTAGATGCTATCGCGGAAACGATTCAAGACGTGATGAAGAAGATGGGTCCGCAGGCCCTGCAGTACAGCGCCACCGAGGGCTATCGCCCACTCCGGCAGTGGGTAGCGGACTATATGCGAGCAGTGGGTGTACCCGCCGTGGTCGAAAACGTGTTGATCACCACCGGCTCCCAGCAAGCTCTCGATCTCCTGGGTCGAGTCCTCATCAATAAGGACGACCCGGTGGCCGTGGAAACTCCCACCTACCTGGCAGCCCTTCAAGCCTGGCGCGTCTACGGCGCGAGCTTCCTCGGAATCCCCACCGACACGTCCGGCATCAACCCCGACTATCTAGAGAACAATCTTCTCAAAAAGCCAAAGATTCTTTACTCGATTCCAAACTTCCAAAACCCCACCGGTGCGACCCTTCCTCTCGACCGGCGAGAGGCTCTGGTGGCCTGGTGCCGTAAAGAGCGGGTCTGCCTGATCGAGGACGACCCCTACCGTGAGATCCGCTTCGAGGGCAAATTCTTACCTCGACTTATCGAACTTGAGTCTCAAGCACGCAAAGAGGAGGATGTTTATCGTGGCCAGGTGGTCTACCTCAGCACCTTCTCCAAAGTTCTGGCTCCAGGCCTGAGAGTGGGCGCCGTCGTTGCCCACCCCGAGTTGCTGACCCGTCTCGTACAGGCCAAACAAGCGGCCGATCTTCACACACCGACTCTCAATCAGATGGTATGCTACGAACTCGCCAAAGAAGGCTTTCTCAAAGACCAGGCCCGTAAGGTCGCCGAGGTCTACAAGGTGCGCCGCGACGTGATGCTCGAAGAGATCGAGCGCGTCTTCCCCAAAGGCACCGAAGTGGGGATCCCGGAGGGCGGAATGTTCCTCTGGCTGAGTCTTCCCGAAGGTATCGATGCCGACCAGATCTGGGAAAAGGCGCTGGAACAGAAAATTGCCTTCGTGCCCGGTGCCCCGTTCTATCCGGAACATCCCAAAAAGAACACTCTCAGACTGAATTTCTCCAATAGCGATCCGGACACGATACGAGAAGGTATGGCCCGGCTTGGACGAGCCCTCGACGCCTTGAAGTAATCTCGTTATACTGCTGCCATGCCAAAGCGGTCTGTCTCAGCTTTTTTCAAGAGAATGTTTGACCGGGGGCCGCAAACTCCCGAAAGTCAGCATACTTGTCATCAATGTGAATGCCGTCTCTCGGCCGAATCGATGGGCCCGAGAATCCTAGAGCGTTGTCCTGAATGCCGCGGAATCTGGATCTCCCATGCCCAATTGACGGAGATTCTGGAGCAAGTGAGTCACAAGGTGGAAGACGACTTACAAGCGGTGGAATCCGATGGTCACGCCGATATCGGCCACACTCTGGCCCCTTCCAGATTAGCTCGGGGATGCCCCGCGTGCTCCAAAAGCATGGACAACTTCAAGTTCGAAGAAACGGGAGTCTGGGTGGACGCCTGCCCCGACCATCACGGGATCTGGCTCGATCGTGGCGAATTGAGACTTCTGGCCCAACGCACCCAAAGCAAACCGGAGTACGATACAGGTGAAGTGATGGACGCGGTGAGTGATCTTATACTGGGAAGCTTGTAATTCTGACTCCTGAGAAAGATAGACTAAATTCATTAGGCCAAACTGACCACATGGTCATTACGGTATAAGCGACATGTTGGTACACTCTGTTCAGATAACGAAACGTTACAACACCCCTCGGGGGAGGGAGCCCGGCATCTTGCTGGGCTTATTTCGTTTTCAGGACATGTCTAAGGGAGAGGTAAAAGATTGAAATCTATAGTCCTGGTTGACGACCATCGCCTGATACAGCAAGGTCTAAAACGTATCCTCGAGACTTGTGAGGATCTACAGGTTGTGGGTACAGGGAGCAACGCCGAGGACGGACTGTATCGAGTCCAAGAGCACAGTCCCGATCTTGCCATTATCGACCTGGGGCTCCCCGATCATAGCGGACTCTGGTTGCTCCGGCGGATCAAGAAAATCAACCCCGACACGCCGGTTTTGATTCTTACCATGCATGATGAGCCTGATGTGGCGATGGTAGCCTTCAACTCGGGTGCTACCGGGTACATACGCAAATCCGCTCACGAGGACAAACTTCTGGAAGCCGTCCGAACGGTGCTTCGAGGAGACCTCTACCTCGAACCGGAGATGAAAGCCGCACTCAACGAGCGTCCGGAGACCGAGAGTCACGTCAGCGAGCGAGTCTTAGCCCTTCCAAACGACTCCATCCCCAATTCCCACGAGCTATCTCTTCTACAGCATCTCTCGGAAGGTCAGACCAACTGTCAGATCGCCGATGAGTGGGGGGTCTCCGTGAGCACGATCAAAGCTCGTTTGCGCTCGCTCTTCGGCAAACTCGGCGTGGAGAATCGGACTGAGGCGGTGGCGGAAGCCCTGCGAAGGGGTCTTATCGCTCGAGAGCACTAGTTCTTCTTCGGCAACAACGGCGCAAGTATAAACAGGAGGCTGACGAGAAAGCCGAAGGCCGCCAGCTTCAACCCCGTGTAGAACCGTGGGGGTTCGAAACGAAACTCTAGGACGTGCTCCCCGGCAGGTAGATAGACAGCCCGCATCAACCCGTTGGCACGGTAGATTGGGAGTTCGGAGCCTGCCGACCGACAGACCCAACCTGGGTAATAGGAATCGCCTACAACAACGAAACCGGCGCCTGGCAATTCGGCCTTGAGAACTACTGAGTCAGGCTTGTAGCTCTGGATTTCCACCCGTCCCTGCCCCGCCGACTCCTCCACCGGGCCCGCCGCCGGTCTCTCTAGAACCACCTCTCGCTCGGGATGGAACTGGGGTGATGTTATGTACTCGCGAGCTTGAAGTGGGTGGCCGAACACTCGAGTTTGGCCGACACAGAAGGCTCTCGGAAGGACGGCCGGGTTCTCAAAGATACGGACCTCCTTGTCGTAGACCAGCTCCCATCCTTGCGGCGTGGGAAGATCAATGGGTGCCTGCATCAAGTATCTGAGATTCATCGCCGAATACAGCGGACTGTCGAACCGTTCCAGTGCGAGCGTCCTCATACTCACCGAACCCGAGGGTTGAGTGGCCGCCAGCGTCTGCCCGTACTGGGCCGGCACCAGCGACTCGTAGCCCGTCGGCAAATCGAGTCCGTAGGGAGTCAGGGTGTTGTAGAACCCGGCCGCCCGGCTGGCCGTTCGAAAGGCGCCATCCTGTTGCTGGATAAACTCGATGCCCGGGGTCGTGGGCATGTACTCGTCGGATGTGACGGTGGTATTAAACCCCATAGCAAAGGTGAGAAGCTCAATCGCCACGACAACAAGCAGAACAGAGCTGCTCCCGATCTTCCTCCAGCCGATCAGTACCAACCCGCTCAGTAACGGGAGCCACATCTGTGGGTTCCAGACGTAGTTGCTCTTCAAACCCTCCAGAAGCATCGGCTGGAAGTTGGTCGGATCTCGAGGGGGGATTTTGACCATCGGGAGATACGGTTCGAGATAGCTGAGGAGCGCCTGGGGTTGCTGATAGAGCATGAAGGCTGCGCCCAGTGGTATCACCAGTAAGCCGACCATCAACCCGCCGAACAGCGGTGTCTTGTCCACCACATCCTTCTTGTTTTCCAAGAGCAGGTCGGCTCCGGCCGAAGACAAGAGGACCCCCACAAAAGCGAAGGCCATCAAGGTCCGGGAAGGGATCGCTTGCTGGAGGGGTGGCAGTATCAAGAGCGCCAATCGATAGACCGGGGTGGCCGCGGCAAACAAGAGACAGAGGGCGCCTACGGCAGCCCAGGTCAGTATCTCCCCCTGGGGGATCTTGCCTTGCCTTCTTTTCCAAACAGCCACACAGGCCAGCCAGAGCGGAATGAGTCCGAAAAAACAGGCGAACTCAGGATAGATCAGGTTGGCCATGACCCGATTAACGAGAAACCCGTGGGTTGGATTTCCGGTAATGTCCGGGTTGAGAAGACTCATGAAAAGGGTGCTGAGCGAGGGAGCCATTCGCTGCAACTCCTCCAGACTGAAATGCGGACGCTGGCTCAATCCTAGCAGTTGCAAGAACGGAAACACTGTTGGGGCTGCCATCAAAACGACCCCAATACCCGAACAGAAGAACCCTAAAAGCGCCTTCCAGGCTCTCTTCGATACGATCTGAATGAGAGCATGAGCTATGAGGATAAGGCCCAGTGAGAAGCAGATTTGCAGATGACCCGTGTGCAGGCAGAGAGCGCCGGCGATGGCGAGAAGGGCCCACCAACGCTTGCCGCCTCCTTGGAGCGCCCGATCGAAGCAGTACAGCATGACGGGCAGATAGGACCCGGCCGTCACCACGTGGTCGAACTCCAGCCAACTGGCCACGTAGCCGTTGAGCATCCAGATGATCCCACCCAGCCCGGCGGCTCCCCGGTGGAGACCACGGGAGAGAAGCCAACCGTACATGGCTAGCGCCATGAGAGCCGAATGGAAGAGAAGAATGGTGGTCCGCGCAGCGCCAGGACTCAAGAGTAGATGAGCCAGGATCCGCGGCGGATAAGTAAAGCCGGATTGACCACTTGCTATGATCGGATATCCGCTGAAGATCGTGGTGTTCCAGAGGGGATACTCACCCTGCTTCAGCCACTTATTCATATAGACTTCGTTGGGGACGAAGGCGGTCGTCACATCGAAGAGTTCCAGGTTATTGACAGTACCCTGGGAGACGCCCTTCCATGGATAGATAAAGTTCAGAAAGTCCTGGGGAGCGAAGAATCGGCCTGCGAAGAGAAATGGCGAGTAGAGAATCAGAACCGTGGCCAGCAGTATGAGCGGAACAAGGGCTAATCTGCGTGCTTTGGAAGAATCGTCCAATGTGGTCAGGTCGCCTCTCGGTAGAGAATATCCAAAAGCCTGACCAGGGCCAGGTGATGACGACTTTTCAGCTCCAGAAACTCTAGTCCGTAGAGAGCCGGCTCTCCCCCCCAAGCTCGAGCGATCTTACAGGGCACACTGCCCACTCTGACCGGCGTTTCAATGGTGAGTTCGAACGGCTCCCGGGTGTCGATGGTGCTGTCCATCTCCACCAGGGCCCCTCCCCCGCCGATGTCCAGAACGTCCACGATAAGGCTACGATCGCCCAGCTTGATCTTGCCTTCGAGCAGACACTCCAGGCGGACCTGGCTGCGACGCTCCAGAACCTCCGAATGGGTGGGCCTGACCCCGGCCAGGAGATCGGCGGCCCAGCTGTTCCAAAAGCTCGCTACCGAGGCCGGATATCGCAAGCCCATCTCGTATCCGCCGCCCACTGGCTCTACCCAGCAAACGATATACTCCAGGGGCTGCTCATCCTGAGGGGTGAGAGCGATCGTCTGATCGGGCTGGAAGATGTCCTGGCTCACGCGAGCCAGCAATCCACCCAAACTGATATTCTGAATCTCCCCGACGCAACTCTCCGTTCCCTGCCCAAAGTACGAGACCAAATGACACTCGCGACGAGCGAAGATGCGACGATTCTCCATAGTGGGAACTTTGGTTGGCCAGAGGCCGGCAACCTCCCCGATCCCGCAGTATTTTACTCCGTAGGCAGCGGTACGAAGATGCCCGCGGACTTACCCGGCAGATTCTGCTCGATTCGCCTGTCTTTGACCGTCACGGTTCTGCCGGAAAGGAGGTCCTTGAGAACCGTTCCGTCTTGAATCTGGCTCTCGGCCCGGAGCGGGATGCTTCGATGCTGGTCGCCCTCGGAGTTGTTGAACATCACGATGGCTTCCCCATGCTCCGACTTGCGGTCGAACGCGTAGACCTGGTCGTCCTGCCACATTTCCAGGAGCTTTCCTCGGCGAAGCGGCTCCAGGTCGTTTCGAATCGCGCCTAACTTTTGGAAGTATCCGTGCATCTCCGGGTCCTGGTCGAAGACCATGTCCTTGCGGCTTGTTTCCGCCCAACCGGTCTTATCGCTGGTGAAGCTCTGTTCGCTGCCGTAGTAGACGGTGGGAATACGGTTGGTGGTCATGACGAAAGCTAGCGCCATCTTCAGGCGGTCCTTGTCGTTATCGGCTTCGGTGAGGAATCTCTGAGTATCGTGGTTGTCGGCGAAAATACCCATGATATCCGGGTTCGGGTAGGTGTTGTTCGTCCAGGACATACCGTCGGCCACCTGCCGCATGCTGCCACCCTTGGCAAACGTCTCCTTGATGCGATAATACATGGGATAGTCGACCAGGGAATCCATGTCGGCGTCTCGCTGAAAGGGGGCCAGGCGGGTGGCGTCCCCGTGGTAGTACTCCCCGATGAGAAGAAAATCGTCGCCCGCCACTTCGTGCATGCGGTTGTTGAACTTCTGCCAGAACCACTGAGGGACACTGCGGACGGCGTCCAAACGGAACCCGTCGACTCCGGTCTTAGCCCAGAACTCCCCCACCTCCATCAGATACTTCTCTGCTTCAGGATTCTCCTGAGCCCAGTCCGGCAAGCCGAAGATACTGCAGTTTTCCTGTTGCCAGTCGTCGTTCCAGTCGGTCACGTCTCCGTTATGGTGAAAGAGGTTGGCTTTATTTGGGTCGGTCCAGAACGGATGCTCCCAGGCCACGTGGTTCAAGGGGATGTCCAGAATCACTTTCATCCCTTTGTCGTGATAGACGTCCACCATCTCTTTAAACTTGTTCAGGTCACCCAGATGCTCGTCGACCTTGTAGTAGTCGACGGGCCAGTAGCCGTGGTAGCCTTCGGTGTCGACAAATTTCTGTTGACTGTCCATGGGCGGAGTGAGCCAAAGCGCAGTCGCGCCCGTCTCGCGGACGTAGTCGGCTTTGTCGATCAGGCCCTGCAGATCACCGCCGTGATAGGCGTGAATATTCGATTTGTCCGAACCAAAGTTGTTGGTAGGGTCGGCATCCTTAAAGCGGTCGGTCATCGCGAAATAAATAACATCATCGCGCCAGTCTCTCTGTCTGGGGTCGGAAGGGGGGCGCATCGGATTGGGCACCCCGCTCTCGACGGCGGGTTGGAGGGTCGAGGGCTTTTCCGGCTTTTCCGAGGACGGCTGGGCGGCCGGAGCGCTCGAAGAGTTCAAGCTCAGCTGGTCTTCGGGGGCGGCCTGCAATGCCTGGGTGGTGACGGTGGCGGACGCATTCTTAGCGGGTGCTTTCGCGGCGCCCGCTGTTGGTACGGTAAGACGGTTTGAGATCAACATAGATCGTCACACTCCTGTGGAGATATTTCTTACCTTTAAGTTTAAATCGGTGGTCTTATCGAAGTCTGAAATTTTAGTCTCAGGGCCGGCCCTCAGGGCAATCGATCGTAGCGATCGTATCCGCCTGGTCGGTTGGGGGACACATCCGGGGCTAGAATCAGAACCTGATGCGGCTCCAGGGTGATGTCCAGAGTGCCTGCCCTCACCTTCGCGTCGACCTTGCTTCCCAGCAAGTCTTTGAGGGGAGTCAGGTCCTGCAGCTTACTATCCGGCAGCTGCAAGAATTCTTTAGCCGGGGTCGCCTCCGCGTTGGCCAAGACGATCATCGTTTCTTTCGCCGAGACCGTCTTTCTCAGGAAACCAAAGACCTGATTTGTATGGAGTTTTCTGAAATCGCCATATCTGAGAGCCGGATGAGAGCGGCGAATGTTCAGGAGCTTGCGATGGAAGGCAAGAGTGGAGTTCTCCTCGTTGACGAGATCCCAGCGCATGGGAGCGCGATTCTCCGGGTCGTCCCCCCCCTCCATGCCCAGTTCGCTCCCATAGTAAAGATTGACGGAACCGGGCAAGGTAAATTGGAGAACCCTCGCCATCCTCAGCTGCCAATCCTCTTTCAGAATATGACTGAGGCGAGGAGTGTCGTGGTTGTCCAGCACGATCCAGGCTTTCAAGATGTGGTCGTACCCGGCGTCTTCCACCATTGTTTCCCAGGTGGCGCCGGCCAGGGGCCCCTTGAGGTCTCCTTGCAAAAAACCCAGAAGCAAGAACCTCCCATGCATGTTCATCACGCCATCCACTGCCGGATACCAGTCCTCGGGGTAGTTCCAGATTTCACCGATCACCGCACTGCCCGGCTTCGCTCGGTGAGCGGCTTGAGTCAGTTCTTCCAAATACTTGAAACCCAGATCGAAAGCCACGTCCAGCCTCCACCCGTCGATACCCTCTTGCTTCAAATAGGACTGCACCACGGAGTCGGGGTCGTTGTAAATGTAGTCTCGGACGGCCGGGTTCTCCAGATTTAGCTCCGGCAGATTGTCCACGTCGGCCCAACCGACGGCCTTCCCCTCGTGCCAGCGAAAAAACTCTCGTTCCGGGGAGTTCGGGCTCTTGACGGCGGCCTGAAAAAGCGAACTCCTTCGGCCCATGTGGTTGAAAACGCCGTCCAAAACCAGCTTCATATCTCTCTCGTGAAGCGCATCGGCGAGCTCTTTCAAATCCCGCCGGTCCCCGTAAACTCTGTCCACCTTATGGTAATCGGAGGCGTCGTACTTATGGTTGGAAAGACTTTCGAAAATCGGATTCAGGTAGACCACGTCTACCCCTAAGTCTTGCAAGTAGTTCAGCTTCGATTTCAACGACCTGAGGTCCCCGCCCCAATAATCCACCTCGTGGCTCCATATTCGGTGTTCTTTCAGTTCGTGACCGCTCTTGGGCAACTCCGACCATTCGCGGAGTCGACGCGGGGATTTGTAGAGGGAGCGTTTGGAGTTCAGGTCGGCTGCGGGAGCAAATCGGTCCACGAACACTTGATAGACGACAGCCCCGTTTCGCCAGTCTTCTTTGCGCTGTTGGAGTTCTCGGGCCTTAGCGTTGTCGCGTTCGGGCCAGAGTTCGGCGTGGGCGGGGATGGTGGCTAGGAGCACGAGGGAGGCGATGGCTATCAGGCGGTTCATTCGCGGGATTTTGGGGTTGGGGGCTTGACGTCCTTTTGCATGGGTTGGGAGGTTTGGGCGGGGGACGAGCGATCGGATCCGAGTTGAGCGATCGATCCGGTTCGGATGGATCGATGGCGGGGCGAGGCGGCGCCGCGATCGAGTTCGAGTTGATCGATCGATCCGGTTCGACTGGATCGGCGGAGCGTGGCGATCCTAAGTCCGAATCCCGCAAGTCCCACCGGCGCGATCCCCCGAGTTCAAACCGCGCAACAGCCATTAACCCGAATCCCGCAAGTCCGACCAGCGCGATTCCCCGGGTCCAACCCGCGCAACGCCTCTAAGTCCAATTCCCGCAAGTCCAACCGGCGCGATCCCCCGAGTCCAAACCGCGCAACAGCCATCAACCCAAATCCCGCAAGTCCCACCGGCGCGATCCCCCGAGTTCAAACCGCGCAACGGCCATCAACCCAAATCCCGCAAGTCCCACCGGCGCGATCCCCCGAGTCCAAACCGCGCAACGGCCATCAACCCAAATCCCGCAAGTCCCACCGGCGCGATCCCCCGAGTCCAAACCGCGCAACAGCCATTAACCCGAATCCCGCAAGTCCCACCGGCGCGATCCCCCGAGTTCAAACCGCGCAACAGCCATCAACCCGAATCCCGCAAGTCCGACCAGCGCGATCCCTCGAGTCCAAACCGCGCAACGCCTCTCAGCCCAATTCCCGCAAGTCCAACCGGCGCGATCCCCCGAGTTCAAACCGCGCAACAGCCATCAACCCGAATCCCGCAAGTCCAACCAGCGCGATCCCCCGGTTCCAAACCGCGCAACGCCCCTGAAATCCACTCAACGAGAAGCGGCCCGATAGCCCCCGTCCATCCGATCCGCCAGTGACCAACCCCGGTCCCCACGACCACCCGCCCCCAAAAGCAAAACACGACCGCGAAATCCTTCGCAGCCGCATTCTTCGTTCTCAACAACGGACGATATCGCAGTCGCCCTAGATCTTACTAAGCCGCGCCCGCACTTCTTCCACCGCGTCGGCCACGGCGATCCGCTCCTGCTCGGTGGTATCACGATAGCGAATGGTGACGGTGCCGTCTTCCAAAGTCTGCCCATCGATAGTGATGCAGAAAGGGGTGCCGATTTCGTCGTGCTTGGCGTAGCGTCGACCGATGGCGCCCTTCTCGTCATACTTGGCAGGCACACCGGCGGCCAACATGGCGTTGATCACCTCGCGGGCTTTTTCGGGAAATTCAGGCTTGTTCTTGACCAACGGCAGGACGGCACACTTGATGGGAGCTAGACGGGGGTGGAGCTTGAGCACTGTGCGTACTTCGGTCTCTCCTTTGGCCGTGCGGCGCTCCTCTTCGTGATAGGCGTCCAGCAAATAGACCAGCACGCCGCGGGTGGCGCCGGCTGCCGGTTCGATGACGAAGGGTCGATAGCTCCAGGGCTTCTCGCCGGTCTCCGGGTCTTCTTTCTCCGAGTCCACGTAGCGTAGCTTGGTGCCACTGTGCTCTTCGTGTTCGTGGAGGTCGTGGTCGGTGCGGGAGGCGATGCCTTCCAACTCGTCCCAGCCCCACGGATAGAGATACTCGACGTCGAAGCAGCCGTCGGCGTAGTGAGCCAACTCATCTTCGTCGTGGGGACGGAATTTGAAGTGGTCGGGATAGTTGGCGTACTGCTGCCACCATCGCATTCTTTCGTCTTTCCAGTAGTTCATCCAGTGAGCTTGGGTGCCGGGCTCACAGAAGAACTCCATCTCCATCTGTTCGAACTCTACCGAGCGGAAGATGAAGTGCTCGACGGTCACTTCGTTGCGGAAGCTCTTACCTTGCTGAGCAATGCCGAAGGGGATTTTGGCGCTGGTGGAGTCCAAGACGTTCTTGAACTGCACGAACATAGCTTGAGCTGTTTCCGGCCTCAGATAACACATCGCGGGTTTCGACACGTGCTCCAAAACGGCTTGAATCAGAGTGCGTCGCAGGTCGGCTTCGGGCACCTTCCCTTCCTCGATCTTCTCCAGTGTCTTGGGGACGACGGAGGCGGTGGGCTCGGGCGGATGGGAGCCCTTGTCCTTCCACTTTTTATAGCGCTTGACATCTTTCGCAAATTTCTCCTGGACCGCGTTCAACAAGTCCTCGGACTCGACGAGTTCCGCCAGGACAGCAGAGGCTTCGGCGGTCGGGTCGATCGCGCCAAGGGCCGTGCGGAACATCAGATTGAACTGACGCTCTTCACTGAGAAACGGGCTTCCCACACAAGGCGACACGTAGCCGCGGAAGGGGAAGGTCTCGGTGGGGCTATCGGCACCCTCGGGGAAAAAGCCGATGGTGCTTTCGTCCATGACCTTGAGGCCGAACAGGTCTTTGCCCTTTCGAATAAGCTCTACTCCAAAACGCTCTTGAATAGCGGTCTGGTACTGCTTGGCCTGCCCTTTGTCAGCGCAGACAATGGGAAGCTCATCACCCACTTTGGGTCGAGGCGCCTTATCTGCCCGAAAACGCTCCTTGGAGATGTGGCAGTCGACCAGAGGATCGGCGAAACCACCGGCGTGGCCGGAGGCTACCCAGACATCGGGCTTCATAATGATGGAAGCGTCGATACCGAAGACGTCCTCGCGCTGGTGCACCATATCCGACCACCATTCGGCCATCAGGTTTCTCTTCAGCTCCACTCCGAGAGGGCCGTAATCATAGGCGCTCTTGAGTCCACCGTAGATGTCCGAACTCTGGAAAACAAATCCGCGGCGCTTACAGAGGGCCACGACCTTCTTCATAACGTCCTTGGGACGCTGTTCTTTTGCTGTCTCGACTGTTGCTGTGCTCATCTGGCAAAGTTGAGACATTCAGCCCGAGGCTCCTTCTTTTCCGGGCTGTTCGGGCTCAGATTCGGGGCCCCTAGGGGGTTTGACTTGATTGGAGAGTAGTTCGAGGCTCTTGAGAATCATTCTCAGATGCTCCAGCAGATGTCCTCGGCACTGTAGATGCTCCGCCTCCTGCCGCGCCCCTAGACGATGGAGCTGATAAGCACATCGGCGGCGACAGTATCGAGTGTAGAGATAGGTGGGACTGAAGGCCGTTTCAGCGTGACTGACAGAGGCCAGCTTGGCTTGAACCAACTCCTCTCTGGACACCCAGCCCTGCAAATCGAAGCCCTGATTCAGCACAGCCTCAATTCTGGCTCCTTCGCCTTCCTCCAAGAACTGTTTTAGCTTCAGATAGGTGGACTTCGTCTGCAGCGCCGCCAGTTCCGAGCGAGATAGCACGGACTTGCCCTCTTTCTTTAACTCTTCCACCAACAGCAGATGGACAAACGAGTCGGCCTCCACGCCGTCGAGGGCACGGCGGAGATAGGCGAACGACTCCGCCCGTTGTTCGGCGCCAAGGAAACGCTTGAAGTAAGCTCGTTCTTCCCAGAGGTCACGCTGCTTGGGAAGCTCCTGCTCGGCCATCGAATAGAGCTGTTCGGCCTGTTCATAGCGTTGCTGAGAGAACTCCAGTTCAGCGCAATAGCGTATCCCCCACCCCCGAATCAAGATATCAGCCTGATCGTGTTCGAGAGCCTGCAGATGATACTCGATTGCTCCAGCCAGATCGCCTCTCCATCGTCTCAACAGAGCCAATCGATGAAGAGTCAGCGGGTCATCGGAATCCTCGGCTTCTCTCACTTCCGGCTCTCCGCCCACGAGACAATCGACAAAAAGCTCGGCAAGGGCCAGGTCCCTGGAAAACGGCAGGTCGAGATCTTTGCTGACCTCCGTCAACACCTCGGAGCGATCGGGCAGACCGTTGAAAAGCCCGGCGTCAAAACAGAGTAGGGCCTCTTTCTTGACTCGATTGAAGAGCTTCCAGCGCAGTCCGGCGGCTTCGTCGATCTTCCCCTCTTTCTCCAAGAATCTAGCTTTCTGCAAGGAAGAAAAGGG
>Ga0207914_100242_pt1 | contig 26693 bp, 19 predicted proteins | sample DeeseametaMP2497_FD_184171 | JGI IMG/M metagenome (GOLD analysis project Ga0207914, IMG submission 184171) | Marine microbial communities from East of Antigua and Barbuda, Atlantic Ocean - MP2497 (SPAdes) | ecosystem: Environmental > Aquatic > Marine > Oceanic | place: East of Antigua and... | reverse complement strand
AGCGGAACGTCGTTCCTCGCATGGGCGATCGTCAACAACAACCAGCCCGTTCCCGACGTGTTCTCCAAGATGACCAAAATCGCAGCTTCGGGCCGACTGGGCCTATCTGGACGGCCGCCCGTCACTTCAGGGACGCGCCGCCTTCGTCCAGGGTCAGGCCGGTATGGCGCACACGGCCTTCATGCTGTTCGACAATGCGCTGACGCGCGGCGCTGAAATAGGTGATGCTGTCCGCAAAGGGTATCTGGTGCGGACACGCGCCGACATTGACACCGTTGATGCGCGCGACGGTTCAGGCAAGCGCCGCGACGCAGCGCTGGCCAGCGGCGCACAGATCATATCGACCGATTATCTGACCGCGCCGAATGTCTACGCCAACGACTATCACCTTGCCCCCTTTGCGCAGGGATGGCGCTGCAACAGGCTGGTCTATCGTTGCAGCAGCGTACGATAGGCATTGGCTACCGCCTCTCTGGCTAGCGGACCTTTGATCAAGCCCGCTCTCTGTCCGCCGACAAAATAACGGCGCCTCGTCCCTCCCCGTCCTTGCCGCAACGCCCGCCCATTCAGCCGGGGAACCGCCGGGGTGCGGGGGATGTCGCGCGAAATCGCCTGAATACGTATGTGGGATTCTGTGCAGATCGGGCAGCACAGGGCTATCACGCCTCCAGACCCGCGAAAGCGGCAAGAAGCGCCTGACAGGCGTCTTGGGGAGGGTGTTTCTGCAATGCACAAATTTCATGGTTCCATTCTGCGCGCAGCTTTGATGGCGAGCGTTTCGCTTTCCGTAGCGTCTGTCGCATCCGCGCAGACGGCCGATGCGCCCGTCGCAGCCGACGAAGCTGGCGAGGCCATCGTCGTCACCGGCATCCGCGCCTCCCTCGCCTCCGCTGCGAAGATGAAGCGCGATTCGGTGCTGATCGTCGACTCCATCACTGCCGAAGATGTCGGCAAGCTGCCCGACGTGTCGATCGCGGACTCGCTGGCCCGCCTGCCCGGCGTCACCGCCCAGCGTCTCGAAGGCCGCGACCAGCGCCTGTCGATCCGCGGCCTTGGCCCCGACTTTTCCACCACCCTGCTCAACGGTCGGGAACAGGTGACGGTCGGCGACAATCGCGGCGTGGAATATGACCAGTATCCGTCCGAATTCTTCCAGAACGTCAATGTCTATAAAAGCACCGATGCGTCGCTGATCGCGGCGGGCATTTCGGGCACGGTCGACCTCAGGATGCTGCGCCCGCTCGACAAGAATGACCGCATCATCGCCGTGTCGCTGCGCGGCCAGATGAACGGCATGAACAAGCTCAACCCGGACGGCGAACGCTATGGCTATCGCGCGTCGGCGACCTATGTCGATCAATATGCCGACGACACGCTGGGCCTGGCCATCGGCTTTGCGGCATCGCAAACCCCCTCGCAGAATGAACGCTTCAACGCCTGGGGTTATCCCACCGACGCCAGCGGCAACCTGATCATCGGCGGCGCCAAGCCCTATGTGCAGTCCAACCTGCTCAAGCGCTATGGCGCGGTCGGCACGCTGGAATGGCAGCCCAGCGACAATTTCCATTCGACCTTCGACGTCCTCTATTCGCATTTCGAGGAAGAACAGCGGCTGCGCGGCATCGAATTCCCGCTCGTCTGGGGCGCCGATGTGGGCGTCAGCGACGTGACGGTCGACAATGGCTTCGTCACCGGTGCGACCTTCAGCAATGTCTATGGCGTCCAGCGCAACGATTATAACAAGCGTACCGCCGACACGATCTCGCTGGGCTGGAACAACCAGTTCAGCCTGAACGACGCGCTTCGCCTGAACGTCGATGCCAGCTGGTCGCGCGCCAAGCGCACCGACTTCCTGCTCGAAACCTATTCGGGCACAGGCTATCTGCGGTCGGGCGTGCCGGACAGCGTGCGGGTCGACCGCCAGTCCAACGGCCTGTTCAAGATCGTGCCGACCATCGACTATACCAACACCGGGATCATCAGCCTGACCGATCCCAATGGCTGGGGCTATAATGGCACGACCGCCGTGGTGCAGGCCGGTTTCCTCAATCGGCCCAAATTCATAGACGACATGCGCTCGCTCCGCATGAACCTCAACGGCGACATCGAAGGCAGCCTGTTCAGCAACTGGGAAATCGGCGGCAACTATAGCCGTCGCAAGAAAACCAGCGCCTTTACCAGCTTTTTCCTGTGCCCCACGGGCGGCACCGATTGCACCGTTGCAGGCGGCACCCCCGGTTCCGCGCCGGTCCCCAGCGAAGCGCTGCTCGGCTCCAACGTCTCGCTTGGCTATCTGGGCGTCCCGGCGATGCTGACGCTCAATCCGCTCTATCTCTACGACAATGTGCTGGACGCGGTGTATGACAATCGCCCGCAATCGCTGGTGCGCGACAATTTCGTGAAGGAAGACGTGTTCACCGGCTATGCCAAAATGACGATGGACGGCGAACTGGGCGGCAAGCCGCTCAAGGGTGCCTTCGGCGTACAGGTGATCCATTCCCGGCAACGCTCGGTCGGCACCATTTCCAGCTTCAGCAACGGCGTCGTCACGGTGGTGCCCGCATCGGGCAAGGCCAGCTATACCGACTTCCTGCCAAGCGCGCAGATATCGGTCGAACTGGAGCCGGGCTTCTTCGTCAAGCTGGGCGCGGCGCAGGCCATGGTCCGCCCCCGTCTGGATCAGGAGCGCGTGAACCAGGAATTCAGCTTCGATCCGTCCAAGATCGGCCTGGGTTCAGACCCCATGAACAGCCCGTTCAGTTCAAACGGCGGCAACACCAATTTGCGTCCTTATCAGTCGACCAATATCGACCTGTCGGTGGAGCGCTATTTCCGTAATGGCGGCTATGTGTCGCTGTCGGGCTATTTCAAGAATCTGACCGATTTCGTCGATCCCAACAACAGCATCGCCTATGATTTCTCGTCGCTCCTTCCGGCATTGCCAGTGGACGTCCGCAACGAAATCATCGCCAATGGCGGCGCGATCGGCCTGCTCAAAGCGCCCGCCAACAACGGTCGGGGCACCATCATGGGCGTGGAAGGGACCGCATCGCTCCCCTTCAAGCTGTTCAGCGAGTCGCTTGATGGCTTCGGCCTGTTCGCCAGCGGCTCCTACACCCACAGCGAAGTCAAATATGGCTCCAACCCCACCGACACCGTCACCCTGCCCGGCCTGTCCAAATGGGTCGCCAGCGGCACCGCCTATTTCGAACGAAACGGGTTCCAGGCGCGGGTCAGCTATCGCTACCGTTCCTCCTTCCTGGGCGAAGTGGCGGGCCTGTCGGCAGCCCCGACCTTCCGCACCGCCAAGGCGGAAGGGATTTTGGACGCGCAGATCGGCTATGAATTCCAGTCCGGTCCGCTCACTGGCCTGTCTATCCTGCTCCAGGGCAAGAATCTGACCGACCAGCCGTTCGTCACCTATCAGAATGACGATCCGCGCCAGGTCATCGACTATCAGCGCTATGGCCGCGACTATTATCTGGGCCTGACCTACAAATTCTGATCGCCCTTCGCCAAACTGCCTGACTGCACGCAGGCAGCGCCGGGACCGCCGCTCCTTTTCAAGGAGTTGGCGGTCCCTTCTTTTTGTCAGGCAGTCATGCGGGTGATCAGGCGGGGCGCCAGCAGCGTCGGCGTCACCGGCTTGCCCTGGATCAGCCCGATCAGCGCATCGACCAGCACTTCGCCCGCACGCAGATAATCCTGCGCCACCGTGGTCAATGGCGGGCGCGTCAGGCTGACCGCCGGAATATCGTCAAAGCCGATCAGGGCGACGTCGCCCGGCACCGCCATGCCCGCCTCATCCAGCGCCCGCATCGCGCCGATGGCGATCAGGTCCGAACCCGCGAAAATCGCGTCAAAGGGGACACCGCCCGCAATCAATCGGCGCGCGGCCTCATGCCCTGAATGTTCGATCGACAGGGCATCGACATGCAGCCTGGGGTCGACGGGCAGGCCCGCTTCCGTCATCACCTGCGCCAGCCCCGCATAGCGGTCGCGAAATTCGGGGTAGCGGTCGGACGCATCGCCCAGAAAGGCGATGGCGCGACAGCCCCGTTGGATCAGACGACGCCCCGCGTCACGCCCGCCCTGCCGATTGTCGCAGCCGATCGTCATCCCCAGCGCATGGTCGTCAACCGATCCCCAACGCACGAAATGCGTCCCCTGCGCTATCAATTGCTCCAGCCGCACCCGGTAGATCTCGTAATTGCCATAGCCCAGCAGGATGATGCCGTCGGCCTTGCGGCTATCCTCATAATCGACATGCCAGTCGGTCGATAATTGCTGGAAGGATGTCAGCAGATCATAGCCGCGCTTGGCGCAGGTTTGCAGGATCGGCCCCAGCATCGACAGGAAAAAGGGGTTGATCCAGCTTTCGTCGGGCAGCAGATCCTCGAAAAACAGCAGGGCCAGCGTGTTGCTCTTCCCCCGCCGCAGCGAAGAGGCATTTTTGTCCACCGCATAGTTGAGCTGGCGCGCAATCGCCTCGATCCGCTTGCGCGTCCCCTCGCTGACCGTGGGGTCGCCCCGCAGCGCGCGCGACACGGTCGGCTGGGAAACGCCGGCCAGTGTGGCGATGTCGAACGAGGTGATTTTTTCATTGACGGCCATGGTCTGATCCTACGCCCCTCCGGCCCGCTTGGAAAGCAGGGCGTTGAGTCTGGAACATGGCTTTGAATACGTATGTCACATGCTTGGCCCGGCGGACCAACGCCGCCTAAGAAGGGGGGAACAAGACCGCCGCAATCACGCAGGTGCGGCAAAAGGGGAGGATGAGGAATGGGCAGGCGCAATCCCACGCTGTTCGCTGCGCTGCTGGCACTGGCCAGCCCGGCCCTGTCGGAGACGCCCCCCTCGCCCGCCGCAGCGGATTTTCGCGCCCGCCTGCCGGAGGATGAAGTCATCTATTTCGTCCTGCCCGACCGTTTCGACAATGGCGATCCACGCAACGACAAGGGCGGCTATGGCGGCGATCGACTGACCCATGGCTATGATCCTGCGGCAAAAGGCTTTTACCACGGCGGCGATCTTAAAGGGCTGACCCGCCGGCTTGACTATATCCAGGGGCTCGGCGCGACCGCCATCTGGGTTGGCCCCATCTTCCGCAACAAGCCGGTGCAGGGGGCAAAAGGTCAGGAAAGCGCAGGCTATCACGGCTATTGGATCACCGACTTCACCCATGTCGACCCGCATTTGGGCACCGACGCCGATTTCGCGGCGCTAGTGGCGGCTGCGCACGCACGCGGCATGAAAGTCTATATGGACATCATCGCCAACCATACCGCCGACGTCATCCAGATGCGCCAATGTGCTGCGGCCCCCTGCCCCTACCGTTCGCGGGCCGATTATCCCTATCAGCGGCGCGGCGGCGTCAACGGCCCGCCGATCAACAGCGGCTTTGCCGGCGATGACGATCATAGCGCGGACAATTTCGCCCGGCTGACCGATCCTTCCTACGCCTACACCCCCTATGTCCCAAAGGGTGAAGCCCAGGCCAAGACGCCCGCCTGGCTCAACGACGTCACCCTTTATCATAACCGGGGCGAAACGACCTACCGGGGCGAAAGCGCGACGATGGGCGATTTTGCCGGGCTGGATGACCTGATGACTGAAAATCCCCGCGTCATTGCGGGGATGATCGATATATTCGGCGGCTGGATCGACCGTTTCGGCGTCGATGGCTTCCGGGTCGACACGGCCAAGCATGTCGATCCGCATTTCTGGCAGGCTTTCGTCCCCGCCATGCAGGCGCGGGCGCGGGCCAGGGGCATCCCCAATTTCCACATTTTCGGCGAGGTGGCGGAAAGCGACATAATGTCCGGCGCGCTCGCCTGGTACACGCGCGAAGGCGGCTTTCCCGCCGTCCTCGACTTCGCCTTCCATCAGGCCGCGATCCAGACCGTCGCGGGTCCAGGTGCGACGGCGCTGTGGGAAAAGATGCTGCAAGGTGACGATCTCTATGTCCGGGGTGCCGCCACCGCGCGGCAGTTGCCGACATTCATCAGCAACCACGACAATGGCCGCTTCGCCACCTTCGTCCGCCGCGCCTTCCCCGCCGCCAGCGAACAGGAAGTGCTGGACCGCGTGACGCTGAGCCATGCCATGATGCTGACGCTGCGCGGCGCACCGACGCTCTATTATGGCGACGAGCAGGGCTTTTCGGGCGACGGCGGCGATCAGGACGCGCGCGAGGATATGTTCGGCAGCAAGGTCGCGTCCTACAACGACAATCGCCTCGTCGGCACGGACGCCACGACGGCCACGGCCCGTTTCGATCCGACCCATCCCCTCTATCGCACCATCGCCACGCTCGCCCGCCTGCGCACCGCCCATCCCGCGCTGCGCCGGGGCAAGCAGACGATCCGCGCCCGGTCGGAGGAGCCCGGCCTCTTCGCCGTCTCGCGCTTCGATCCTGATAACGGGGCGGAATATCTCATCGCCTTCAACACTTCGACCGCGCCGATCGACACCCATGTTCAGGTCGATGTCGGATCGCGGGATTTCGTCACCCTCGCCGGTGCGCCCTGCGCCGCCCGCGCTGTCGCGCCGGGCAGTCTTTCGCTCCGCCTTCCTCCGCTTGGCTACAGCCTGTGCGCTGTCCGCCCTTCCCGTTCCTTGCCCGCAAAGTCCCCTGAATGACCGACACTCTACAGCCATGGTGGCGCGGCGCCGCCATCTATCAGATCTATCCGCGCAGTTTTGCTGACTCCAATGGCGATGGCATCGGCGATCTCAACGGCATCACCGCGCGCCTGCCCTATGTGGCATCGCTTGGCGTCGATGCCATCTGGCTGTCGCCCGTGTTCAAAAGCCCGATGCGCGATTTCGGCTATGACGTGTCCGACTATTGCGATGTCGATCCCATTTTCGGCACGCTTGCGGATTTCGACGCGCTGGTCGCCCGCGCCCATGCGCTTGGCCTGCGCGTGATCGTCGATCAGGTATGGGCGCATACGTCGGACCAGCATGGCTGGTTCGTCGAAAGCCGGGCCAGCCGCGACAATGCCAGGGCCGACTGGTATGTCTGGGCGGATGCCAAGCCGGACGGATCGCCGCCCAATAACTGGCAATCGGTGTTCGGAGGCCCGGCCTGGACATGGGATGCGCGGCGCGGCCAATATTATATGCACAGCTTCCTGCGCGAACAGCCGCAGCTGCACCTGCATCACCCGGACGTGCAGTCCGCGATCTTCGACATCATCCGCTTCTGGCTGGACCGGGGCGTCGACGGCTTTCGCATCGACGCGATCAACCATTCGATGCACGATCCGAAACTGCGCGACAATCCGCCAGCCCCCGACGATGGCAGCCTGCGCACCCGGCCATTCGATTTCCAGCTCAAACTGTATAGCCAGAGCCACCCGGACCTTCCCCTGTTTCTGGAAAAGGTCCGCACCGTGTTCGACGCCTATCCCGACCGCTTCACCGTTGCAGAGGTCGGCGGCGCGGACAATGACCGGGAAATGAAGGCCTTCACGCAGGGCGACCATCGCCTCAACACCGCCTATGGCTTCGACTTCCTCTATGCGCCCGCGCTGACCAGTTCGCTCATCAGGGACGCGCTGCAAAAATGGCCGGCGGAACAGGGGATCGGCTGGCCAAGCTGGGCCTTTGAAAATCACGATGCCCCCCGCGCCGTGTCGCGCTGGGGCAAGGGTCATGATCCGGACGCCTATTGCCGGATGAAGATGCTGCTGCTCGCCTGCCTGCGCGGCAATATCTTCCTCTATTATGGCGAGGAACTGGGCCTGCCGCAGATCGACATCGCCTTTGAGGATCTCAAAGACCCCGAAGCCATCGCCAACTGGCCGCTGACCCTGTCGCGCGACGGCGCCCGCACGCCGATGCCCTGGATTGCCGACGCCCCCTATATGGGCTTTTCCACTGCAAAGCCCTGGCTGCCGATCGGCGAAGCGCATCGCCCGCGCGCGGTCGACCGGCAGGAGGCCGATCAGGCATCCCTGCTGCACTGGACCCGTCAGGTGCTGGCGCTGCGCAATGCCTCCCCTGCCCTGCGCAGCGGCACGATGACGTTCCATGATCTGCCCGGCGACCTGCTCGCCTTCACGCGCAGCCATGCGGATCAGCAGATGCTGTGCATTTTCAACCTGGGCGACCAGCCGGCGCACTGGACGCCGGACGATGCCGACCATTGGCGTCCCCTGCTGACATGCGGGGACGCCGCCCCATGGCATTTCCCGCCTGCCTCCGCCCTCGTCGCCCAATTTCAAGGATCTGTTTCATGACGCGACTGACTGCGCTTGCCCTGCCGATTTTCGCCCTGTCGCTCGCCCCTGTCGCCGCGCGCGCAGATGTCGTTGCCAAGGCCGCCTCGCCCGACGGTCGCATCACCCTCACCGTCAGTCTGGATGGCGAAGGCCGCCCCAGCTACGCCGTGCAGCGCGATGGCCAGCCGCTGATCGCCGACAGCCGCCTGGGCTTCATGCTGACGGACGCTCCCAAGATCGAACGCAACCTGATGCTGGCCGATACGAAGCGCGATCGCAGCGACACGACATGGACCCAGCCCTGGGGCGAATGGGCGACGATCCGCGACAATCACAGCGAAATCCGCCTCGCCTTCCGCGAAAAGAGCGATCTTGAACGGACGATGGACGTCACCTTCCGTCTGTTCGACGATGGCGTCGCCTTTCGCTACACCCTGCCCGATCAGCCCAATCTGCACCACGTCAACATTGCGGAGGAACTGACCCAGTTCGCCTTCGCCCAGCCCGGCACTGCCTGGTGGAAACCCGCGTTCGAATGGAACCGGGAGGAATATCTCTACAACAAGACCCCGCTCGATGCCGTCGGAACAGCGCAGACGGTGATGACGGTGAAGCTGGCGGGCGGCACCCATGTCGCGCTGCATGAAGCGGCTCTGGTCGATTATAGCGGGATGAACCTGGCGCGGGTTCAGGGCAACACCTTCCGCGCCGCGCTGACGCCGGGCGCAGGCGCACCCAAAGTCTCGCGCGATGCCGGCTTCTCGACGCCATGGCGCACCATCGCGATCGCGGACGATGCGGCTGGGCTCTACATGAACCACATGATCCTCAACCTCAACGAACCCAACAGGCTGGGCGACGTGTCGAGCTGGATCAAGCCGGGCAAATTTGTCGGCGTGTGGTGGAACATGATCAAGGGCGACTGGAGCTGGGCGCGCGGTCCCAAACATGGCGCGACCACCGCCAACGTCCGGCGCTATATCGACTTTGCCGCCGCCAGCGGCATCCCCGCCGTCCTCGTGGAAGGATGGAATGTCGGCTGGGACGGCAACTGGTTCGGCAATGGCAACGCCATGAATTTCTCTCAACCGACCGAGGATTTCGACGCCGACGGGCTGGCCGCCTATGCCAGGTCCAGGGGCGTCATGCTGATCGGCCATCATGAAACCGGCGGGTCGGCCAGCCATTATGACGGCCAGCTGGACAGCGCCTTCAAATGGGCCGCCGATCATGGCGAGCGGGTGGTGAAAACCGGCTATGTCACCGATGCGGGCCAGATCGAGCGCGTCGATGCCGATGGAACCCGCCATCGCGAATGGCATGAAGGCCAGTGGATGGTGAACCACTATCTGCGCGTCGTGCAGACAGCCGCGAAATATCATGTCAGCATCGACAGCCATGAACCTGTCAAGGACACCGGGCTGCGCCGCACCTATCCCAACTGGGTATCGCGCGAAGGTGGGCGCGGCATGGAATATAATGCATGGATCGGCGGCAAGAACCCGCCCGAACATGAAGCCAATCTGGTCTTTACCCAATTGCTGGGCGGGCCGATGGACTTTACGCCGGGCGTCCTTAGCCTTTCCGGATCGGAAGGCAGTGCGATCCAGTCGACGCTGGCCAAGCAGCTCGCCCTTTATGTTGTCCTCTATTCGCCGGTCGTGATGGCAGCCGACACGCCTGAAAATTACGCGAAATATCCCGGCCCGTTCCAGTTCATCAAGGATGTGCCGACCGACTGGTCCGACACACGGGCGCTCAATGGAGAGGTCGGCGATTATGCCACGATCGCGCGCAAGGAAAAGGGCGGCGATGACTGGTATCTGGGCGCCGTGGGTGATGAAGAAGCCCGCGCGGTTCAGGTGACGCTCGATTTTCTGGATGCGGGACGAAGCTATACAGCGGAAATCTACCGCGACGGACCGGGCGCGGATTATCGCACCGATGCGCGCCATGCGATCGTGATCGAAAAGAAGGCGGTCAGGAAAGGCGACATATTGACGATCGCAATGGCGCCGGGCGGTGGCCAGGCGATCCGCTTCGTCGCTGGCGGCAAGGCGCGCCGCCGCTGATCCTATATCCTGTCCTACAGGCGGGCAAATCTCTATGCTGCACGCTGCCCGCATGGATGGCCGCTTGTTCGATAGGATCAGGATCGGGTAATAAAATTTCAGAATTGCCGGGAAATATGCGAAGTTAAGGGGCGGATGCAGGATGGACGGTCACACAGGCAGCGCGAGCGCGAGCCGCCCCCGGCAGGGTTTTGCAGGGCTATGGAATATCAGCTTCGGCTTCTTTGGCATCCAGATCGGCTTTGCCCTTCAGAACGCCAATATGAGCCGCATCTTCCAGTCGCTGGGCGAAAGTCTGGACGATCTTGCATTGCTGTGGATCGCCGCGCCCCTGACCGGCCTGCTGGTCCAGCCGATCATCGGTCATTATAGCGACCGGACCTGGTGCCGCTTTGGTCGGCGGCGACCCTATTTCTTTGTCGGCGCGCTGTTCGCCGCCGCGGCGCTGATCGGGATGCCCCATGCGCCCGGCTTGCTGGCGGCAGCGATGATGCTCTGGATACTCGACGCATCGCTCAACGTGTCGATGGAGCCTTTCCGCGCCTTTGTCGGCGACATGCTGGCAAAGGATCAGCATATGGCCGGCTATGCCCTGCAAACCGCCTTTATCGGCGCGGGTGCGGTGATCGGTTCCGCGACGCCCTGGCTGCTTGATCATATGGGCGTTTCCAATGTCGCCGCTGCGCAGGGCATACCCGACACGGTGCGGATCAGCTTCTATATCGGCGGGGCGGCCCTGTTCCTGGCCGTCCTGTGGACGGTCCTGACGACGCGCGAATATGCGCCCGATCAGATGGCGCGCTTTGCGAAGGCTGACGGGCAACCACCCGCCGCCTTGTCGGCCGATCGGGCCATGCCTGCGGGCGGGCCGGGCTGGATCGTGGCGGGCGGCGTCATATTGGCGATCGTATGGGCCTGGTCGCTTGAAAAGGAACTCTATCTGCTGGGCGCGCTGCTGGCCGCCTATGGCTGCGCGCGCCTCGTCGCGCGTCGGCTTCATGCGCAGGGTCGCAGCGACAATCTGCTCAGCCATGTCGTCGGTGATTTTGCGACCATGCCACCACTGATGAAGCGACTGGCGCTCGTCCAGTTCTTCACCTGGTCGGCCCTGTTCATCATGTGGATCTACACCACGCCCGTCGTTGCCCAATATATGTTCGGATCGGCCGATCCCACCAGCCCCGCCTATAATGCCGGTGCGAACTGGGTCGGCATCCTGTTCGCCGCCTATAATGGCGTGGCCGCCCTGGCCGCCCCCTTCCTGCTCCAGCCACTCGCCCGCCGCATCGGCCAGGCCAATACCCACGCCATCGCGTTGATGCTGGGCGCGCTGGGCTTTCTCTCCTTCCTGTTCCTGCGCGACGCGCAACTGCTGCTCCTGTCGGAGATCGCGATCGGCATCGCCTGGGCGTCGACCCTCGCTATGCCCTACGCCATGCTCGCCTCCAGCGTGCCGCAGACAAAGCTCGGCATCTATATGGGGCTGTTCAACGCCTTCGTCGTCATCCCACAACTGCTGGTCGCGACCGTGATGGGCACGATCATGCGCCATTTCTTCCCGACCGAACCGATCTGGACGATGGCCTTTGCAGCCGGTGTCATGATGCTGGCATCCATCGCGACGCTACGTTGCCGATAGGGGGGGTAGAGGCGCGCAAATCGGCAAGTCGCCCCTCAGGCAATCGTCACGATCCGGGCGTCGCCATCATGCTTCATGGGTTTGACCACCACCTGATCGCCCAGTCGATCGAACATGATATCGACCCTGTCGGGACCGATGCTCAGATCCTTGATGGCGAGGCTGTGGAGGAAATGCGGCAGCTTGGGCTGGTGAAAGGATATTTGCGCCGCCGGGACATCGAACCTCAGCCCCAGGCTCGACTGGATGAGCGCCAGCGGTGCCGCCGCCGACCAGGCCTGCGGGCTGCACGCCACCGGATAGAATGTCGGCCCCTGCGACCGACGGCGGGGAAAGCCGCAGAACAGTTCGGGCAGGCGCATCATGTCCACATAGGTGGCGGCGGCGAACAGCCCCTCGAATATCTGCGCGGCCTCCCGCTGATAGCCATAGCGCGCAAAGCCCCCCGCAATCAGGGCATTGTCATGCGGCCAGATCGAGCCGTTATGATAGCTCATGGGATTGTAGCGCGCCTCGGTCGAGGCGATGGTACGCACGCCCCAGCCGGAAAAGGAGGCAGGCGCCATCAGCGTCCGGACGACGGCCTCGACCCGCTCCTCGCGCGCCAGTCCTGTATAAAGGACATGACCCGCATTGGACGATCGCACCCTGCAGGGCTGCTTGTCGCCATCCAGCGCAAGTACATAGGTACCCAGTGCCGCGTCAAAGAAGGCGGCGTCGAACCGGTCGCGCAAACGCGCCGCGCGCTCGCGATACTCGGCGGCGCGCGCCTCCTGGCCAATCGTCGCGAACAGCGCCCCCGCTGCCTGCCACGCGCCATAGACATAGGCCTGCACCTCGGCGAGGGCTATCGGCCCGCGCGCCAGCGTGCCATCGGCGTGAAAGATGGAATCGTGGCTGTCCTTCCAGCCCTGATTTTGCAACCCCTGGTCGGTCAGGCGACCATATTCGACGAAACCGTCGCCGTCGCGATCGCCATGGGTGTCGATCCACTCCAGAGCCGCCTCGATATGCGGCAATATGCTGGTCAGGAAGGCAGCGTCGCCGGTCCGTTCCAGATAGGCGCCCGCCAGCATCACGAACAGGGGCGTTGAATCGATGCTGCCATAATAGTGGCGGAACGGCACCTCGCCCAGTTCCGCCATTTCTCCATGCCGCACCTCATGCAATATCTTGCCAGGTTCAGCGTCCGCCGCCGGATCGAAGCTGGTGGCCTGATGCGCGGCAAGATAGCCCAGCACGCCACGGCTGATCGCCGGGTCCATCCACAGCGTTTCGAGCGCGGTAATGATCGCGTCGCGACCGAACACCGTGCTGAACCAGGGAATGCCCGCATAGGGATAGGGGCCAAATTCGGTATCTGTCGACAGCATCGAGATGTCGGCAACCGATCGACGGGCAACCTCGTTGAACAGGTCATTGGAAGAATGCAGCCTCGCGCCACGCCTGCGCGCCGTCCGTAGCGCCCCCATGGCCTCCCTCAGCGATTTGAGGAACTGCTTGGGAAGCGGCTCCGTCGCCTCTGTCCGTTCGCAGCAGATGCGGGTGAACAGCGCGCAACGCTGACCCGGCGGCAGGGTCACCTCGAACCGCGCATGACTGTCGGTCAATGCGTCGGGCATGGGATCGAAATGCAGATGCGTCTGCCGTTCGCGATCATCGCGTCCGACATAGCCGAGCAGGACATCGGCCGCGCCGACTTGCGGTTCGCACATCGTCCCCCGGCGCAACCGCGTCATGCCGCGTATCTCGAACAGGTCGGCAAAGTCCGCAGCAAAGCTGAAATCGACGCTGACCTGACGCGTTTCCGCGTCGAAGTTGCGGATGGTGACACGCTCATACAACGCATCCTTCCACAAAAAGCGCGTGCGCCGCAGGTGGATGAGATCATGCTCGACCGCCACCCGCCCGTCGTCCCCGAAAAAATCGGGGTTGGTCAGGTCGCATGTCAGCATCGCATTATCGTCGCGCAGCGCCGAACTCAGCAGGATCGGCCGCATGGCGTTGATGGTGAGATAGAGGTGGGAAAGGTATCGGGTGTCGCAGTGATACAGCCCCTCCGGACTGCCCGGCCCGGAGATCGCGTCGCCGCTATGATCGAACACGGCAAAGCTGTTGCCATATTTGAGCGTGCGCGGCCTGCGTTCGTGGAGGGAGGCGGTCGCCGGGATGAAAAATTGGGTTTGCGCCTGGGACAGCGCTTGCCCTCCAGCGATACCCGGCATGTCGGGTTGGGGCTGACTCAGGGTCATGGCGTCTCCTATGCGACGATCTGCAATTCGGCTTCCACGCCCCGATGACGCCGCAATCGGGCGGCATCGGTACGGGCACCGGGCAGATCATGGTACAGCGCCACATAGTCCGCTGCCATCCGCTGCGCCGTGAAACGTGCGTCGAACGCGGCGCGTACCCGCCGCCGATCCAGATCAGGCAGCGCAGCAATGGCCGCCACCGCTTCATCCTCGCTATCGACGATGAAGCCGGACACGCCATGTTCGACCACTTCGGGCACCGAACCGCAACGGAAGGCGATGACCGGCGTGGCGCAAGCCATCGCCTCGATCATGACCAGGCCGAACGGTTCGGGCCAGTCGATCGGAAACAGCAACGCGGCCGCCTCGCCCAGAAACTGGGCCTTTTGCTGCTCGTTGATTTCGCCAATGAATTCCACATTGGGATAATGGTCCACCAGCGGCGCGATTTCGCGTTCCCAATAGCTGCGATCGACAGCATCGATCTTGGCCGCGATCTTGAGCTTGAGCCCCGATCGCGCGGCAATGCGGATCGCGCGATCGGGCCGTTTTTCCGGCGATATGCGCCCAAGAAAAGCGAGATAATCCTCGCCCGCGCCCAGCCGGGGCGCCAGCAGGTCGGCGGGCAGGCCATGATAGATGGTGCCACCCCAATTGACCGGCGGCATGGGCAGCCGCTGATGATCGGAAATCGACACCAGGCTGTGCTGTGCAAAGGTGCGGTAGAATGGCGGCAGGTCTGGCAGATCGAGCCGGCCATGCAGCGTGGTCACGGTGCGCCCGATGAAATCATGCGCCATCGGCAGGTGCAGCATGTCGATATGGAAATGCAGCGCGTCAAACTCGTCGGCGCGGCGGCGGACCTGCTCCATCATTATCATATGATAAGGGATTGTGTCGACGACAGCGGGGTTGAGACGCAACGCCATGTCCGTGATCGGCACCAGTTCCGCGCTGGTTTGCGAATCGCCGCTGGCGAACAGGGTGACTTCATGGCCCTGACGGACCAGTTCTTCGGTCAGATAGGATACGATACGTTCGGTGCCGCCATATAATTTCGGCGGGACACTTTCGGCCAGGGGAGCGATTTGCGCGATTTTCATACGGGCGTCCTCTCAAACGAGTTGAGCCCTTCGTCCCCCATCCACGACAAGGCTGCACCGCTACAAGCCTCCAGAAGCACGCAAGTTTCATGAACGACAATCTTTCGTCTATTCCTCCTCGTCGTCGGTCTGGGCGCTCTCACGCAGATGGCCAACATACTGCTGAAGATGGCGGCTACGGATTTGAAGGTTTCCGCGCGACTCTATACGAGCATCCGATGTGTTGCTTCAATCGCCTCGCGCGCCGCTTCCCCACCCGGCGGCTCGTATGAAGGCAGATCGTCAGGATTTTGAATCTCAATGAATTATCGCCATTCCTTCCATGCTGGCAATAGCGCCGATGTCGTGAAACACAGCCTGCTGATCGCCCTTGTCCGGGCGTTGCAGCAGAAAGAAGGCGCCCTGACCCTGATCGACACCCATGCCGGCTGTGGGCTGTACGACCTTGGCAGCGAGGAGGCCCAGCGCACCGGCGAGGCCATTAACGGCGTGCTGCGGGCGTTCGCCGACACCAACCCGTTACTGGACGACTATCGCGCCGCCGTGCGGGCAGTGAATGACGGGCCCGAACCACGCCTCTACCCCGGCTCGCCGCATATTCTGGCGCAGCTTCTGCGCCCGCAGGATTTCCTGATCCTGAACGAAAAACATCCCGAGGACGTTCATGCCTTGCGCAGCGCGATGCGCGGCACGTCCGCCGCCGTGCATCAGCGCGACGCCTACGAGCTATGGCTGGCATTGCTGCCGACCCAAACACCGCGCGGCGTGGTGGTGGTCGATCCGCCGTACGAGCAGACAGACGAACGCGCCCGTATCACAGCCACTCTGGCCGCCGCTTCCCGCAAATGGGCGCACGGCGTCACGGTGATCTGGTATCCGCTGAAAGACCGCGCCACGCATTCACGGTGGAAGGACCAGTTGCGCAGGCTCGGCATCCCGAAGTTTCTGTGCGTGGAACATTGGCTGTACGATGACGACCAGTCCGGCATCTATAATGGTGCAGGTCTGTTTATCGTCAACCCGCCCTACGCCTTCACGCAGGCCCTGCCGCCGTTGCAAAAGGCTCTGCGCGCTGCGCTGGCGCCGGAGGGGCATAGCGGCGAGATCACCTCCGATTGGCTGGGCCGGTAAAATCGCTGTCTTGCCATGGGTGATGTAGCCAATCCGACGATTGCGTCGTTATCAGGCGATGCAGCAAATCATTTCAGCACCTGACCCCTATATCCTGATCCTCACCGGCGCCGGACTACTGATCGCGCTCGTGGCATGGCTTCCATTGGCGCTCAAGCGCCTTCCGCTGTCCTTGCCCGTCGTCTGCATCGCCATCGGCGTAGCCATATTTTCCTTGCCTGCGGTTACGCTGCGCCCCCTGCCGCTCACCTATCCCGAAGTGACCGAGCGCTTTACCGAATTCGTCGTAATCATCGCCCTGATGGGGGCCGGGCTGAAACTCGACCGACCTTTCAGCTGGGGCAAATGGAACATCACCTGGCGGCTGCTCGCCGTCACGATGCCGTTGGGTATCCTGGCCATAACGCTCATCGGTCAGTGGTGGCTTGGCCTCTCCTGGGTAGCGGCGCTGCTGCTGGCGGCCAGCCTTGCGCCGACCGATCCCGTGCTTGCTGCCGACGTTCAGGTAGGCCCACCCAAGTCCGGGGAAGAGGACGAGGTGCGGTTCGGACTGACCTCGGAGGCGGGACTGAATGACGGCCTGGCATTTCCATTCGTGCATCTCGCCATCGCCATGGGATTGGCGTCAACGACGGGCGAGCCCTGGGCTGCGCAATGGCTGTTGCACAATGTCCTGTGGGAAATTTGCGCGGGCGTTCTGGTTGGCTGGCTGATCGGCCGTCTGTTTGGGTGGCTGACCTTCCATATTCCCGCCGACACCCGATTGTCTAAGACCGGCGACGGACTGATCGCGATTTCCGCGACATTCATATCCTATGGCGTCACCGAAATCCTGCATTGCTACGGGTTCCTGGCCGTATTCGTGACCGCGCTAACGCTACGGCGATCGCATCGGGATCATGCCTTCAACCGGCAAATGCACGATCTGACCGAACAAGTTGAGCGGTTGGCCATGATGGTGCTGCTTCTGCTATTTGGCGGCGCGCTGTTGAGTGGCATGCTCTGGCCGCTGCGGTGGGTCGATGTAGCGGCGGCCATCGTCATCCTGCTGGTGGTCCGGCCCTTTACCGGGCTGGTAGCCCTTGCCGGGTTCCGCGCGAGCCGGGCGGAAAAGAGAACTATCGCCTTCTTCGGCATCCGGGGCGTCGGATCATTCTATTATCTTGCATATGGCCTCAATCACCTGAAGATTGATGAGGGGCCTCGCCTGTGGGCCATCGTCGGTTTGGTGGCTTTGCTGTCAATCCTGCTGCATGGCCTGACCGTCACCCCCGCCATGCGAATGCTTGATCGCTGGCATGGGCGCGATCCCGACGGGAACGGTTCCGCCGCTCATTAAATCGGCCAAGGAGCGCCGCTGCCTGATATAATGTCCCGCCGCGGCAGCCGCGGCGGGACATCCGGCCTTCAGAAGGTGACGCGGGCCGTGACGCGGATGTCGCGTCCCGACAATGGCGCAAAGTCCTTCAGGAAGGAGGCATGGCGGCGGGCAACAACGTCGAAGATGTTGTTCGCCGACAGCGCAAAGCTCAGGGGACGCTCCATACCCCAGGGGCGGTAGTTGACCTCGGCATTGACGAGCGTGAAGCCCTTCGTTTCCGTCTCGAAGTCGGATATGCGCTTCTGGTCGTCCGTCCACTCGACCTCGCCGCGCACATCCACCTTGGGACTGGTGACGCCCAGGCCGCCGAGCACACGCAGCGGCGGAATGCGCGGCGCGGGGCCCTCGCCGACGATCCGGGCATGGACATAGTCGCCCAGCGCATCGGCGACGAGTTTCATCTCGCCGAATGTGGCGAGGGTAACCGAACCCTGCGCTTCAAACCCGTAATATCGCGCCTTCGCCTGATTGAACTGATAGACGGGCAGGCCATCCTCTTCCTCGCCGGTCAGCCCTTCATAGATGAAGTTGGAAAACCAGTTATGATAGGCCGAGGCTTCGAAACTGTAATTGTCGCCCTTCCCGCGCAACACAGCTTCCACCCCCAATGCGCGTTCGGTCTTGAAATCGGGATTGCCGACTTCGAACGCCTGCGTCCCGGCATGCGGACCATTCGCAAACAATTCTTCTGCCGAAGGCGCACGTTCGGACCGGGAGATGTTGGCGCCCAGACGCCAATTGTCATTCAAGCCATAGGACGCGCCGCCGGAGAAGGAGAAAGTGTCGAAGGTCCGCTTGCCCGAAAAGAACTGGTCCTGTTCTTCGAGCGGCAGCGCCTGCAACTCGCTATGCTCATAGCGCGCGCCCGCTTCCAGCTTCACCGGGCCATAATTGAGGGTCTGCAGGGTGAACGCGCCGAACTGCTGCGTGTCATTCTTGGGCAGGAAGGCTTCGTCGCCAACCACGTTGAAGTTTCGCGAATAATATTGAACGCCACTTGCGCCCTGCCACGGGCCACGATCGGCCTGCACCAGTTCGATGCGCCCTTCCATGCCCTTGTTGTAGAAAGCAGTGCCGACTGCGCCGTCCTCCTCCAGTTCGAAATGGCGATAGGCGGCATAGCTCGCGCGCGCGCGAATGGTCTTGAGGAAACCGCCGCCCGTCTCGACCTCCGCCCGCAAATCCAGTCGATCCTGCGCGAGATCGAGGCGCGGCGCCTCCTGTTCCTGGCCGGGTCGGGTCGCGTAACGAACGGGCACGCCATAGAGGCTATCATAGTGGCTGTAGGAAACGCCCAGATTGCCGGTCTCGGTAATCAGGGCAGCACCGACGCCTGCAGTCCAGGTCTTGGCCTGGCTGTTGGGCAGCTTGCCCCGGATAGCGGCGTTGCCGGCAAAATCGATGGCTTCCTCGCCCTCTGCCGGCTCTTCTGCGGGAAGCTGGCTGGATGCCAGCGCTTCCGCACGGGCACTGGGCGACAGGGCGTAGCCACCAATACGCATATTGTCGGATTTCAGATAGCTGCCGTCGGCGTGAACGACGAACTTGTCACCCAGCGGTACGTCGACCGAACCCGCGCCGCTGCGCTCGTCGGCCGCGCTGCCATAGGTGGCGATCGCGTCGACATGAACAGGCTCTTCGGGCACGCTGCGGGGAATGCGCTTGTCAATGACGTTGACCACGCCGCCGATCGCCGACGCGCCGAACAGCAGCGACTGGGGACCGCGCAGCACCTCGATGCGTTCGGCCAGCAAAGGGTTGACCACGGGAGCATGATCGACGCTGGTGTTGGACACGTCGATCGAGCCGATGCCATCGACCAGGACACGGACGCGCTCCCCCTGAAGCCCGCGCAAAACCGGGCGGGACGCGCTGGGACCAAAGGAGGTCGCGGACACGCCGGGCGTATGCTGGAGCGTTTCGCCAATCGAAGGCCGGATGGCCTGGGTCAGCTCGCTGCCCTGAAGCACCGACGTGCCAGAGAGGATGTCGGACCGATCACGCTGGAAAGGCGCAGTCACGATGATGTTGGCAGGGGTTTGTTCGTGCGATCCCGCTGTGGCTGACCCGTCATCCTCCGCCAGAGCGGGATGGCTTAGCGTCAGGACCGCGATGGCCGAACAAGTAGATAGTAGAAAACTGATGCGCATGGGGTACCCTTTTTATGATCCGAACCTCGGATCCTCTCCTGAATGCGCTCTTGGCGCGTTCCCCTGTCGCGGCTCTCTTATGCGGCTTTGTTTTTAGATACAATATATCATAAACAAATCGTGTCAAAATATTGCTGGATCGGCGCAAAGGGTGATGAGGGGCAGAAACCCGCAGCCGGATTATGCCTTGCCAGCGGGCTTCATGACCAAGCCCCCCCTCCGGGATTCAGGCCGGGCGCGCGTTCAACAGGCGATAGAAGATACCGCTTTCATCATAGCCGGTCAGTTGCAATGTCCCGGTTACGACATGCACCTTGCTTTCGTCGGTCGGGAAAGGAACCGCCGCATTGATCTCGATGAACTGATTGGGCAGCGCATGCATGTGGAAGGGGCAGCCGGGTGGATAGCCAAGCAGAACCCAATGTTTCTGCTTTAACCCATTGTCGAGCGGCATCATCCAACCCGCAATCTTGATCTGCTTGCCATTGAGAGCCTTCACCGCCGGCGGAAAGCTCGGCTTGGTGTAGATCATCATCGTCGCCTCGTCCGTGCGGTCGTTCAGCTTCGTTTGCTGGAGCAAAGACCAAGGCGTGCCGCCCGCAGGCGTCTTTGCCGGTTGCCACACATCTTTGGTCGGGGCTGGCTTGCCCAGTTGCATCGCGGCGCCAACCGGAATCGCGGTCAGCGCCAGCAGGGCAGGTAAAATCAAAAGGCGCATCATGGACTCCTTAACTGGATCGCGTCAGGCTGTCGGCCAGATCGAGGCGGAAGACGCGCAATGCGGGGATCAGGGATGCCACAAGGCCAATGGTCAGGACCGCAAGCAGGATCGCTGCTTCACCAGGCAAAAGCGTGAAGGGATCGAATCCGAAATCCCTGAGTTGCTCGAAGCTTTTGCGCGCCAACGCCAGCGCGCCATGGCCCAGCAGCAGCCCCGCAAGCCCGCCAATGGCCGAAATGACGAGACCTTCCGCCATGATCGTTCCGAAAATCTGCGCGCGGCTGGCGCCCATGACACGGAGCAACGCCAGATCGCCTTCCCGCGCCGACGCCGCCGCAAGCAAGGCGACAAAGATGGAAAGACCGCCGGTCGCCGCGAGCAGCCAGGCAAACGCGCGCGCACCATCAATGCCGACACCCAGAAGCGACAGGAGCCGGGCTGTCTCGACGGCGGGCACCGCAGCCTGCATGTTGGTTTGGCGGTTGATCATCGATGGTATGCGTACGGCGCCGAACGCGGACCTGTACGATACCAGAAGCGCCGTAATTTCCGGCTTCAACTGTTCCCGCTCGGTCAGATTGGCAGGCCGATCATGCGCGTCATGATCCGCATCATGATGCTCGGCCGCTTCATGCTGATCTGCACCCATCGCTCCATGCTCATGTGCGTGCTGGCCCTCGTGCAATTCCTCCTCGTCATGATGATCATGCTCGATGCCATGCACCTCCCAGGCGCTTTCCACATTGGAAAGGATGAGGCGATCCATCACAGATCCGGTAGGCGCGAGGATGCCGACGGTGGTAAAAGGAGTATGGTCATGATGGCCGGCATTTTCGTCTTCGGTCAGCCCATGCGACCCGACGAAGCGCTGTCCAAGCGTCATGCCGAGTTCTTCGGCCACCCGCGCGCCGATGACGACCTCCTGCGCCTTGGCGAACATCCGCCCCTGCGCCAGCTTCGCATCCTGAAGGCCAAGATAGGCCGGCTCGGTCCCGACGATCCGGAAACCCCGGAAATTGTCCCCCAGGGCAAGCGGGATAACCTGCCGCACGGATGGATCGCGACGGAGCAAGGCAATGCTGTCCAGGGGAATGTTTCCCGTGGGCGTATCCATCTGGTAGATGCTGGACAGGATCAATTGCAGCGGCGACCCCTTGGCCCCCACGACCAGATCGACGCCGCGTGCGTCGCGCTCGAAGCGATCGCCCAATTGGGTGGATACCGACAGCAGCATGACGAGCATGGCAACGGCCAATGACAGCAGCAGGATGTTGAGCGCGCTCATCAGCGGACGATCGCGCAGATAGGCCAGGGCAACGCGGATCATTGGATCGTGCCCCCTTGGGCGCCCAGAGTGATGGTATGCGGGATCAGCTTTCTAAGGCGCTGATCATGGGTTGCGATCAGCAGGGTCGAACCGTTGCGATCCGCCGCTTCGATCAGCAGCGAAGCCACCCGCGCAGCATTGTCATCGTCCAGTGCCGATGTCGGTTCGTCCGCGATCAGCAGGCTGGGCCTGCCTATGAGCGCGCGCGCGATCGCCGCTCGCTGGGCCTCGCCCTGGCTCAGGCGACGGGGCTTGGCGGCGGCGCGGTGGGCGATCCCCAACTGGGCAAGCAGCCCGTCAATCGCATCGTTCGTCGTGGGATGACCGCTCAGCCGTCCGGCCAGATGCAGATTCTGCCGCACGGTCAAAGCCGAAACAAGGCGCAGCGACTGGAAGATCAGGCCGATCTTGTTCCGCCGAAGGGCATCGCGCGCCGTCTGGCTGCGCCCTGTCATGGCCTCGCCATCAACCATGATCTGGCCCTTGTCAGGTGCCAGCAGTCCGGAAATGGCGTGAACCAATGTCGTCTTGCCCGATCCTGACGGTCCCAGGAGCAAATGATGCACCCCACGGTCCAGCCGGATTGCCAGGTCATTCAGGACCGGCGTCGGGCCGTAACCATGGGTCAATCCGGCGATATCCAGAACCGGCGTAGCGGGGGATTGCATATTGTCTCCCAAGAAGATGGCCGTGAAACCTTGGCTGAATGTCACGGTGTATCATAACGATCAACTGTGCAAGCTTCCACTCCTGTCACGCCCCAAATGCCAGAAACATTTTGTAACTAACTGGAAACATTGATTTGTTCTGCAAAATTTTTGCCGATCCGGGGTTGTTTCATGATATGATATTACGTAACTGCGCCCTACTCAAATCATTGGCAGGGGCATTTTGTGAGAAATCACCTTCATTATCTATGTGCCGTATCGCTCATCGCGATCGCACCCGGTACGGCAGTTGCCCAAGCGGGCGGTCATGGCAAGAACGACATTGTCGTGACGGCGGCGCCATTGGGCCAGACGGCCGATGAAACCGTTACACCGGTTGTCACGCTCACAGGGGAAGAACTGATCCACCGACGCGCGGCGACTCTGGGTGAAACGCTGGCCGGCCAGCCTGGTATCAATTTCGAGAATTTCGGCGGCGGCGCCAGCCGTCCGATCATTCGCGGCCAATCCTCGCCCCGCGTGCAGGTGCTGAGCGACAGCGCCAATGTGCAGGACGCCTCGGCAATCTCGCCCGACCACAATGTCACGGGCGAACCGCTATTGCTGCGCGGGATCGAGGTGCTGCGCGGTCCGGCGACCCTGCTCTATGGTAGCGGTGCGATCGGCGGTGCGGTCAACCTGCTGGATGAAAAGGTGCCGACCTACGTTCCGGAAGGGGGCATCGCCGGCGCAGCCGAAGGCCGCTTGGGCACGGGCGATGACGAGCGCAGTCTCGTAGGCGGTGCGACCGTGGGCGTCGGGCCGCTGGCGCTGCGTGTTGAAGGCGTCCACCGCCGCTCCGACGATTATCGGGTGCCTCGCGCCTTTGGGGAGGACAGAGTGCATGGCTCCTACAATGACACATCGACCTTCAGTGTCGGGGGAAGCTGGATCGGCCCGGACGGCTATCTGGGCGTTGCCTATACCCGCCAGCGCAATGAATATGGCGTGCCGGGCCACAATCATGATTATGAAAGCTGCCATCCCCATGGCATCGGCCTGCATTGCGGCAGTCATGGAGAAGAAGAGGAGCATGATCACGACCATGATCATGAACACGACCATGAGGAGGAAGTGCCGTTCGTGAAGCTGCGGAGCAATCGCTTCGACATTCGCAGCGATTATGACAATCCGGTGCCCGCGCTGGAGAAGGTACGCTTCCGCCTGTCCTTCACCGACTATGCCCATGATGAGATCGAGGATGGGGAAGCGGAAAACACCTTCCTCAACAAGGCCCACGACCTGCGTGTGGAACTGACCCATGCGCCGCTGGGGGGCTTGCGCGGCACGTTCGGCATCCAACAGAGCGGCAGCCGGTTCCAGGCGATCAGCGGCGGCGAGACTCACACGCTGAATACCGACAGCAGCAATACCGCGATTTTCCTGATGGAGACCTATTCGCTTGGTCCTGTCCGGCTGGAGGCAGCCGCCCGGCAGGAATGGCAGACGGTAAAGTCGCTGATCACGCGCTATCCGTCGATCAGGCACAAGCCCTTTTCGGCATCGGCCGCCGCGATCTGGAATGTAGGCAGCGATTACTCGCTCGCGCTGTCGCTGGCGCATACCGAACGCGCGCCTTCGGTGCAGGAACTTTATGCCTATGGCCTGCACCTTGCGACCAACACCTATGAGATCGGGATCGTCAGCGGCAACAGCCGCCTTGCCGAAAAAGTATCGCAAGGCGTTGAAAAGGCGAATTCGGTCAACCTGACGCTGCGCAAGACGGCAGGGCCGACGACCTTCACCATCGGCGCCTATCATCAGGACTTCGACAATTATATCTACGCCCAGACGCTCGACCAGTTCGAAGATTTCCGTCTGATCCGCTATGCCGGGGCAGAGGCGACCTTCACCGGCATCGATGGGGAAGTGCGTCATGCCTTCAACGATCAGTTCGCCCTGTCGGTGTTCGGCGACTATGTTCGCGCCAAGCTGAAAAATGGCGGCGGTGACCTGCCGCGTATTCCGGCCGGGCGCCTTGGCGCACGCGGCGATGCGCATGTCGGGCCGTTCACGGCGGATGCGGAATATTATCATGTGTTCGAACAGGACCGGATCGCAGCCTTTGAAACGCGCACGCCGGGCTATGACATGGTCAATGCGACGCTCGCCTATCGCCTCGAACTGGGGGACAAGCGCAGCGCGGAACTGTTCGTGCGCGGCACCAACCTGACCAACGAATTGGCATATAACCATAGCTCGTTCATCAAGACCTTCTCTCCGTTGCGCGGTCGCAACTTCGTGTTCGGCCTGCGGGGGGCATTCTGAGCAAGACGGAAGGAACAGCGCGGCGACCGTCCGCGCTGTTCCGCCATATCCAGGCGCTCCAGGGCGATCGGCTCTGGGGCACCTTTCTGGACGCGGGAACGGGCACCAATTCGATCGGCTGGGTGTCGGGGCTTGCGACCGATCGCTGGGTCGCCGTCACCGGCGCGGCGGGCCATGCCGTTCAGGTGCGTGACGCATCGGATCGCGTTCGTCGACCGCAGGACAGGATCATCGTTGGCAACTGGGCGGATCCGACGCTGCTGGCAGGTGAGCGTTTCGATACCATTCTCGCCGATTATCTGATCGGGGCGATCGAAGGCTTCGCACCCTATTTTCAGGAATGCATGTTCGCCCGCCTGCGGGCATTGGCGCGCGGGCGGCTCTATCTGATCGGGCTGGAACCCTATATCACTGAGCGTGCCGGGACGCGCGATGGCCAAATCCTGGGCGACATCGGGCGATGGCGCGACGCCGTCCTGCTCCATGCGGGCGAGCGGCCCTATCGTGAGTTCCCGATGGAATGGGTGCTGGAACAGATGACGGCATTGGGTTTTCGCATCGTGAACGCGCATCGCTTCCCCATCCGCTACCAGCGCCGGTTCGTGAACAGTCAGATCGACATGTGCGCGCCGCGGCTTTCAAGGCTTGGGGATCGGTCGCTGGCGGCGGCGCTGCACGCGCGGGGCGAAGCCTTGCGACAGGACGCCTTGGCCATCATCGCGCGCGAAGGCGGGCTGCGGCATGGCTTTGACTATGTGATCGCGGCGGAGGCAGGCTGAGCGGTCCGCAGCACGGGGGGCGTTACCGGGAAATGTAGATTGCCGCCCTTTTAGACCCCGCTCATGCGCCGGCTTTCCGGCTTTGGCTTGCGAGCCGCAGCCCTTGCCAGTTCAGCGCATGACCGATCGCCAGCAAAAGCACGCCAGGGACGGTAAATGCTGTTTCCATCCATTCCGATGATGTCGCAAGTGCGCCGATTGCCATCTGTGCAAGGCCCGGCAGGGCGATGAACAGGGGGGCGGCAGCCCTGTGATGTCGATAGCCAGCAGACAGCGCCACCAGGCTGACCGGCGCAGCAAAGACGAGCGCCCAGACATGAAAGGCTTCCGGCACGACCAGAAATGCCCCCAGCGCGGGCAGCAGCATGATCAGCAGCGGCAGGGCCAGACAATGAATGAGGCAGGCGAAGGATGCTCCGATCGCCAGCCCGTCGAGGAGCGGCTGCCTGGAGGACAATAGTTTCATGACATTCTCCGACCGACGCTGGACAGACGTCGCGCATATCCGTATCAGAGATGATATACCGTCACATAAAGGTCAAGGGCAGAATATGGCTTCCACTGACAATCGGCTTCCGGTCACCGTGCTTTCGGGCTTCCTTGGCGCGGGCAAGACCACCACCCTCAATCACATCCTCGCCAATCGCGAGGGACGGCGCGTCGCGGTGATCGTCAATGACATGTCGGAAGTGAATATCGACGCCGATCTCGTGCGCGGCGGCGACGCGGCGCTTGCGCGCAGCGAGGAAAGCCTGGTCGAGATGACCAATGGCTGCATCTGCTGCACCCTGCGCGATGACCTTCTTGAGGATCAGCGTGCAATAGGCACCCCCTTCGTGGGGTGATCGGCGTGCAAAAAGGACCCCTTCATCCCGGGGATTTAGTCGGCCGACTGGTTTTGATCAGTTGGCGAGAACGGGATGTTGATCGTG
>Ga0207914_100241_pt1 | contig 26768 bp, 22 predicted proteins | sample DeeseametaMP2497_FD_184171 | JGI IMG/M metagenome (GOLD analysis project Ga0207914, IMG submission 184171) | Marine microbial communities from East of Antigua and Barbuda, Atlantic Ocean - MP2497 (SPAdes) | ecosystem: Environmental > Aquatic > Marine > Oceanic | place: East of Antigua and... | reverse complement strand
GTGGCAGCAAAAAGCTCCAGATACTGAGGCTGGGCCCCTCCCCAGCGGCCTCTCAGGTCCAGCAACAAACCGTCAGCCTCGGCTAACTTCCCGGTGAGTAGCTCTTTGAGTCGGTCATGATAAGCTTCTCCAGCGTAGGACCACATCCTCACGTAGGCGATGTCGTAGACCTCTCCCGGAATGACCCTGGCTGATGCCTCGATGGAGCGAAGAAACGCTTTTTTGGGATAGATATCCTCCGGTTTGACCTCGATGTCCACCGTGTCGTCACCTCTGGACACTTGCAGGCGAACGGATTGACCAGCCTTTTTCTTGAATGAGTCTATCGGGTGGTACGGGAGTCCGTCGGCTTGAACTATGCGGTCGTCTCTCTGTAATCCGGCTCGAGCCGCCGGACCCCCCGGCACCACGTCCACGATTTTGCCGTCGACTTCGTGCACGAGAATCCCGTGATAGTGAGGTTCTCCGTCGAAAATGGGACGAATCTGTTTCTGATACGAACCGAAGAAGAAGACGTCCAGCAATTCGTAGTAGTCCGGCTCGCGATCGGAGAACAGCCTGGTATGAGAGGCGTCGAGCTTATCTAAAAAGCCGTTGATGATTCGCGCGACTTCTTCCGGGTCGTCCACCCCTTCCAGCGCTATCCTGGCCTCTTCTCTCACGCTTTCGGAGTCCAGTCCGTTCAATTCAGGATCGTAAAATTTCTCTTCCACCAGGTCCCACACCCGGTCGAAGGTGGCGTTTCCCTCCTGAGCCCAGCAAGGATTTACGAAAAAGAGAAACACCAGCAGCAAGATTCTGTTCACCATCACTGTGGGGTTTGCTCAATCAGAAATTTGTACCTTTGCAAAATATTCTAGTTCTTGATATGTTAGATGGGTACAAGAGGGGCATACCAAGGTATAGTAAGGGTTGCCGATTATGAAAAAAATGTTCATCCTGGTTTTTGCGATGTGGCTCTGTGTTCCCGGAGCCGCGGATCAAGCGGATCTTGCCAGATTTGACTCCGTCGTGGGTTATCTCGTGGAGACTGCGAGGGCCCAACCCACCCAGGAGTCCCTCTTGACCACCGCCCGAGGTTCGCTTCCGCAGACCTCCATGGACTTGCGTGACGCTCTCCGGAGCGCCGACGACAGGGGCGAGTTGCAGGCCACCATCATCAAGGCTCTACTAAAGACGCTGGATGATCCGTGGGCTCGGCTCTACACACCGGATGAAGTCGCTGCTCTCCGCGAACGGATGAGCGGAGATCGAAAGAGTTCGATGGGAGTCGTAGTCGTCCCTCAAACAGCACCCATCTGTTATCGCGTGGTGGGTGTCTCTCCCCAAAGTCCGGCGGCCGGCAAGCTCTTTCCCGGCGACTCGATCATTTGGGCCAACGGCCTGGATGCTAAGGACGAAAAGTTTCTCGACACCATCAAAGGCGAGTCCGGTCAGGTAAACCGGCTCAAGGTTCGCGATGAGCAAGGTACGGTTCGTGAAGTTTCGGTGACCCTCCGAGACTTCGATGCACCGACCGCCTACGTGGAGAGCAAAGAAAAGGGAATCATCCGAGTGACCAGCTTCGGCCCCGAAACGGCTGACGAACTGAAGCAAGCTATGGCCGAGTTGGATGGCAAGCCCGCCATTCTGGACCTTCGCTTCAACGGCGGCGGCTACGTCACGGCGGCGGTAGCCAGCTCAGACCTGTTTCTCCACCGCGGAGACAAAGTGGTCACCACGGTCTCTCCCAAGAAAAAAGAAGTGCATATCGCCCTACACGACGTGACCTATCACCAACCGGTCTGCATCCTGGTGAACGGCCGGACGGCAAGCGCTGCTGAAATCTTCACGGCAGCTCTGAAAATCAACAATAAAGCCTACGTCGTAGGCGACAAGACTTACGGAAAGGGATCCGTTCAGCGCCTTGTGAGCCTCCCCGGTAACTGGGCTCTGAAGTACACCACCAGCCTGTATCAAACTCCGGACGGCGTCTTCATCGACAAAATTGGATTGCACCCCGACACTGAAATCGATATGGAACTGGCCCTCAGCTCCAGCTCTAAAGACAAGCAGTTGGCGGCAGCCCTGGCTTGGGCCGAGAAAGCCGGTACTCTGGCTAAGCGGTAAGGCAAGGCTACAAACCCGAGTCTACATTGACCTGGTCGACTGACCAGGTCAATGTGTTTTTTATGGAGTCGATCGGAATATCAGAGTTCAAAGCTAAATGTATAGCTATTCTCAAGGGGGTCCACGACGGAAATTCCCCACTCACAGTGACTTATCGGGGCAAGCCGCTTGTCCGGATTGAGCCGATTCACGAAGAAGGTCGGCAGCTTGGAGTCATGCGGCAGATGGGTCGTATCGAGGGAGAGGTTCTCGGCTTTGACTTGAGCGAGGAATGGGAGTTCGAAAGCCGGATTTGAGCTATCTGCTAGACACACTGTCTGGATTTGGTCTCAACTTGCACCGGAAAATCAAGCGCTCGACCTTCGAACGATCGAGTTGTCCCACGCCCACTCGATTGAGAGCTACTCGCTGCCTCCGGAATTCCACAAAGACCCTGCTGATAGGATGCTAGCGGCGACGGCCCGGGTAGAAGCCCTGACTTTGATAACCGCAGATCAACGAATCCTCGACTACGACCACGTCCAGGCCTACGACGCGCGGTTGTAGTCAGTCAGCCCCGTCACGCGGAGCCACAACCAACGGTCAGCCGTAGAGCGGCCCTCGCGGCTGCCCCACTATCTTCTTCGCCAAGACTTGCTTAAGCGGATCGACGGCAAAAAACTTGTTTCCCCGCTTGAGGGTGCCGTAGTATCTCACTCGACCGGTCTGATCGAGAACGACCGTTGTTGTGGTTGTGTCTACTCCCAGATGGAGTGCGAATCCACCCTTTGGATCCATTAGGACCTCGATACCCGGTTTGTGTTTGTCCAGGTAGGCCTGGACAGTCTGGGGGGTGTCGTCTTTGGAAGAGGCGATCGCGACCACTTTAGCCTTCCCGGCGAACTCCTTGGTGACTTGAGCCAGCGACTCCTCGGTAGCCCGGCAACTGGCGCATTCGGTGCACCAGAAGGTGAGCAGCACCACCCCCGTGGGCGATTTCTTACGTAGTTCCGAGAGGCTCAGCTCTTCTCCGCCTATTGTCTGGAAACCAAACTCCGGCAAAGCTTTGCCAAGTGGCTGGGCGGGGGCCCAGACAGTGACCAGGAGGGTCAGCAAGAGGATGGTCAGAGATTTCACAGTGGCTCAGTTTTTCGATGGGGGTTTGTTTCCTTTGTTGGTTGAAAGCCTTGAGAAGGCCAACTATGGTTGTGGCAATGGGTAAAATCACTCTCTACTTTGACGACGAACTGGAAATGTTTTAAACATTTACCTCTCTCCTCCGAGAAAGGCCTGGGCCCCAAAACCGCAAATGGAAACGGTGTGGACGCGACACACGATATAACAAACCAGGTACCCCCTCTGGAGGGCTACAGCCTCTACCAGGTCGACCCGCTGATGCAGGAGTTGTCTCTGCCCGCCGAGGCCAAGAAACGGGTGGCTGATTTCGGAGCCCAGCTTGGGGAGCCGGAGCTGATTCGCGCCGGACAACTGGCCAACGAGTATATCCCGGAATTGAGGACTCACGACCGCTACGGACACCGCCAGGACACGGTGGACTTCCACCCCGCCTATCACCGCATGATGGCCGCCGGGATGGGGTTCGGCGTGCATTGTCTACCCTGGACAAAAGAGACGCCGGACGTGGCTCTTCACCTGGAAAGAGCAGCCGGACACTATATGCTGAGCCAGATCGAAGCCGGCGTTGGATGCCCTCTCACCATGACCTTTGCCGGAGTTCCGGCCCTTCGAAGTTCGGCGCCTAAGGAGCTGCAAGAGGCCTGGATTCCCAAGCTCACCGCCAAGCAGTACGATCGGCAGTTTGCGCCGGTCACTCAGAAGACGTCCGCCACGATGGGTATGGCCATGACCGAAAAGCAAGGCGGCTCGGACGTCAGAGCCAACACGACCCGGGCCACCCACCTTGAAGGCGACTACTATTCGCTGCGTGGACACAAGTGGTTTTGCTCGGCACCGATGTGCGACGCTTTTCTGACTCTGGCCTACACCGAGAAGGGCCTGACCTGTTTCTTCGTCCCTCGCTGGAAGCCCGACGACACCGTCAATAGCTTGCGAGTGGTTCGCTTGAAGAACAAACTTGGCAACAAGTCCAACGCCTCGTCTGAGATCGAGTATGAGGACACCTGGGCTGTGAAGGTGGGTGAGGATGGGCGAGGAGTGCCGACCATCATCGAGATGGTCAACCACACTCGACTCGACTGCATCATCGGAAGTGCAGCCCTGATGCGAGCCGCGCTCACCCAGGCTCTTCATCACGTCTGTCACCGCCAGGCTTTCGGGGCGGTTCTTAAGGACCAGCCTTTGATGGTGAACGTGCTGGCCGACCTCTGTTTGGAGGTGGAGGCTGCCTGGCAGATGATTGTCCGACTCTGTCGGGCCTACGGCTTGGCTCACAAAGACGAAAACGAGCGCCACTTTGCCCGCATCGCCACGGCGGTAGCGAAGTTTTGGGTCTGCAAACGCTGTCCCTCGATGGTGGTGGAGTGTCTCGAATGCCTGGGCGGAAACGGCTATACGGAGGATTTCCCTCTGGCCAGGCTGTTTCGGGAGTCGCCGCTCCTTTCCGTGTGGGAAGGCTCCGGCAACGTGATCTCTCTGGATCTGTTGCGCTCCTTTAGTAAGGAACCTGAGTCTCTGAAAGTCTTCCTGGGTGAGCTTTCTCGCTCCGAACATGTGACTCGTCAGTCTCTGGAGGCCATGGTGGTCGGACAGACCAACCCCTTTGCCGCTCGCCGCTTAGCCCACATCCTTGCGACTCGCTGGCAGCTTCAACTTCTAGAAAATTCTAATACTCCTGGTGTGGCTGCGGCCTACTTGAAGTGTCGAATCGAACACGGATCCCCAGTTTTCGGGCTTCACGGCAAATTGAAGCAGAGTCAGAAGATCCTGGATCGGTTCATCGAGCCGTTTCTCCCGGCCTGAGCGCAAAACTACGCCCCGGATAACGAGTTAAAATAAGCTGGAGTTCATGCAGGGACCTTCGACGTTCCAACGGTAACTCATGGGGCCAATGCTGGTAGTTATTCGCGTATTCTTGATCTTTTTGCTGGTGGCCGTTCTGGCCGGGGGCATCGCCATGCTGGGAAATCAGCTGGGCAGGAAGATCGGGCGGCGCAAGATGACGGTGTTTGGGATGCGGCCCCGGCATACTTCTATTTTCATCACGACGATTACCGGGTCTCTTATCGCCTGTCTGACTTTGGCCGTCGCTATGGTGCTGTCTCAGGATGTGGCTGACATCGTCACCGGGATACAGAAGCGAGTTCAGAAACTAGAGCAGCGGGAACGCGATCTGCAGAAAAAGATCGGTGACTTGACAGTCGAGATCCATCGCGGAACTATCATTTGGAACTACGAAGAGCGTATAGCTTTGAACACGATTCCAGCTGGAGCGGATGAAGATGCGGTTGCGCGAATTATCGGGGCCATGCTCAAATACGCAAACTTCGTTTCTATCGAGAAAAACAACAAGGTGGCCTATCGGCAGAACGTGGAGCCGATGAGCCTGGACCAGGTTCTGATTCAATACACTCGAGAAGACTTTGAGCAGTGGGTGAAAGATTACTCCAATCTGGAGGAGCCGATAGGTCTTTGGATTGTGGTCAAACAGAATTGTCTTTTTCAAGACTATGTGCCGGTCACGGTCCAGAGTTTTCCGGTCAAGAGGATCTACACAGAAGGACAGGTGGTCTACTCTACGGAGCTCCTCCCGTCGGAATTTTTGTTAAACTGGCACGTCTTTCTAGATGATTTGAAGAAGGAAGCGTTGCGTCGAGGCATGATCGAACTCGATGACAGCCTGGGCGCGGAGATCGATGGTGATACCCTTGCGAAAATCTCGGCCACGGTAGAGCGAACCAGCGGAAAAATCACCCTCGAAGCCGTGGCCAACCGAGATTTATACCAAAGTAGCAAACTTGATGTGTCGATCAGGGTTAAACCGTAGTAAGATAGGATGGGATGAATAGCGTCTCAGGAGACAAGAAGAGCGATTGCGTGCTGGCCGTCGACCCGGGCCGCAGGAAATGCGGTCTGGCCGTAGTCAGTGCCTCTAATGGAATCGTCTATCGCGAAGTTGTCCCCTGCGAGGAATTTGTTTCCACTTTTCGCGACATATACAAGCGTCACAGCCCGTTTCACGTTTTGCTCGGTGGCAGTACCGGCTCTAAGGAGATCGCTCAGGCTATCCAAGAAGAGACGAACGTGGACGCGGAGTTGGTGGACGAAAGACATACCACGGAACTGGCCAAGCTGAGATACTTCAAGGAGTTTCCGCCTCGAGGTCTCTGGAAGCTCGTCCCGATCGGGCTGCAAACCCCGCCCACGTGTTATGATGATTTCGCCGCCGTCGTGTTGGCTGAACGATATCTGGAGGAACGAACGAATGGTCATTGAGATACGAAACCCGGGGGACGGACGAGTGTCCTGGAGCAAAGTATTCTCACTCTTACTCATTTTCTTGCTGGTGTTGAGCACCGGCGCCGCGGCCAAGGACCGCAAGAAAAAAGACGGCAAGATGGACAACACCAAAGGCAAGATCATCCTTGCCGGGCTGGTGCACTCGCCTGCAGACTCGAGTGACAACGGGAGCAAGATCGCCGAAGGTATCGGCGGCGTAGTGGGTGCCAAGGTGGAGTTGGTGGGCACGGGCTACACCACGGAGACCGATCGCAACGGTATGTTCTACTTCACCAAAGGCCCGGAGGGCCCGGTCACCGTGGTTATCTCCAAAGACGGCTATCGCACGGAAACTCGTTCGGCCACCATCGACAAGGGTGCCGGCATGCCGGAGAACTTGCGAGTCGAACTTCTGCCGGAAGGCGTGGATTTTGTAGGTAAAACACCCACCGGAATGGGCACGCTGTACGTAGCTTTCTCCCCCCGAGTGGTGGACCACTCCAGTCCGCACAGCCACTGGGACAAAAACTTGAACACCGTCCGAGCGGCTATTGCCGCGGGCGCCGACCCTCTGACTCTCGAGGGCAACCGGGGTAAGGTTCAGGACGACCCTTCCGGAAAGTGGAACAACCCCACAACCGGCGCCGAACAGACCATTATGATCTACCCGCCGAAATCGCCCTCCCGGACCGGCTTCCACAACACCAACGCCGCCCCTTATTGGCTCTGCTTCGATAAGAGTGGCGACACTCTGTACGTAGCCAACTCGGCCCGCCAGATTCAGGTCCTGGACGCAGCCAACCAAAACGAGATTATCTACAACCTGCCTGTTCAACAGCAAGGCTTCGTCACCGACCTCAGCCTCTCCGGCGACGGCAAGTACGTGATGGCTGCGGTGATGGCCGCATCGCCCGGCGTGATGATGATCGACACCACCACTCGCCAACCCGCGGCATACCTGGCCCCGGACGGAGTCGGCACGATGACCCCGACCGCCGTGGCCATGCCTCCCGGAGGCGGTTCTGTATTCGTGGTGATGGACGGTCAGATGGGAATCGCCGGTCAAGGCTTGCTGGCGGTGCTGGATGCATACACAGGACAGACCCTCGGCACCGCGCCGGTAGGCTCCAAACCCACCGGTCTGACGTTTTCGAAAGACGGAAGACTGGCCTACGTGGTCAACTCCGCCCAGGGTAACGTGACGGTCATCGACACCACTTCGCTCACTCCCCTCGGACTGCTGCAAGTGGGTGTTTCACCCCAAAAGATTGCGTTGACTCCGGACGGCAAACGACTGTTGGTGACGAACAAGGGCTCTGACAACGTGTCGGTGATCGATGCACAGGCCAATCGAGTCATCAACACCATCTCCGTGGGCAAAGGCCCCACCGACGTCAAGGTCTCTCCCGACGGCACTCGCGCTTATGTCTCCAATCGAGACGACGGCACCATATCCGTCATCGACCTCACCACGATGAACCCCATTTACGTGACCGACGCTATGCCCAGGTGTAGCCCCATCGGTTTGGCTGTTCGACCTTAGGATTAATTTTTTGAGAATTATCCGCAAATAACGAAACAACTCTCTAGACCCGGAGTTTACTGAATCGTAAAACCCAAAGGGGCCCGGCTGCTTAACCCCTCCCCAAACCCCTCAAAATACAGCCGGGCCCTTTTTTATTTCCTGACGAAGATTGAATCCGAGCAGAGAAACAACTTCTCGTGGATGGGGTTTACCTTAGTACAAACCCAAGAGGGCCCGGCCGAAAGCCCCTCCCCAAAACATCCCTAGACAAGACTGGCCGGGCTCTTTTCTTTTGTGCGGGACATTTAGCTTTTCATCCCAAACCACTCCAGCATGACAAAGCGAGAGCCCACCGACCACTTTCTGGCCGAAGTCCGCGCTGCTATCCTGAGCGACAGCGGCTCTTCCGGGGCCGAATCCCGACATTTTCTCGATGGTCTTGATTTGCGCGGCTACCAGCTTGGAGCCCACCTGGGGACTGGCGCCGCCGGTGCGGTCTATGGGGCCACCGATCCCCAAGGCCATAAAGTTGCGATCAAGGTCTTGCCTCTCCCGGAGGGAGAGTCGGCGGCGAAGATTTTTCAGCGAGAAGTGAAGATCGGTCAGACCATCGATCATCCGTCTATCGTGAAAACACTGCACACTTTCCCTCTCGGTCCGGCCCAGTTTGTGATCATGGAGTTGGTGGAGGGCTCTACCCTCAAAACCGTGCTTAACGGTGAGCCGCTGGAACCAAAATGGTTCTATCGAATCTTTGAGCCTCTCGCGGAGGGCTTGGAAGTCGCTCATTCCAAGGGGGTCGTGCATCGTGACCTGAAGCCGGACAATGTCATGCTGGCCGGTGACGGGACTGTCAAGATCCTGGATTTTGGGATGGCCCGCCTGGTGGAGGACGCCAGCGTAACGATGACGGGCACCTTCAAGGGGACCGTCCGTTACACGGCTCCGGAACAGCTGTCGGACTCCAAACGAGCGGGGCCCGCCTGCGACCAGTTTGCTCTAGGGCTTATGATGTTCGAAGGTCTGACTGGCCAATTTCCCTATCCGGACTACAAGCAGCCGATGCAAGCGGTGCTGGACAGAGTGCAGAAAGAGCCCTGGCTTCTGAGCCAGATCGACTCGCGTTTCTCCGAGCAAGCGTCTCGTGTGCTGGCCCGGATGCTGGCTCGAGAGCCTGAGGAGCGGTATCCGAACGTCATGGCAGCCTATGAGGCATTGAAAACCGCCATCCGGGCATGACCCGAAGGGATAGGGTGGTTTTATCACCCGGGGGGCGTTGCCCCGCTTGCGTTCCGTGGATAATGAGTCTAGGAGGCATAATATGCTGGATATATTTCACACGGAAGCTGAATATGAGATTCAACCCGTTCATCGGGGAGAGAACGAACTCGCCTTCATCTGCACCCAGTCTTTGACTGTGGACGAAGAAGCGAAAGTGGTCGACACCGAAGGCTGTCGCGCCACCGTTTTGGTGGAGGGAGGTCGGCGGATCTCCGAGGGCGTCTGGATCCATTTCGGACAGATTCTCGATGGTGAACTGCAGGCCATGACCCCGTGGCCCGAGGGACTGCGAGAAGAGCCGAGGCTGAACGTCGGTCTTCGAGTCCGGTCGGTCCAGCTACCTGGATATTCGGCGCTCACCACCGACATCAGTCGGACCGGTATGCAGATTGAAGCCAATGAAGCTCTGCAAGTGGGAACGGAACTGCCTCTTATCGTGGACTTTGATGACGGCGACGACAGTGTCAATGTCTCCGGAGTCGTTCGCTGGAGCCAGTTGAACGCGCCTCACCGAGCCGGTCTCCAATTTGTAAACCTCGCTCCGGAAGACGCTCACAAACTTTACGTTTTTCTCTCTCAAAGAGAGAATCTTGAACGAGCTCTTCCGAGCCTCAATCTGTCGTCGAGGCCCAATGCCGATAGTGAATCTGGCATCCCTCAAATCCTCAAGCTGGTCGACGCCTACCACGAAGGTGAGCGCCTCCAGCTGACGACCCGTGGCGTGGAGCAAGAGGTTCGCTACGAGTTCATTCGTCCCAAAGTGCTGAGCAGTAAACTGCAGCAAGGCACGCTCATCTACCGCATGGAGAGTGAACCGGTGGGCCCCCAGCTTCACCGTTTCAGGTGGCTGAACTTGGATGGCGAAGCCGTTCTTGAACTGGAAAGCACCGCTCCCAACGTGACTACCAGGATGATCTAGGCGCGGAAATGTAATCCTCTTCACAGTGTGACCAAACTAACGGGCTTCCACCTCCCTCCTCGCTACAATGACACGAGAAACACGGAGGTAGCTTATGAGAGGCACGCGACTGACAGCAATAGTGGGAGCCGTCCAATGAAGAGTTACGATCCGGGTGCCTGGCCCCTTATTCTCTTGATCAGTCCTCTTGTCTCCTACTACGCCTGGTCGGTCGGACTGGCCTCCGTCCTGCTGAGTTTTTCGGCCATGGTCGTCCTTCTTGGTGCGGCGGTCTGCGCTACCGGACGTCCCAGCGAATGGAAGAAACACGCTCCCCATCTTGTGATCACGGGTCTGCTCCAGTTTGTGCTGATCATACCGGTGAGTGGTTTGGTCGCCGAGCAGCAGGCCCTGCGGATGGTGGGTGGCGAATCTTCAAGTAGCATCGCTGCTGTTGTGATCCGGGACCACATGCCCTTGGCCGCTCACGCCTGGTGGATGCAAGCTAAATAATAGCATCGCCAACATGTTAACGTCACGTCACGGCAGGATATTGTTACATCATGTCGTTGCGGCTCGAAAAACATGCCGATATAATGACAGTCGCGCGAATTCCGTGTAGGCGTAAGCCAAGAAGGGGGCCGCTAAGTTGGCATTGGACAATTCGAATAACATCAAACTGAGGAATCTGACTCCGAAGGTGGTGGGTCAGACCAAGTTGGATGGTACGAAAAAAGCCAAGCCAACTGTGACGAACGAGGTCGCTCTACCCACCGACCAGGGCATCGACCTCACCGGACTCAAGCCGTCCCCGAAGCAGCCCACGTCGGAAGTGAAATCCGAGGCTGCTCCGGTTGTTTCCGAGACCGAGCCGAAGCCGGAAGTCACCGCACCCACTTCTTTCTCGAGTCCCACCACGCTTATCACCCTGGATACGCCCCATTTAGGGACGCCTGGGGAAAGTGGGGGATTCTCCCTGACCCAGCATCTCGGTCTGGAGCCGAAATCCAGTCTGGAGCCGCTGATTCCTCAAGCGTTTCTGGGAGCAGGCCAGGGCGCTAAAGAGCTTCCCAACACACCCGAAGGCAACGCTTTTAGGCAGTCTTTCGTGTTCGCCGAGAAGTATGACCAGAATCGGGTCGACCTCCCCTTCCCGTATCCAGGGGACAAGGACGGGAGAGTCGAGCAGAACGATGTGGGCCCCGCCGTCCAGGGGTTGAAGCATCTGGGGGCGCACGATGCCGCTCGAGGGCTGTTGGAAAATTGGCTTGAGCTGGGTGAACGCTATACGGCTCTGCCCGGAAAGAACGAATTGGCTGAATTGGGACGCTCGGGAGTACCTAAGCTCTCCAGCGCTCTGCTTGAAGAGTCGAAAACGAACCCGGACCCGGATTTTCTGCCTCGCTCCTACAAGGTCATCGCGGACGATGTTCAGCAGAATTGGGGCGATACCTATTTTAAGGCGACCCCCAACGGATTGACCCGCTTTTGCGACGTGGACTACTCCCACGACGCCACCCTGGCCGAGTCCGGTGGTGCCAAGAACCAGGAGCGATTCGAAGGCGGCGACCCCATGCCGTACAACCCGGTTGACCTGAACGCCTACCTCTATCGGACCGAAAAAGACCTCCAGACGATGGCCGGCGGAATGGAAGCCAGAGCCACGGATTCCGGTGACACGAAAGCGGCCGCGGAGTGGAAAGAGAAGGCTGATAACTGGGGCAAGAAGGCTGAATCTCGAAAAAAAGAGATCGTGGACCTGATGTGGGACCCTGAAGAAGGGCTGTTTTTCGACCACAAGTACAAGGACTCTCCGCCCTCCCGGTCAGAGGTGAAAACACTGGCAGCCTTTTCGGTCTTGGATGCCGGAATGCTGGACGCTGAGAACCCTCGGGAAAAGAAAATTGTCGACGCTCTCGTGAGTTCGCTGGATAAGTTTAAAAAGCCCGGTGAAAAGCTTCCTATTTGGGATTCCAAAGGCAATCAAGCGGCCGAGCCCTCGGACGTGATGATGGTGGTCTCGGGCCTTGAAAAGTACGGTTTCAAAGAGAAGGCCGACCAACTGAAGAAAGACCTGAAGTCGGAGCTCGACGCTCGGCCGCCGTCACAGGATCTGAGTGAAGTAGGGATTCGCGCCCAGCTGAGCGGGCCGCCCACACCTACTACACCGATAGCGCCGAATGAGCTTCTCACTGCTGATAAGCTACAGGGAGCAATGTCCCCCAAAGGTCTAGAGGGATTGCGACGAGTGGCCCGCGGCAGCGGTTCCGAGGTGAAGGTTGCTGCTCAAGATGCAGGTAAGCTAGACCGCCGTCTGCGGTCCGTTCACGACAGTCTGAAAGATCCGGAAATGGCCTCCAAGATTCATCAGAAAGGTCTGGGCGAGCTTGTTTTCGGGGTCAAGCAGGATGGAGAGAGCCTGAAGCCGGTCGACGTGGACAAAGCGGCCCTGGGCCCGGCCCGTACGAGTCAGGCGGATGAGGCGTTCGACGTCGGTGGAGTCTCTATCAAAACCGGCCTCGAAGGTGTTGAGGTGCGGAGTCCGCGGAAAGACGTGGCCGTTTTGTCTAAAAACGGGCATAATCTGGTTTTAGCCAGGTTGGACGAGAAGCTGGTGGTGGGTGATCGGGCTTACGACCTTAAAGATTTCCCTGTCAAAGGCGAGGGTGGTCAGCCGCAAGTGCGCCTGCATCGAGACATCTTGGGCTCCTTCAACATGGCAGGTGACAACAAGCAGTTGGAAACGTTTTTCGATGCCAACCGGGAGTGGGTGCCGACGGCCGAGCGCGGCTTGAGCAGCGAAGTGCGAAGTATCTCCGCCAAGCCGGGCTGGAAGACGCTTTACGATACGGTCGGAGACAACTGGAAAGAGTTGACCGTGGCTCCTTCCGTGGGTCCGAAAGACTCGGCCATGCAGATTTTCAATCCGGCCGCCGTCCCCAGTCTGGGCATTTTCAAGACTCAGTTCAACTGGGACACGCTCTTTATGTCCAAGGGGATGCAGCTACAGGGTCAACAGAAGACCGTGGACGGCATGACCGACAATTTGCTTTATCTGCTCAAGAGCACGGGACGAGTGCCTAATGCGGCGCGTTCCGTCTATCTGAATAAATCACAGCCACCGATTCTGCCGGCTCTGGTGCGGATGTCCACCCCGGTGCGAGAGTCCGAACAGGGCTCTGCATTCACGGAAAAATGGCTGGGCGAAGCCTACGATATCATGGGCAAAGACTACCACGGCTTCTGGAACAAACCGGGAGAAGGCGAACGAGGAGTCGGAGAGATCGACGGCCAGAAAGTCCATCTCTCCAGATGGGGCGGTCCCAATCACAAGTTTGCCATGGACGAGTCCGGTCTCGACACCACCTCGCGATACTACGGGAAGACCTTGGATCTCGTGCCGCCGGACCTTCAGGGATTTCTCTATCGCTATGCCAACGACATGTCGGAAATCGCGACTCAACTGGGCGACAAAGCCAAAGAGCGTGGAGATATCCAGTCCGCTCAGAAGTTCACGATGGAATCGGCTCGTTGGAAAGCCGAGGCCGCCGAGCGCAAAGCCGACACCATCAAATATTGCTGGGACGACGAAGACGGAATGTTTCGCGACTATCGCTTTCAGGGCGAGGGCCAGGGTTTGCAGAAAGACGAAGACAGCCTGTCGGCTGCCCTCGGCCCGCTTTGGGTAGGCATGCTCGACCCGAACGTGCCCAAAGAGAAAGAGATGATCGACCGCAGCTTGGATAAGATCCAGCGTTTTGAGAAGGGTCACGGTATCGCTTCCACGGCCGAAGACTATGGTCATCCGGAGATGCAGTGGAACGGCCCTTCCGGCTGGGCGCCCCACCACATGATCGCGGTAGAAGCCGCCGCCCGCTACGGAGCCTATGAAGAAGCCGCCCGTATCACCGGGAAATGGCTGGACACCATCAACACGGTTCACTCTCGGGACGGCATCATTCTCGAACGTTACGATGTAGTGAAAGGCGACCATCCTCCCGTCCAGGCCGGCCGCTACGAGGAAACTCAAGGCGAAGGCCCCGGCTTCGGCTGGACCAACGCGACCTTACCCTGGGCACTGGTGGAAGTGATCGGTGGAGCGCGAGTCGAGAGAACGGACAACAAGCCGGTGCTGAAAATTGCGCCCCATATTCCGCAAGAACTGGAAGGCAAGCCGGTCGCACTGGACTTTGCCAATCCGGATGGCCAGGGTCAGTTTGGTATCAAGCATCAATACGACTCGGGAGCCGATTCTTACTCGCTGGACCTGTCGGGCGACTTCAGCGATACTCCCGTACTGGAAGTGACGACACCTCCGCTTTCCGATGGACAGGTTCCGAAGCTGAAGGCAAAGCAGGGTGAGGCTGCGCCGGCCTACACCGTCAGTCGCCAGAAAACCAAGCAAGGTAAGACGCGCTATACTCTCCGATTTGAGGGGATGAGCGGGCGTCAGGATCTCGGTCTAGAGTTTAGCCGCCCCGACGTGTAGGACGTTTGACGACCCATTTCTTGGGTTCGGGGACGGCTTCTTGGAGCGCTTGGCGCAATTCTGCGGGGGTGGCGAACCTCTTTTGATGGAGCGGCAAGACCTCGACACTGACAGCGATCTGGTCGACCTGATAGGGCCAGGGGTCCATCTCCCAGTGGCCCGATTGTCGGATTAACTGATACGGCTTGTCGTCGAGGCTCAAGGAGAGTTCTTTCACAAAGTCCTCGTCCTCCACGCACAAGATAAGAGAGGCCGAATCAGCCCACAGCACCCTTTGGTAGCTGCGATCCACGCTTTCTACATCGAGTTCAAGGCATTTCATCCAGGCCAATCGCTGCCGGCGGATCCCCTCGACGTGTTCCACCAGAGCAGCCTCCGGTCTCCAACCGTAGAGCTCTTCCACGTGGCGGGCCACGAAGACGGCCGATTCCAAGCTCTGACAGGCCGCGAGCATGATGCCTCTGTTGGAAATCTTGATAGCCTTATCGACGCCGCTGACTACAAACGAAGCCGGCTGACCCTGGGAGTCCAACAGAGCTTCGTCCCATTCCATCCAGCCGTGATCGTGAGTGAGCGTCGCTTGCAAGACCGCCGCCCACTCTTGTGTGCGCAAACCGGGATCGAGCTTGAGTAACATTTGATAGGACATCCAAGCGTGGGCTCGTTGGTAGATACATTCCCAACCGTACTCTCTCGGATTAACGACCATGAGATCCGGCTTCGAGAAAATTGTTGCGCTGCCTTGGGCGAGAAGGCCAGAAGTGGACTCTTCAGAACCTCCCCACCATGGAAAACATGCCAGGAATTCGACAGGTACCCCGGACCGGGGTGATTTACGTGATGCACGAGGCGGGCAAGCGTGGCTTTGTGTACGGCCATCCGGACTGGGCCAATTTGGGCCAGGGGTCTCCGGAGTCTGGCGATCTACCCGGCGCGCCGCCTCGCGTCGAGAGTATCAAGCTCACGCCGGCCCAACACGCCTACGGTCCGGTGGAAGGCTGGAAGCCTCTGCGGCAGAAGGTGGCGGACTTCTACAACGGACTGTATCGAAAAGGAAAGAAGAGCCAATACACTTACGAAAACGTCTGTCTGGCAGGCGGTGGACGAGCGGCTCTGACAAGACTCGCTGCTTCTATCGCGCCCTGTAACATCGGTCATTTCATTCCGGACTACACCGCCTACGAAGAACTCCTGGCAAACTTCCGATCGTTCATCCCCATTCCGATCTTGTTAGATCACAGACAAGGTTACCGAATCACCAAAGAAGCCCTGGAAACAGAGATCGCCGGTCGCGGGCTTCGGCTGGTACTGATCTCGAATCCCTGCAACCCGACAGGCCAGGTCGTGGAGGGCCAGGAGTTGTCTGACTGGGTAGAGCTCGCTCGAACAAACAGTTGTACGTTCGTCTTCGACGAATTCTATTCTCACTTTTTGTACACCGGTGAGCCGGGCCGCTCCGTGTCGGCGGCGAGTTTTGTGGAGGACGTCGAGGAAGACCCGATCGTAATCGTGGACGGCCTCACCAAGAATTGGCGATATCCCGGATGGAGATTGTCCTGGACGCTCGGGCCGAAACGTCTGGTGGAAGCGATCGCGAGTGCCGGCTCATTTCTTGATGGTGGGGCCAACCATCCTATTCAAGAGCAAGCTTTGGAGCTCCTGGAGCCGGAGAGAGCCAGGAAGGAGGCTGAGGCGATCGGGAATCATTTCAGAGCCAAGCGAGACTTCATGGTGGAGAATTTGCAGCGTTTGGGATTGAAGCTCGCCTCCGAGCCTCAGGGAGCGTTCTATATCTGGGCAGATCTGGGAGATTTGCCCGAACCGCTTCGCCGGGGGATCGATTTCTTCAAGAAGGGGCTGGATGAACAGGTCATCACGGTACCCGGCGTGTTCTTCGATGTGAATCCCGGTAGGCGGCGGGCGCACTCCAGATTTTCCAGTCTTTGCCGACTTTCGTATGGACCGGCCATGGAGTCACTTGAGAAGGGCGTTCAGGGGATCGAGCGACTGGTAAAGCGATACTCGTAGGCCCGGATGCGGAGCTTAGGCGGGTGGACCAAACTGCAGGTCTTCTCGACCTTCAGAGGAACATAATATCCTACCGAAATGTTCTGGGAGATCCTGTACAACGTCCGCGATTTCGTGGTAGGGCCGAATATTGACGAGAGACGACAGGTCCCTCGAGCCAGATGCGACATCGCTCTCAGTTGTCAAACGAAGAAGGGGGCTCGTATCTGCAGTCTGCGTGATCTGAGCGCTTGCGGGGCCCGCCTGTCTACCGATGGTAGGTGGCGAAAAGGCACCAAGGTTCAGCTCATGCCTCCCAAAGGCGCGGGAGTGGACAGTAAGAAAGGGCTGCCGGCCGTGGTGATGTGGTCCAGGCCGGTGCTCGGACAGTATCAGGTCGGTATCAAGTTTGAGCAAAAGACCAACGGGACGTGGGTTGGCCAGGTGCTGGAAGAGTTGGGCTTGAGTTCCAACATACCCCAACAGCGTCGTGTCCACGTGAGGTTTCCCGGCAACTACGAACTCAAGTACATCGTCCATGGCGCAGAGCGAAAAGGCATATTGAAAAACCTGAGCCTGGGTGGTGCCCTCCTGGCGACCAAGCACAAACTGACAGCCAACACACCGATACAGATATTTCTCCCCGCACGAAACCAGGCACCCGACCTCCATCTGATCGGCACCACTTGCGGCGGCAAGACCGCGGAAACGGGAGAATTTGACGTCCCGATCAGATTTGGTATGCTGCACGTCGACCAGAAGAAAGGTCTCCTCAAGCATCTAACCGAGTTGATGAATCAAGCTCGGACGATGTAAGAGTGCAGACCATGTTTCGATAATTCCCTTTGTGGAAAAATATTTAGTATGCCGAAGATCTTTTTACTGGATGGTCCCGCCGGTTCCGGCAAGTCGACTCTCACTCCGATCCTCTTAAAACATTTCGGCAGTAAGCTCCATCATTGCAAGCGTGTCACCACCAGACCACAGCGTCCCGATGACAAGAACTACTTCTATGTCGACCAGGTGGAGTTTGGTAAGTATCTAGGCGAAGATGAGTTGGCGGCTTATCGGACCTTCAAAAACGGATATTCCTACGGAGTTCGCAGGACTCCGGTGGAAGAGGCTGTGAAAAACGGGCGTCATGTCTTCAGCTTGATGGATCTGGGGACTGCCGAGATGGCGCGTCGGGTTTGGCCGGACTGCGTGACGATCTTTCTCATGGCCCCGTTGGAGATGTTGGAGAAGCGTCTCTATGAGAAGAAGGCTCACACCGAAGAGCAAATTCAAGAGCGACTTGAGAATGCAGCCAAGGCCTTTTCCAAAGCGCCTTACTACGATTACGTGATCCCCAACCGTCAGGGGCAGTTGGAGAAAGCGGCGAACCACCTGGTCACAATTTTCGAGAACGAGATGCTCGGCGGATAGCATTTTCTCTCGTCCCGGACAAGGCTTTTTCGTCGTGCTCGGTAAGTCCGGCGACTGGTATAAGATTGAAACTCGGGAAGGTACGGTAGGATTCTTACACGGAAGCCGCCTGGAATGGGTCATTCCGAGAAACTGATGGCATGAGCAGTAGCACGGCAAATAGAGCGTTAGTCCTCGGTGGGCTATTCACCGTGCTCCTTGTTGCCGACCAGGTCAGTAAGATCTGGGCCATTGAGACGATGGCGGGCTCTCCGCCCCGCCACTATTTGGGCGGAATCCTCACTCTGACCTACGCTGAGAATACCGGCGGTTGGGGCAGTCTGGGAGCAAACTGGAGTCCGCTGGTCAGGCGCTTTACGCTGATCGTCGCCCCGGCTTTCGTCTTGCTCGGGCTCGGCGTCTACCTTGTCAAGACCGAGGAATTTGATTGGTGGCGCTCGGTCGGATATGTCGGAATTATTTCCGGCGGCGTGGGCAATCTCATCGACCGCTTCCGACTTGATCACGTGGTGGATTTTCTCTATATGGGCTACGGGCCTATCGGAACGAACATTTTCAATATCGCCGACATGGGGATCCTCTTCGGGTTTATTCTGGTCATCTATCGCTCCTGGGCACTGTCCAAGCTAGAAAAGACAACGGAGCCGCAGTCGGTCTCCGAAGAGGCCGAACCCGCCGAACTGTAAGAAGGAACCTTCCTCCCGGAAAGTCCCTCCACACTCCTCTATCTTGTCTTCTTCGGTCTTTTAGTTGTGCTTGAAGGCAGCCAGCAAGCGACTAGTCTGATTCATGTCGCGATGGAGGGCGATTCTTTCCCGACCGGAAACGGTGCCGTCTTCCTTGGCGGCGGCCAGGTGGGCGCGGTCAGCCTTGCGAGCGCCTCGGAGTGCGACGCGCTCAGCGCCGTTGAGTTCACCGCTCTGAACTCCCTGGCGGTAGCGGGCGTTTTGGACGCCTCCCCGAGATTTCAGTCCAGGTGCGGCGACGATTCCGTTGCGAGTTTGAATGTGTCCGTTCATATTTGTGTTCTCCTTTGTTTGGGTGAGTTTCGATATTTGGACAATACCGGGGCAAGATCGGTGGCGACCCCGGAACGACACCTGAGATGTGAACAATTTGTTACAGAAACCGGGCCCCATGTTAAAGACTTTGAATCCGGCGCTTAACGAAACCGTGACGCTTGGCTTTTAGACTAGGGACTATGATTGGCAGCCTCTCTCACAACACCAAAAAGTTCGACGGCTATTTTCTGGACGGCAAAGGTCAGGCCCATCCGGCCTCCACCCCGTTGGGAAGCTTGGAGCGCCTAGGTAAAGAGGGCGATCCCGACGTGGTCTACGTCAACGGCATTATGACCAGCCTGGATCGCCAACTCGAAGACATGACCAGATTGGCAAAGCTCGGGAATCGAGTGGTTGGTGTTCACAACGCGACGGCCGGATTCTTCCGAGACATCGGTCAGTCCATGATGGACAAAGTGAATCGCGGACCGAACAGCGCGGTCACGACAGTGAAGAGTCTTGTCAAAACGGCCACGGCCGTGGGAGAACAGCTGAAGTTCGTTGCTCACAGCCAGGGGGCGTTGGTGGTCAGTCGAGCCATCGACGAGCTTCTCAAGGAAGAGGCTGTGACACCGGAGAGTCTAAGCAAGATATCGGTGGACACCTACGGCGGAGCGTCCTACACCTTTCCAGAAGGGCCGAAGTATCACCACCATATGAATCTTTGTGATCCGGTGCCGATGCTCACGGGGGCCGGCTACCAGGGAATGCTGAAGCATCCGCCCGGAGTAAAAATGGAGTTTTTTGCCCGCGTTCAAGCTCCCTATAGAGTTCCCGGAGAGCCGTGGGGAAAGACGATGACTCGTACGTTCGACCGAGCCATTCACGGCACAGCCGTCTACTTCAACCCCGACTACGAGGGTCGCGGAATCGTGTGGGAAAAGGGGGCGAAGAAAGCCCTCGCCCTCAATCCGGCTTAAGAACCACTCAGGCGACTTTCCAGGCCGCTCAAAACGACATCCAATCCAAATTCGAACTCCTTGTCGGGGTCGATCGGTTCGGCCAGGTCCAGGGCTTGGAGGTGGGGATATTGCTGATAGGCGCTCAGGTCGGCGTAGGAGCTTTTTTCTCGGGGGGCATAGTGAAACATGGCGTGTCCCACAATCATGGTGAAGAACGACTGAAACGTCATCAGACTCTCTCGTGGGGAGAGCCCGGCGTGACGAAGAACCCCTAGAGCGCTGTCCAAAAAGTCCAAGGAGCCGGGCGCCACCGCCGAACGGGAGGCGAACAGCGGAATGCTGCCGGGATGCTCTTTCATGATGCCGAGAAAAGCACGGGCCATGTGCTTGACCGTTTCTTTCCAATCCGGCCCCGGAGTTGATAGTCTCCTTTGCAATTCTTGAAGCAGTTCTTCGTGAATGGAGTCGAGTAGGTCGGCTTTGTTCTTGACGTGGTTATACAGCGACATGGCCTCTACGCCTAGCCTGGAACCAAGTTTTCTCATAGAGAGTCCTTTGAGACCAGCTTCGTTCAGGAGCTTCAAGCCTTCTTTGGAAATCTTCTGACGGGTCAAATGCCCTCTTGACTTTTTCATGCTTACACCGTAAGTTTTGTTTATCACAACTTACACTGTAAGTGAAAGCCCCGGAGGTAAAAATGTCTCTTCTCACCACCCCGACCACGAAACTCGAAGATCGCCATCAGGCGCTGCTGAACCGACGCATGTCCGGACCGCAGCGACATCGGCTCCTACAAGGCTACCCAATGCCCCCGCTGATGGTGGAGTACGACCGGAGCCGGGCATTCGAGCCGACTCTGTTGGATGACTCCCGACCGCTGATCGTCGGCGTTCTGCCGCACGCCTCTTGCAATCCGTCGGTCAAAGGCTGCGGCTACTGCACCTTTCCCCACGAAGAGTTTCAGGTGACGTCCGTTCGGCAGACCGTCAGAGCCGTGGCCCGGGAGATATCCCATACGAAAGTGGGTCATCGCCGGGTCGACGCTCTCTATCTCGGCGGAGGGACCGCCAATCTGACTCCACCGGACGTCTTCAGTGAGCTCTGTCGGAGTCTGGAGAAGACTTTTTGCCTGGACGGGTCGGAGGTGACCTTGGAGGGGGCGCCGGTGTTCTTCACAGCTCGTAAGGAAGCTCTCTTGGAGATACTGGAGAGTGAGTTGTCTTGTCGCGATCGCAGACTCTCGATGGGAGTGCAGACGTTCGATGAGAGCCTGTTGGGTCATATGGGTCGAGCGGCTATCGGAGGCTTCGAGTCGGTGAGAAAGGCCGTCAAAGCCGCCCGGCGACGGGGAATGACGACCTCGGCGGACCTGATGACCAACATGCCCTGGCAGAGCCTGGAGCAGATGAAGCGAGATGTGCGAACGGCATCCGAAATGGGATTTTCGCAGCTTTGCATCTATCATCTCGTGCTTTTCCGCGGGCTCGGCACGCCATGGTCCAAGAATCGCGATATGCTGGACTCCCTTCCAGACAACGAGAGAGCTTTCGAGAACTGGTTGGAAGTCACCGACCTTGTGAAATCTCTCGGGTATCGGCAGACAACTCTGACCAACTTTGAGCGTGAGGGCAACTATCGTTACGAGAATTGCAGCTACACTCCGGAGACATACGACGGCGTCGGCTTTGGTCCCGAAGCTATCTCTTGCTTTGTGGAGCCGCAAAACCAGGGAGCGGTGAAATGGATGAACGAATCGGCAAGCGATCGGTATCGGGACGGAATCGAGAAGAGCGGTGATGCTCGCGCTCGTCTATTCGTCTACGGCGAGGAGGACCGCAAGTTGCTCTACTTGACTCGCTCTCTTCCTCGGATGAGGGTCTCTCGCAAGGCTTACAGGCGGGTCTTTGAGTCAGACCTGGTAAACGACTACAACGGGCCGCTGGAAGCTCTCCAGGCCGAGCGACTGGTGGAGTGGGACCAAGAGGAGCTTCGACTTACTCCGAAAGGGATGTTTTACGCCGATTCGGTGGCCGGATTGCTGGCCCACGAACGAGTGGGCGAGTTGCGCCGAGGGATTCGAGCCGACATGAACGACGCCCCGGTGTTCAGAATGGGATAGAAAGAAGGGGCCCCGTCCCCGGGGCCCCTCACCTGTATCCCTTTCGACCGACGAGATCCCTCTCATCGGCCTATCCCTGAGCACTTTTTCGTGCTCGCTAAGCGAACAGAGGTTGAGTCTCCTGGGCGTTTTCCAGTCGCTCTTCCAGGTCGCTTAGTTGAGAGTGTGTTTGCACCAGCATCGCGCAGCTCCAGTCGAAGTCGTCTTGAACTTCGGCGTTCAGGAGGCCGTAGATGGCATCGATCTGGTTTTCAAAAATTTCGGCTAGTTGGTCCAGGAGTTCGGCTCCCTCTTCGGTGACCGGCTCTTCCATCTGCTCCAGAAGTCTTTCGACTCTCAGAGCTTCCCGCTCCAACTCGGGGGCGCTTGCGGGGAGGTCCATCGCTAGTCTCAACACCTTTTCGGAGGGGCTCTCCGCGGGGGCTACTTCGACTGAGGTTTCATAGGCTTGGGCGAGTTGGTTCATAGCGAGCATTCTGGTAAGTCCTTTCCGGGTGGGCCGTGCTTTGTTTCGATGTTTGAACTTTACCCCCGTCGGATCGGTGACGGGCCCGAACTGGCCGGTAGGCTGTTGCAAAAATGTTACAAGAATGTGGAGAAATGTTAACGCTGTTGGGTCGTTTTGCGCCGGGCCGTAGGAAAGACGCGGGATCGGTCCAATCCTCAGGGCATGGAAAGCCGGCTCCATCTCCTCCTGTTAGAAGACGACCAACAGCTCCGTACGGCGCTGGAGTCGCTCCTCGTGGATGAAGGCTACGAAGTGGCCACGGCGGCTGACGGTCGAGAGGCGGTGGCTCAAGCAGCCAATCAGGCCCCCGATATCTTGCTGCTGGATGTAAAGCTTCCGGGTCCTGACGGCCTGGAGGTGCTCAAGCAGCTCAAGCAGCAGCTACCGGAGCTGCAGAGCCTGGTGATGACGGGCTACGCTTCGGAAGAAGACTCGATAAGAGCTATCCGTCTGGGCGTCGGCGACTACTTGCAGAAGCCGTTCCCGATGGCTGATTTCCTGCAAGCGGTCGAAAGTTTGACTCGCCGGGCTCTGCGCTTGAAAGCGCTGAGGGAGAAGGAAGAGGCCGCCCGAGATGTGACTCACTGGGGGCTGGAGTTTCTGACTTCCTCAGTGGACCTGGCTCATCCGAGCAAAGGTGAAAGTCGTCGCTGGGCAGGAGAGATTGCCGCTCCCGCTGCCTCTCAGCTGTCCTTTTCTCCGGAAGCGGCACGAACTCTGGGACCGGCTGTACTCTACTACTTGCTCTCACAAGAGGAGCACCAGGCGGAGCGACTTGCCAGCCTCCGCGCGCTGCTGCCGGAATCGGTTCGCCAGTTGGTCGAATCGATCAAGCAGGCGGAGTTGGAAGAAGCACCACTGGAAGAGCCCTCGCTCGTCAACCTCGGACGCTATCTCCTGGCCAGAGTGAACGACCGGGAACTTCAGGTGGCGCCTTCGCTCGTTCAAGCAGTGGCTCAAGGAACTCGGCAAATACCGCGACCGACTCCCGACGAGAGTCGTTCTGGAATGGCTGTTCTAGGTTTGGCACGGACGTTGGCTCTCTCGGGGGATCCGGAGGGAGCTCTCTCTGCCCTGGAGCGGTTGACCAGTGAGGAGAACCCTTCTCTCTTGGCTGGGGAGGCATTGCTGCTTTCGGCCGAACTTGAGCCCGACCATCTTCGACCAAGGTTGCGGACCCTGATGAGTTGGCTCCCCAAACTGGCTCCTCAGGAGGCGGCCACGCTCCAATTCAAGGCCGGACTTCTGGCCACCGAGCGCAAGGTAAAAGGCGGTCCGGAGTTACTGAGTAGGGCTGTGAAAACTTATCAGACTCTGGGCCTTGCCGGGGAGCTGGCTTGCGCCAGTCTGGCTCTCTGGGTACAGCAGCCGGAGCTTCCCTTCGAAGAGCATCTGGAGGTCCTGTTGGCACCTCAGAGGAGCGATCTTCTCATCAGCGCTGCCCCCTGGTTGCTGGAGCCGCTGCTCTCTTCTTTCGAGTCTTCCCTGGCTCGCAAGGCGGGCTTGAGGATCGTGCGAGAGAGTCCCAAAGCTCTGGTGACGGCTGGTCGGAGTCAGGAAACCGCGGCCTCCCTGCTGAGCTGTTTCGAGGAGCTGGGGGGAGGTCCGGAGAGCGTCGTCCGACGCCTGTTGGCGGCGGGATTCTCGGATGAATTGAACTCCCGGGCGAGGGCTCTGCTTTCCAAGGAGTCTCAAACGCCACTGCTCCGACTGCTCTCCTTCGGCTCCTTTGAGCTCCAGATCGGTGAAACCGTTCTGGCGGGTGGAGGCTGGGCTCCGCAGAAAGCCAGATTCCTGTTGGCCTGTCTTGCTCACACTCGTCGACCGACTTCCCAGGAGTTGTTGGTGGAACAGTTCTGGCCGGACTCTGCTCCCGGCCGGGGTCTCAAGAACCTCTATCAAGCGCTCACCGATATTCGCCAGGCCGTGGCCCCCCACCCCGACCCGATCTCTCGGGACGGGTCGATGCTGAGCCTCAACCCGGACTATCCGGTATGGCATGATGTGAAGGAGTTCGAGGCCGCTCTCCTGGCAAGTGAGAAAGCGGTCGACCCACAGACGGCGCGAGAGATGATGTATGACGCTCTTCGTCTTTATCGTGGCGCTTATCTGCAGGACTGCCCCTTGGATTGGGCCGAGACTCAAAGACGCGATCTCGAACTGAAGCATTCCCAACTGTTGGAGCGTCTTACGACCTGCTGCTTCGAACTCCAACGTTTCCGCGAAGTGGAGTCTCTGGCCAACCAACTCTTGAATCAAGACCGTTGCCACCAGACCGCTAATCAGATGCTGATGGAAGCCTATATCGGCTTGGGTCGCCCTGAAGAAGCGGTCAGACAGTACGAAAGAGCCGAAGTCGCTTTGAAGAATGAGTTCGGCGCGGAACCCAGCATTGAGCTCTTCAAGAGCTTGCAGAAAGCGAAGATGGCGATGTGAAGGCTGCCTGGCCCTGGATCGCGGTGTTGGGTTGCTCCGCCTGGTTCTATCATTCCTCAGGCGCCACTTGGGATACCGACCTTTTTCCGCTCTTTTTGTTGATCGTTCTGTGTGATGTGGTCTACGCCATAGGAGGGTCCCATCGCTTTTCACGAGTCGCCCCTGCGGTAGCTTTGAGCGGGATTTGGTTGGGTGCGTCGGGGGCTCTGGTTTGCCTCACCGCACTCTTGGCAGGCACGGTTTTGCTCCTGGTGACGACGTCCTCGAAAGAGGCTCGAGCGGTGGATTCGGCGGGCCGGAGCCTTTTACCGTTTGCCATCGCGCCGCTCTTTTTCAGCGGGGAGACGGCTAGTTTTTCCCAGCTCCTTTTCGCGCTCCAGGCTTACTTTGTGGTGGCACTTTTTCTGCCCCCGAAGGACGCCAGGTTTCGCTTCGATCTCCTGCTTCTGATAGCGGGCCCCGGTTTGGCTCTCGCCCTGGTCACCGTTGCTCGTGACGACCCCCGCCTGGCCTTGTTGATGCTGCCTCTTCTAGTAGCGCTCTCTTGTACCCGGGAAGACAACGTCGTGCTGGTGGTTAAGCTGCGGAAGCTACTTGGTCTTACCCAGTCTAAAGACGATCAGATCAAGTTCTTGATCCGCTCTTCGCAACAACTTCTTCAAGTGAAAGACCCGGACAAACTGAAAGAGCTTCTCACCGAACACGCGGCCGAAGCACCGCGACCGGAACTCTACGAACTTTTTCAGCAGCAGGGTAAGATCGCGCTTCGTACAGCTAAACAACAGAAGGATTTGGCTCGGGCTTTGCAAGAGCAGGCCGAGCAGACCAAGAGGCTTCAGGGCTTAATGGGAGCCGCTCAGAGGATGGCTTCCACCCTGGATGCCGAGGAGCTCGAACGGGCTTTGAAAGACAGTCTAGATAGGCTGACAGACCAGAAGACGGAGCAGACGGAGATGGTAGAGATCCTGAATAGGATCTATTCGACCTGTCGACAGAACGTGGAGACTTTGCGAGAGCTAAAAGAGAGCCAGGCACGATTGCTGGAGTCCAACCGAATGGCGGCGGTGGGACGATTGGCAGCCGGTGTGGCCCACGAGCTCAACACTCCCCTCGGGGCGATCAGCCTCTCCGCCGAGCACGGCCTGCTACAGATTGAGCGAGGACGAGCCGAAAAGGCCAAATCGAATTTGGAGAACATCTACGAGGCCGCCCAGATGTCCAAGTTGACGATCGCTCGACTGAGGGCGTACACCCGACCCAAGGAAAAAGCAGCCCCCGCCACCGTGATCGTTCCAAGCAAGATCATCGAGGATGCTTTGGGATTGCTGGAGAGTCGCATCTCTTCGGCCGAGGTCGAGCTGGAGAAGAAACTGGACGAATCGCTTAGCGTGACCATGGTGTCGATCGACTTTTACGGGGTTGTGAACAACCTGCTGGTCAACGCGCTGGACGCGATCGGTTCTCGGCCTCTGCCTCGCAAGATGTCCGTAGATCTGGAGCGAGAGGGCGAGCGTGTCGTTCTCAGAGTGGAGGACAACGGGATCGGTGTACCCGACACGGAGCGAGAACGCATCTTTGAAGCGTTCTTTACCACCAAGGATGAGGGCCGCGGG
>Ga0207914_100238_pt1 | contig 26813 bp, 26 predicted proteins | sample DeeseametaMP2497_FD_184171 | JGI IMG/M metagenome (GOLD analysis project Ga0207914, IMG submission 184171) | Marine microbial communities from East of Antigua and Barbuda, Atlantic Ocean - MP2497 (SPAdes) | ecosystem: Environmental > Aquatic > Marine > Oceanic | place: East of Antigua and... | reverse complement strand
ACCCGTCCAAGTTTGTTACCACTAAATCTTTCGCGGCCGCAAACTCGAAAGAGTCGCACAGGTGGTCGGCCTGGGCCTCGGTAACGAGGGTCTACCGCATGAGGTGCGGGACCAAAACCAGCACATACTCCTCCGACTCTTTGAGGTTCGGAAGTCGCTGGTCTGCAAAACCTGTGATGATGAGCGCCGAGCCGTCGGAGAGGAGCCGGTTTACTCTGTGTGCGGGCGCAGCATCGGACCCGCTTTGGAGTTGAATGCCGGTCTCGATATGACGCCTGGCTCCGATGGCTACTTTCAAATCCAGGTTGAGCTCAAGATCGGTTCCCTTAAGTTCCAAGCCAACGGATTTGCCCGGTCGTGTCACCGTTCTCTTGCTCGCCAACCATTCCAAACTCCCCTGAGATTCCACGAATCTAAACTGTGTGTAGGAGTCACCAAAGCAAGGGGGTCTGGTCGTTGCCACCAAGAGTTCCCCTTCGGATTCAAATCGAAGCCCAATGATGCTTGCCAAAGACTTGTCCCAGGCCAACAGTCTTGCATCGAGCACCACCTTTTGCAGTGGCCTATCCAACTCGGCCATCAACCCCCTTACAAGGGCCAAGTCGCCAGGGTGACCTTCGGCTCTGAGTGTTCGCCCCGAGAGCTGGATTTCAACTTCAGGAACCATCCACCGGAGCACGTTGGCACACTCTCGCGGATCGATGTGTCGGACCGACAGCAACTGTTCGGTGCGCGGGAGAAACCAATCTTGAGCATAGGCGGGGCAAGCCAAGAGCTGTGCGCTCAGGACCAACATCCCAAGTAACCGCGAAATCTGCCAGGTCGTCATCACTCGTATTTCAATCGGGCGTCTGCAGTGGCCTCTGATTCTCACGCCCACAGATTCCCGACCACGAAAGCTTTTGCGACCGGAAACTGGGGAAGTGCCCAGCCGAGCCCGTAAAATCGACATTTGATGGCACGAGTCCCAGCAAAGTCTGAGCACTCTTCCGAGTTTCCCGTCGCGAACCATGAGTGTCGTTCGAGAGCAAACGGTACCGGCTAAGAACGTGGACCGAGAATCGCACACGCACCCCTTGACCACATAGTTACAACCGATTTACCTCCGTCACTCTCCGCTGGGTTAAGCTCACCCCGCTAAGGAGTAGGCAAGTATGTTGAAGACAACCTCGCCGCTCACCTCACGATTCCGGACCAGTTCCCCGCCTCCACGGGCTCTCTCCCCGGAAATTTCGAAATCTCCCCAACTTGAACTAGAGAAAGCCGCCGTCCAAAAAGACGAAACCAACTTCGGTTGGGCCAAAGTGGGAGCCGGTCTAGGACTGGCAGCGCTGGCTCTGACCGGCTGCACCGACCCGGTTCCGCCGGCCGCCGATCCCGGCGCTTTCGAGCTTGAGAATCCCGAGTTGGTGGTCATGTCCGATTCCATCCAGCGGATCGATCTGGCCCGAGAAACCGACGAAGTCTGCACCGGGATCGGTGAGGACGAGACCTGCACGACGGTCGATGTCGACTATCACGACATCGGGATCCATTTTGGTCACGGCGTGGTCCAAGACCTCAACGGAAACCTTTTTGCCGCACCTCAACTGGTGGCGCCCGGGGCGCCCGGTCTGGCCGTGAGCAACCCGTCTCGAGTGGTAGCCGACGGACCGTTGGGCTCCGGGGGCACTCTTGTGCAGACCGAGCATGGACGCTACACAACCGATGGCAGTCTGTTCGGGTATCGACAGACGATCACAGTGGAAGGCGACCAGGCACTGGTGGAAGGCACCGGACTTTTCGGCGGCAAGTATGAGAAGATGAAGGTGGCGGTGGCCGATGGTCGCGCCTCCGTTTCAGAAGGTCGCTACGTGGCGCAGTACGTCCAATCTCAAGGAGACCATCTGCTGGTGCAAACCCGCTACGGTGGGGAAATCGCGGAGATTCGTCACGACACTTCGGCTCACCGGTACGAAGTGCGACGTCCCGCCCTCTTTGGAGACTACAACATCACCATGACCTACGGACCGAACCGCGCCACCCGCTCGTCCGACAGCTGGGGCAGCGGAGAGAGAACGGTCACCAGAACCACAAACGAAAAGGGCAACACCGTCTTCGAAAAGCGCGACAACAGCTGGCGAGGTACCTCGACCGAAAAGACTGACGACGGATGGACCCATCACTATCGTTCCCTCTTTGGAAGTCGGGTCGACTACGACGTCGACGGTGGACACCTACTGCCCTAGGAGGTCGCTGTCGGGGAAGACCGCTCTCACCTGATCCAGGTGAGATTGCGGACCAGCTTCTATGTGGCGGCGACTCAGGTGAAAGATGAGAAGCTTGCCGGCCCCGCAATCGCGGGCCAGGGAAGCCACTTGCATCGTTGTCATGTGGAGGTTTTGTCTGGCAGCCTCAGCCTCTTCCTGGAGATAGGCGGACTCGCTCACTAAAACGTCGACGTCGCGATAAAACTCTCGGAGTTGTTCGGTCAAAGGCGACTCCAGGAGAGTATCGGTTAGATAGCCGACCCTTTCCGAGGGCCGCTTGTGAAGGAGTCGAGCTGCCAGCCAGTCTTGATCGCGAACCACTCCGTCCACCTCTTGACACGTAGGACGGCCGGAGGTCAGGTCCGATACCCAGGGTCCCGGACGCAGACCTAGACTTTGACAGGTTTGGGGGGAGAATTGAGGTGGAAAGTTCTGGTCTAGACGATAGCAGAGACACGGAACGCCGTGATTTACCGGATGCCAGTGGACGGTCAGTCCGGGCTGCAACCGGACTTTTTCCGAGCTTTCGGGTATTTGGGCCGAGTCGGGGACCGACGGTACGAAACGCTCGTGGCAGGCGAAGCGGACCGTCCTAGAACGGGACTGGTCCGAGTCGGGAAGATCGGTGCTGTAGACTTCGAAAGGGGAGCCGCTTGTGAGATTCCAGGTGTACCCCTGGAGGCGGTGACCGATAACCTCCGTTGTACCGGGCGGTCCAAAGACAAAAAGAGGAAGGGTAGAAAAGAGTCGTACTCTAAGCAGATGGTCGAAACCTATGAGATGGTCGATATGGAGATGAGACAAGAAAAGCCAACGGATTTTCATAAGACTGCGGGTGCGAACTGCGTGGAGGGTGCCGCTGTCCATTAGGATGGAATCTGGAGAGTTGGTCGGAGTAATAATTAGGGCCGGATCGTGGAACGGACCACCGGCTGCTTCCAACTCGAAAGATATGTCGTTTGCCTGTTTCATATGATCAGTAAGCCCCCAGCAAAAACTCTCGCCCACGATTGGCAGTCCTTGACTCGGGCCGCCGAGACGGCATTTTTCCAAGGCGAGTTTGCCAAAGCCGAGGACCTCTCTTGGGAAAGCCTGGCGAAGTCTAAGGCTATGGGCGAGTTCGAACCGCGTTTGGCGATCTCCCTTTCGAACCTTGCCGTAATCCAAAGACAGCGGGGCCAGAACGACCGTGCCGAAGATCTTTCCAACCTGTCTTTGCGAATACTCCAGGCCCTGGGGAGCAGAGGAGAGTTGATGTGCAAAGCCCTGCTCAACTCGGCTTGCTTCTATCACGACGAAGGCCGGTGGGGCGAGGCCAGGAGACTCTATTCCAAAGCGATCACTCTTCTCGAAACAGGGTATTTCGAGTCACTACTCGGTCGTGCTCTGACCCTTTTCGCCCGCCTCTGCTCGGACCAAGCGAAATACAGCCAGGCCGAGATCCTCCTAAATCGAGTTTCCTCTTTGGAGTTCTCCGACCCCCAGAGTGAACTGCTCTATCTGCTGACCTACGCCGAGTGTTCTGTCCGACAAGACAGACTTCATCGCGCCGAACAGACCCTGAACGACGCCGACGAACTGCTGGCTCGGCGGGTCGATCTCCAGTTGATCTGGAAGAGTTCTATTCTCTCCGTGAAAGGCGACTTGAGGGCCGCTCAGTATCAAGCCAGTCAGAAGGTCAGTGGATCGACCGACTTGGATGTAGCCGGCAAGCGACGGTCGGTAATTGAGGCTTTCGAACACGCCTTTGATATCCGTGAACAGCTTTTGGGTCCATTCCACTGCTCTTGCGGCGAACTGCTGAGAAAGCAAGCCGATTTTTACTTCCAGCTTTCTGAGTATGAAGAGTGCGAGGAGCTTCTCCGTCGGGCTCTCAGCATAGCCCTCTCGTCTCGCGGCCCCTATCACCCGGAAACCATGAAGTGTCTGGAACTCTCCGGATTGGTGATGCGAGCGACTCAACAGCACTCCGACGCCGAAGAGATGGAAGAGCGGTTCAGGCAGGTGGAAAAACGGGTGCGAGAGATCGGGCGAGAAACTTACGTCGTATGGGGAGACCCGGAAGAGTCTTCGGCGACCTCATAAAACAGGTGCATCCTTTGATTCTTCAGTCCGCTTCTTTCCTCCACAAGGTTCAACGCTCCAAAAAACTTGTTCCAAAAGCCTCGGCAACGTTGGTGCTCGGGTGCCACTTCGGTTTCCAGGTGATAACGAACCGGTCTGGTTCCATAAATCAGGACGTTGTAGTAGATCAGGGAGTTCGGCTCACCGGCCTCTAGACCGATCTGAAGGGCCGGGCTCTGAGTGGAGTTGCGAGTCAGAAACACTCTCTTATAGCGCGAAGTCCCCTCACCGATGGTGCGCCGCAGACGCTCGAGAAATTGGGCTTCCAGGGGGGTCAGCGCACGCACTTCACGCTAAACCCCGGCCTTTTCCCACAGAACTCCGGCTTCCGCCAAAGCGTGGCGCTGCATTTCGAAAATCTTTTCCAGGGCCAGCCAGCCGGCATCCAGGATGCTATCGAGTTCGGCTCGAGAAAACGGTGCGCCCTCGGCTGTTCCCTGCACTTCGATGAGACCTCCCGAGGAGGTCATGACCAGGTTGAGGTCGGTCTCGGCTTGACTGTCTTCGGAGTAGTCCAGGTCGGTAAAAACCTTCCCGTCGATGATCCCAAGTGAAACCGCCGCCACTTGATTGGTGAAGGGGAAATCTTTGATCTTGCCTTTTTGGCGCAAGTGATGGCAGGCCATCGCGAGTGCTACCCACCCGCCGGAGATAGCGGCCGTCCTGGTCCCGGCGTCGGCGATGATGACATCGCAGTCGAGGGTGATGGTGCGAGGACCGAGCATCTGAAGGTCGGTGACTCCCCTCAAAGAACGACCGATCAGTCTTTGAATTTCGTGAGTTCGGCCGTTGCTTCGATTGTGATCGCGGCGACTTCGACTGTGGGTCGATGCGGGCAGCATGGAGTACTCGGCTTTCACCCAACCCCGATTCGGTTCGCTCATCCAGCCGGGCTGGCGTTCTTCGATCGTGGCCGCGCAGAGCACCCTCGTCTGGCCCGAGTGCATCATGACCGAGCCCGCGGCGTGAGGGAGATATCCTGTTTCAAACTTCCAAGCTCGCAGGGCATCCGCCGAACGGCCGTTACTTCTATCCATAGCGCTCTGCTTCCCGATTGGCGCGGCCAGACCTTTGGAGGATTACCGATCCGGGGGGGGGAAGCGAATTCCATGGCCATGCCCCTGACAGACGACCGCCTCAAGAGAGAAATGGGAGAGCTCACCACCGACCTGGTCGCTCTCTACGAAGCGAAGTATCCTCGTTTCTACAACGCTCTGAAGGGTTTGGACGAAGAGAAGTTGATCGAACTCATGATCGAGCTGTGTGACGTTTTCGAGCTGCATAAAGAACTGACTCATGAAATCGCGCGGCGTTACAAAGAGCACCGACTCCATTCGGGCTCTCTGGAGGACAGAGATTGGCCGGAAAACTAAAAGTCGTTGACGGCGGGGACCGACTGGTAGCGTTGATCACGGTGCCGGCCGAACACGCCGAAGCCGTCTCCACAGCCCTTGTCGAGACCCAAAGTGCTGCCTGCGTGAATGTGATCAGTGGCCTCACCTCGGTTTATCGCTGGAAGGGCGAGGTTTGCCGAGATCCGGAGTCGCTGATGATCGTGAAAACGACGGCCGAAAAACGCCAAGCCGTGGCCGACGTTCTGACCAAACATCATCCCTACGAAGAGCCTGAGCTTATCTTCCTGCCGATCCAGTCGGGGAGTGAGAGCTACCTTTCCTGGCTATCGGCGATGGTTCAGTAGAATTTAAGTCTCCATGTTTAGCATGAGCCTACGCACTCATGCTAAACACCATCGGTCATACCCAACAGTTTTGGACCATGAACGGCTCCTACCAGATGGAGCAGGTCAAGGCCACGCTTCGAGGCTCCCGCGACGACGTCATGATCTATGTCGACGACGCCATCTGGGACGACAAGATCAAACAGCAGGATGTGGCCGACCTGCAGACGCGCTTGCATGAGCAGACTCCCCAAGGTTCGGTGGACCCAGGTGCCGGCATTTTGGCCTTAGAGCGGAAACTTTTCGAGAAAGACCGTTCGCCCGTCACCCTGCTTCTGACCGACAACAACGCCCCGTTCGAAGGTTTTTTTACTCCTATGGACCTGCTGCCTGAAGAGGAAGCCCTCAAGTACGGTGGGCATTCCAACGAGCGACCCATGGTCCATCTTAATGCCGGGAGAATCAAGCAAGGGACCTCGCCCGCCGAGCATCTCGGCCCGATCTTCAGTCACGAAGTTCAGCATCTGTTTCACTACCAGCACGATCAGGACGAAGAAACGTGGCTTCGCGAATTGCTCGCTCAGGGCGCCATGAACCTGACCGGTCATCGAGATGTCGAGATGGAACTCATGAGCAAACAGCCGCCCACGGCACCGATTCTCACGGGGGAGGAAGAGATGGCGAACTATCCCGGACTGACCAGTTTCGCGGCTCATCTTCAAGAGAGGTTCGGCGAGGAGATATTAGTGCGGCTCAATCGTCACTCTGCCAACGGAGTCGAGTCCGTCAACGCGGTCCTACGTGAGATGGGGACTCGGGAGACCTTTGATTCGGTCCTGCGCGACCACTTCGTGGAGCGTGCCTCGGAACAACTCACAACAGGACGTCCGATCGAACGCTATCGTGTTGGAGACGCGGGGGGTGTGCTCCCGGCCCAAGTCAAGCCGGGAGGTGCGGAATTCATTCATCTTTCTCAGAATACCCCGCTCAGGTTGCAGGTGGACGGTTGGCAGGACGGACTGTTTCTGGAGAAGCTGGTCTTCGAAGAAGGACGATTGCAACGGGAGTCGCTGACCCCGGAATCGGGTAGCATCCAGCTATCGCCTCACCCAAGTCAGTTTCTCATGCTCGGTAGTTCTCAGCCGGAAGGCTCCTTGAAATTGGCGTTTTCTCCTGCTGTTTAAAGGGTAAGAAGGCCTCGAGTATCGAACGCCTCTGCCGAGGATTCCCATACATCACCAGAGTCTTGAAATAAGCCTCTAAAGAAACTATTTGAGGAGGAAACGATGACCTATATCATCACCGATCCCTGCGTTGGAGTGAAAGACGCCGCCTGTGTGGAAGTCTGCCCTGTAGACTGCATCCACTCGAAAGACGACGCCGAGATGTACTATATCGATCCCGAAGAGTGCATCGACTGCGGCGCTTGCTTGCCGGTTTGTCCCGTGGAAGCCATCTTCCCCGATGACGACATCCCGGAAGGTCAGGAAAAGTACCTGGAAATCAACGCAGCGTTCTTTCAAGACTAATCCTTGCCGGTTTAAAGCGACCAAAGAGAGGCCGACGAGCCTCTCTTTTCCTTTTCTGAACAGCAAGCTGGGGACGATTCTCGAATAGCTCCCGCGTGTACAGATGGATCTTAAGCTTGGCCGCCCCTTTGTTGCTGGTCTACCTACTGACCGAACACCCTTTGCTGGTGCAGTCTTCCTTCCACGGCTTCACCGCCAATGAGATCGGATTGGTTCATCTGTGCCTGTGGCTGCTGACGGCTATCCTCAGTCTCCTTTTCGCACGTTCCAGAGCGGTGATGGTGGGCTTTCTCACCGCCGCCTTCAGTTTCGGTCTGCCGGGGCTCATGAGTCTGGACTACGACCCGACAACGGCCAGTCTCGCTTTTCTGGCCGCCGGAACTTGTCTGGTAGCCGCACCGGAGAAGAAGGTATTCAAGGTCACCAGTTTCATCTGGCTGGGTCTCGCTCTCATTTTCGCGGTCGGTCTCATGACCGTGGGGGAGATGTACGGTCGCACTTCCACCAACTATCTGGTTCTGGCTTCCGTGGTCGTGTGGGGCACGGTGACTCTGGCCCTGAGGTGCGCCAAAGGGGGAGGCAAGGCTGAGAGTCTGATCATGAGTTCCGTGGTCGGTGCGGCTTTTGCCGGTTGGACCTACGGTTTGGGCACGGGCTCACTCTCGTTGGCGGGATTCCGCGTGCTGGAGATGGTGAGCATTCTACCGTGTCTTGCCAGCGTCGTCGAGCACAGTTTCCGCCTGGCTTACATCGACGAACTTACGGAGATTCCCGGCCGGAGGGCGCTGGTGGAGGATATGCAGGATTCCGGGTCGGTCTTCACTCTGGCTATGCTCGATGTCGATCACTTCAAGAAGTTCAACGACACTCACGGTCACGAGGTGGGCGACCATGTCCTGCGCATGGTTGCGGCTCGAATTGCGACGGTCGGAGAGGGTGGGACCGCCTATCGATACGGCGGCGAGGAGTTCACCGTGGTTTTCCCTGGCAAGACGGTCGAACAGGTCGAGCATGAGCTGGAGAGGCTTCGTAGTTTGGTTGAGAACTCGCCGCTGGTCTTGCGGTCTCCCGATAGGCCTAAGAAAAAGCCGAAGAACCCGAAGCGTCCAAGCAAAACCAAGAACCCTTCCGTAAACGTGACGGTCTCTATCGGTGCCGCCACGAAGAGTCGCCGCGACGAGCATTGGGAGAGAGTGATGAAGAGGGCCGACCAGGCGCTCTATCAGGCCAAGGAAAAGGGCCGAAATCAAGTCTGTCGGGCTAGCTAGTCATGAAGAAAGAGCCGGGCTCCTTGCGAAACCCGGCTCTTTCGTTGCTGTAAGTATGCCCTTTACGGGATATTGCAACTCGCTTCGGTGATATTGGTCAGCATCGGTGCTATCGAGTTCAGATCGTTGATCGTATCCAAATTGCTCAGGTCTTCGACGTTGAACGTTCCCGCCCCGCTGTTATTGAGGGTGAGCAGATCATTGAAGTTATTTCCGGTGAACTCCATGCAGAGGCTGTTTGCGCCGGCCCAATTCACGTTGACTGCGTTGGTTCCGCTATTCGTGATCTGGTTGTTTCTGAGAGCGACCAGATAATTTCCGGTATCGCTATCAAAAAAGGACAAACCATCGAACAGGGTGTCGGTGATCGTATTGTTTTCTACGATGATCGTTGAGTCGGAGTCCTGGGTTTGCAAGCTCACGCCCACCACCGACGCACCGCTGAGGGTATTGCCGGAAATCCGTGTTGTTCCGCCGCTGGGCTGAACCGAGATTCCCGTCTGAAATGGTGCGGTGATGCTATTACCACTAATGGTTCCGCTGGCGAGCGATAAGTCGGAAGTGGTGGCCAGGAGAATGGCCGGTTGCGTGAATCCTCGGAACTGGTTGTCGGTCACCGTCACCGCTTGAGTCGATGTCGCGGTGCAGTTGCTCACGAATCCGAAGTTGAAATTGGTGGTCGCTGCGCTGGCGATGTTGCCCGAGAATGTGGTGTTCACGACACTTGTCCCAAGAGTGACAACTTCACACACGTCTCCGACCGCGGCCATGGCGTCGTTGGTGAAGACGTTGCCCGTTACGGAAAGAGTGGCGTTGACGCTGGTGTTTTCGATATTGATGAAATCCACCGCGTTGGGCGGTCCGGTAAGCGTATTGTCGGAAATGGTTACAGTACCGGTGACGTCCACGCCCAAGATGTGTCCCAAAGTCGGGTCGCTGATAGTATTGTTACTGATCGTGACATCTCCGACACTGGGAATAACTATCCCGGCACCGGCCGAACCGTCGATGACAAATCCTGAGATGACGTTGTCACCGCCGCAATTCACGGGTCCGGTAATCACCGGGGGCTGTCCGGCCGGGAGCACTGTTTGAGCTAGGACCACCCCAGTTCCTTCGCCGATGAGATCGACTCCCTGAGGCAATGCGATGGCGCCCGAGAGTCCGGTGCTGGTACCGGTCCCACGCAGTACCACGATAGTGTCGCCGGGGGTGGCTATCGCTAGCCCCTCGGCCAGTGTGTCGAAAGGGTCTGCCTGGCTACCGTCACCGGTGGCGTCGGTGCTGTTGTCGACGAAGATGCCCTTACCGGTACTGGTGAAAGTGACGGTTGCCGAGGAGTTTCCGCCGGCGTTACTCAGTGTGTAGGTAAAGGTTTCTGCCCCCACAAAATTGGCAGCGGGCGTGTAGGAGTAGCTACCGTCGGCGTTCAGCGCTAGCGTGCCGCCCTCACTACCGGTAGCATCAAATCCGGAAATGTTCCCTCCGTTGAGAGTATCGTTTGCCAGAACGCCTCCGGCAGCGGTCTGGGTGATAGTGGCGTTGCCCAACGCGGGATAGGCGTCGTTCACGGCCACGGGTGCAAGGCCCGGTTGGGGCAATGCGGTATTGGTGAACACAAAGTTCTCCGAGTTTCCGCAGCCGCTGACAAGCATCGCCGCAGTAAGAATGACCGGTGCAATTAATAATTTTCCGGTCCGCAGGTATTTTTTCATACAAAGTCCTTTCTTGAACTTGAAACCGGAAGAATTAGACTAGCATGCTAGGCTTCCTCTCAACCCAGGGTCAGGACTGTAGACATATGGAATCTTGTAAGATCGCCTCCCCGGGAGGCTCGGATGATTCTTCTACTTGAGCACGGCCGGCCGGGCCACTGCGGAGATCGTTCAATCGCGACTCTATTTGAACTGCTCGGAAGGACGAGGCCCGATGCCCAGGTGGCCGATATGGAAAATGAGCCGATCGTGTAGGAGCAGGAGAACAGCCTGAGCGAATCTGACGGTGACCAGCCATCGGTTGAACCATGGTTTGCCGGCTTCGAAGAAGCCGTACTGAGATATAAAGAATTCGACCGGGGTCGATTCCCATCTGGGATAACCGAACTTTCTGCGCGCCTTCTCAGTGACCCAATGATAGGCGCACCAGGACACTCCGTGACCGTCCACAATATAGCCGTTCCGAACCTCAAGATGTTCTCCGGGTTCGATATGTCCTCGTAGGACGAAGCCTTGGAACACACGGCAATTTCCCGCCTGGTGCTCCCGAGAAACGACTGCCGTCATGCATTGAAAGTTTTGCATGGCTCGGTAGGAGTCGGGCTCGAGGTCCAGATAGCTTTGGTGCCCTGGGTAGTATCCACTGGGAACACCGAGCCGACGGCAAATTTGCTTATATTTCAAGCCGCACTCGTCGAACGCGAAATGCTCCGGTCTCTCGACGACCAGACGCCAATCTTTACTTTTGCGGTACAGTTTTACCATCGACTCTGTATTCTTGTACAAAGTGAGTGGTCCGTGAAGCCAAAGCGTGCTGGTATTCATGATATCCGCATCTTCAGCGACACCCTCCGTGATAAAATCCGCCAGTCGAGGGCTGAAAATCAGGTCAATGTCCCCCGAGCCCCAGTAGTCGTAACCTTCCAGCAGGTCGCTGAAAATGTCGCCGTACATCGGCTTATAGTCGTTCAGCTTGTATCCGGAGTGGATCGGACCGGAGATCCCCAACGCCCTCCGTGTCCGCTTTTGGAAATCCGCAATTGTCAGCTTCTCCACGCGGACGTTAGGAGGCAACGGAAAATGGGGCTCCTCCGAGTCGGTAAGAATGAGAAAATCCAATTCTGGCACGTACCGACAGCTGTGGGAAAAGAGTCTAAAGAAACTCGGCAATTGACCGATATAGGTGCAAATGACTAGAAAGCGAGGCATAAGGAGCGGCGATCATCTCATCTCGCGCTTTAGTAGTCGAGCGCCGCCAGTTGGGCCACTCCGGAGATTGTCCAGTCGTCCTTGTCGTCTTTCGATACAAGGCAGGTTGCGTAGTAGGTGCTGGAATAGCCGGCTTCGGTAGCGTCGATCTGGAGGTCTAACCGCACCTGGTCATCCGGAAGAACTTCACTGTGCTTGACCTCGCAGCTAATCGTCTCGACCACCTCGTAGCCGTTTCTAAATCTCTGAAACGGAAGGCTGGTCTGAAAATCCGGAGAGAGCTTGTCGTACGCTTCTCCAAGGTTACCGTCGTTCAGGGCGGTGTAGAAACTTTCTGCGAGCGCTGATGCGGCTTCCTCATCCCCGAGAGGCTCTGATGGGTCCTCGTCGAGTGCTGTCTCCACGGCCGGTGCTTCCGGACCGACGACCACATCTTCTGATACCGTCTGCTCGGCGGCGGCCGGGCTCTCCATCCCCGTGGTCGTTTCCCAGGTACTCGTGGGGGCCTCTTTGTCGGCCAACTGATACCCTTCGACCTTGACCGTTTCCGCTGCCTTTTCGGTTTGGGTCTCGGCGATTTCCGTTTTTGCCGGTTCCGTCGAGGACTCACCGAGGACGTTGCCCACCACTAGAAAGAAGCAAAGAGTCAGACCGAGCGCCACCACGTAGGTCTGCCAGGGACGCTTCCGTCGAAACTCTTGCAGAAGACTGGCTTTGGCAGTGGCGAAAGTATCGGAGTAGTTCATAGGTCTATTTTAGACCGTAGCCGTGAACCACACAGTGAACGGAAATTTCGATTTGACGGGTTTCGTTACGATTGTGTGAACAACGTGTAAACTTTAGGGCGTGTGCGAGCTCAGGATCTGGTAGGCGAGATAGGAAGGCGAGTCGGAGAAGGGGACTTTCTCACTTGCGACCTTCTCCAAAGCCTCTTTTAGCCTGGTATTCTGCTCGAGCAACTCGGGAGCGTTCTGGAGCTGGTCCCGAACCAAAGAGAGCGCTTCGTGCCGCACACCGTCATCATTGCGAGTGTCGAGCAGTTTGACCAGAGCCTCCGGGTTGTCCTCAAGATGATTGGCGAACTGGTATTTGAAAGAATCGGGTTTCTCCGTCATGATGATGTGCGCCCAGGTCGGGCGTTCTCTCAGGAGTTGCTCCTCGGAGACCTGAAGGTCGATGGAAAGGGTGTGACCGTTGGTCTGATCGGTATCCAGCCGGGAGCGCTCTTCCTGGCTGAGATTGTCCAAGGGACTCGTCACACCGATAATGGAGGTGCCGTCCGGGATATCTCTACCCTCGACGTATTTCTTGAAAAACGAGGAACCCTCTTCCACCTGAGCGTTACCTGGTCTAAGTTGGTGAATCAGAGGTGTCGAGAGAGTGGCGGCTACCATAAAGCCAAGCCGAGAAGCGCCTCTCATCAATTCTTTGGTTGCATTGTAAGCAAAATCGGCAAGAGGGTTGGCCAGAATCAGTTGAGCGGGCGGGAGCTCTTCGAGCGGTCGAAGGAATGTGTTGTCGTAATTGTAGAACGGCAGGTCCGCTACTCCTGAAGGAGCCGGCTTGGGTAATCCGGATTTGATGGGTGCGGACAACACCACCACCTCACCGACTCCGTTACCACCGTCGTAGGTGAAAGGGTCGGCGTCCGGTGTGGTCTCGGGGTTGACGGCTAGAGTGTACGCCACGTAGCCCCCCGCGGAGTGTCCTATCACGATCGCTTTAGGTGCGACGGTGTCGACCAACTCTCTGATAGCCGCACGGGATTTATCGACATCCACACCGCGTTCGGTCAAACGGGCGGCAAACTCTCCTTCCAAACGCTTCAACTGACCACTCAGCAATTGGGAAACTTGGTCGGTGGGTTGTTTAAGTAGCTCGCCGATTCTTTCGAGCAGAGCCGGGGCTTCATCGAGGATAGTCTCAACGTTGGGATCGGTCGAACCGTATAGGTCGCTCTTCAAGGAGAGTGCTTTCTGCAGACCAGACCTATCCAGACCTTCCAAAGCTTTCAAGTTTCGCCCCGCAACTTCGGCGCGGGAGAGATTGACTTGCTGAGAAGCTAGCTCGGTGGATTCTTCGATTCGAGCGCCCTTGGTGATGGACTCGTAAGTACGGTGATTGACGGGATGCCCTTTGCGCAGCGCGTAGTCCCGAAAGGCCGCTATTCCATCTTTTTCCACCAGAGTTCCGTGCAAGAGCACCACCGGCCGAGAATTTCGAGAGACTTCCACGTTGTCACGAGGATACTCGAGAACGGATTCCTGGGTACTTTCTTGGGTGGTCGCGGAATAGGAACGTTGCGTTTTGTTCTGAGTATGGAGACCGAGCAGTTGCATCTTCAACAGCTTAGTACAAATGGACGCCTCAGATGTGAACGGAGTGTTGCCACACTACAGGATGTTGTAGCCGTCGGTAGCCCGGAAGTGGGACGTGGCTTCTGCTCTCAGCTGTTCAACGGGAGTCTGTGGTTTGGCACGTCGCAGCTTCTCCAACTCCGCCGCCACCTGAGGGGCGGCAAAGGAGGAGCCGGTAGCCCGACGACCTTCTAGTGTCTCTACGTCGATCCCCTCGGCCAGCACGCTGACTGCCGCGTAGCGAGAACTGAAGTAAGCTATATCGTCATCCGATGGGTCGGGAGTCCCTTTGTCGTCGAGGGCCCCGACCACAATTTTATTTCCGACGGAAGTGATGTCATCGTCGAAATTCTCCGGTATCCTGTGGCCGAAGACGTTCCTCGTCTCCAGATATTCGTCGTTGTCATTTCCGGCTGAGGAAACCACGGTGACCCCTTTGAGGCTCAGTCTATCAAGGAGAGCTTTGTGGTCTTGCTGCAGGCCCGCTATGTACTCACTCCCATCGACAACAGTATTGACTCGCTCGATAAGGGATTGATGAAACTCCCAGGGCGAAAAATTGGCTGCCTCAGGTTGGTGACCCACGGCCTCTGCCATCTTCTTGCCGGTCTCGGTGATCAACGGCCGGCCGTCTTTGCGACCGTTCCAAGCGGCCCCGAGCAGCAGCATATAGATACCCAGACGGCTTTCGCCCTGAGACTGATTCAGCGTCTTCAGCCGGGGATTTTCTTGTTCATCCAGCTGCCTTAAAATGCCGTTGGTTTTGGAGAGTGTCTGGCCGGCGGTCAACTCGATGTAGGCGTCCAACCGCTCGGAAAAGCTTTCTTGTCCGTCCCTGTAGAGAAGACTGTTGAGGGCCGCCATGGTCTTCCCATCGATGCTGCTGCTAAGCCGTACCGTATCGTCCTCGGTGAAGCCCTGATTCAGGACCACGGCATGGACCTGGTCTCCGTGAAGAGGTGGCTCGCAAGCGCTTGCGCGAAAGGTGTCGATGACGCCGATCGTGGCTTGCTCCGAGGGTGGCGTCACGAACGCCAGCGGAGCTTCACTTTCCAACTTGACCTGATCGTACACATCGGATACACGCTCGGAGTTGAAGGGCATCACCCTCTGGTTCGGTGCGGGCATCGCTTTCCGTATGGACGAGTTAGAAAAATTCATGACTATCCCATTCCAACTTTACACGATAGATGTGAAAAAAGTTTGAAAGAATTTTAACGAATGGCCAGGCCCACAATCGTTGACCTCAGACAGAAACGCGGACATGAAAAAACAACACCATGTTTACATCCTGTTAACAAATTGGTTGCATTTTTGAAATAGTTTGCTTGTGCACCGTGAATCAGACTCATAAAGGGTAGATAGGCGGCGCAACACCCATTCTATGGAGGTGGAATGAGTAGAGGCACAATTTTGGCCCACAAGCATACGCTGTGTGAGGCCTTCACGGGTTTCTTTCGGGCCTTGGCCACGGAGAGATTCTCGGAAGTCCGACACTGGCTCCATCCGGAGCTGGAACAGCTCATCCGCAAGCAATGTGATCGAGTAGGGGAGGCCGCCTTCCTACGAAACCTCAAGCTCGGTCTAGGTTCGGCGACTCAACGAGTTCGTCTTGGCGCAAGCCAAGCCGAAGGCGCTCGTCAGATCCGCACAGAGCTTCTCGCACCCACCGGACAACAGGCCGGTACGGTCCGGTTTGTTCTCTCGCCCGACGGTTGGAGAATCTATTCCCTGGAAGTCTTCACCAATTCCGGTCGACGACCCACGCCGCCGCCGCAGCCTCCCGTGCAGATCGCGAAAGCGCCTGTACCTCAGGAGAAGCGGAAAAGCTCTTCCAAGCTGCCCAAGATGTCGCCGAAGAAGTGGTTTGCTACCATCTACGCGTCGCGCTAACGAGTCGGACACGGGCCACCGGCGGGTTTGCCCATGGCAAAGATCTTAGTTGTTGAAGACGACGAAGCGATGAACGATGTCCTGGTTCGGTCACTGGCCGGGCTGGGACACGAATCTTGCTCGGCGCTCAACTCCGCGCAAGCCATGGAGCTTGCCATTTCCCATACTTTCTCTCTGATCATCACCGATGTCATTTTGCCAGGCCAGGATGGCATCGAGTGCCTCACTATGATCAGGTCGCTGCAGCCGAATGTCCGTTGTATCGTCATCACAGGGTACGCTCGCAAAGAGATACCCGCTCAGGCTGTGGAACAGCGGATCAGTGATTACCTGGTCAAGCCGTTTACTCTCGAGCAGTTCCTAACCTCGGTCGATCGCGCGCTCAAAGAGGACGGCAACAGAGGTGAATTGGCCAGACAACTCGGCCGAATACTTCCTGGACCAACCGCCCCGAGTGAAGAGGTCGTCGAACTATCCAGGAGACGTCAAGATGCGGTCTGCGCCCTCTACGTCGGAATTCGTTCCGGGCTTCTGTCCCGAGTCGCCGCCATGAAAGCCTACTCCAGAATCGATTTCTGCGAGGATAGATATCGCCGGGCCATCCAGCCCAAAGAGCCGGAAGCAAACAAAATTCAGCGGTTGGCAGTCCAATACGCCACGATTCGACGAGACATCATCGATTATCGCGGCCAGGATGAGGAACCGGATTCGAACACTCCTTCCCTTTCGAGCCTGGAGTTCGACAAACTCCATCACGGAATCACGACCTCGAAGGTCGGTCTCCTCGATTTGGAGTACGCTCCTCTTCTTCGACGAGCGCCCGAACAGAAGCTTCAATCAACTCTTCGCTTGCTGGAGTTGAAACGTAGGGTCTGGGGTTAGGATCGCTGAGTTTCGAGGCGGCCTTATCCGACGGTAAACTGCTGGATGAAGTCGGCTCCCGCGACCCCGTCGCGGTCTCCATCGAGAGCTTGTCCAAACGGGTCTTTGAGATGAGAGGCCGATGCCACCAGCTTGTAAGACCCTCTGGGCAAAGAGCCCACGTTGAAGCCGATCTCGTTGGTGAGGAGGCGAACCTCCTTAGGGGCACCGCTTTTGACGGTCTCCCCTTGAGAATTAACGATCCGCCACGATTCGGGGTTATTGGCGCTCTTGGTATCGAAGACTTTATCGAATCGGACAATCAGTTGAGAGAGTTTGCCGCCTCGGTCTTTTTCTTCACGAACTGATAGCGTGGGGGGAGCCAAAGTCTCCGTGAGAGCCCGTCCGGCGTTCACCCGACCACCGCCGAAGAGACCTTCTTCGCCGGGATTCACTCCGTTAATACTGTCGGCCGTGCCCGCAATCTGGGCCCATCTCTGCTCCCGATTCCAGTCTGGGTGAGCGCTTCGGACAAGAGCGTCGACTCCCATGGCGACGGGGCTCGCCATACTGGTGCCGCTGAGAGTTCCGACGCGGTTTAAGGGGACCGTGGAGAGCACGTCTCGTCCGGGCGCGGCTATATCGATTCCGGTGCCGTAATTAGAGTAGGAACTTCGTTTATCGGTGCGGTCGGCCGAGGTGTCGGTGCTGGCCACCAACACGACATCTTCAAAAACGCTTCTCGCCGGATTCAGACGGCCGGAGTTTCCGGCGGAGTTGAAGAGCAAAACGTCGTTGTCGCCAAGAGTGCGATAGGTCTCGGCGATCGCCTTGTCGCCCACGAATCCGTCGATATTGAAGCTCGTGTTGATACTTTTTGCGCCCTGGTTCAGGGCGTAGAGGTAAGCTTCGACCATAACGGCGGTATTGAAGCCCTTCTTCCCTCCCGATATACGAAGCGCCATGGAGCGCGAGTTGGGAGCCACTCCGGTGACGCCGTTCAGGTTGTCCTGGGCGTGGATGATTCCGTGAACGTGGGTGTGGTGGCTACTGGAGATGTCGTGAGGGTTGTTGTCGTTGTCGCTGACATCCCAACCGATCATATCATCGATCTTGCCGTTCCCGTCATCGTCTTTCTTGTTTCCCGCGATCTCACCGGGATTGAGCCAGATGGACGGCTTGAGTTGGGTGTGGTTGGCATCGATACCGGTATCTGTCACAGCCGAGAGCACGGACTCTCGTCCGCGAGTCTGCTCCCAGGCAGGTTCGATGTTGATAATTTGAAGATGTCGGGGTTTTTCGGGTACCGGAGGGAGTTGGTCGGCGGAGCCGTCTACCGGTCTGTCGTAAAGATTGCCGCTGTAGTCGTAGTTTGGCATGACTTGAAGACCGGGGAAGGCGCCCTGCATATCCCCCGGGTCGAGTTGCTGTCCGTGGAGGAGGAGGAAGGTGGAGTCTCCGGCTTGTCCGAGTACGCGGTCCACATTTCCACTCATCGTCTCCGTGAAGACGCCGATCTCTTTTCGGGGAATGACCACGACGTAGCTCCCCGGGATCGCTTGGCGTACGACTCCCTCGGTGGGCTCTTCCGGCGGCCTGGGGCCCAAAGTCACCTGGTCCATCGGTTCGGACACTGCGTCGGTTGCTGCTTGAGCGGGCGCTTTCGGCCTTTGATATGGAGCTGGAAGATTGGTTTGTCTGATCTGAGAGATATCCATGGAGCCTTGCCGTTTCATAGTATTAGACCTACCCATCATGTCGCCGGCCCGGGGCGAAAAGGTCGCCATCATGTTACAGGTTGGTAAAACCCGATAGGACCCGATAGTAGATACCCTGTTGATACCAACGTTTGGGGACATCTCGGACCGGTCGCTCTAGACTAAGACTATAGGGAGGACAAGGCATATAAGGAGTCATCATAATGCGAAAAGTAATACCATTCATAATTGGAGCAGCCGTCGTTGCTCCACTCTATTTGGCCACTCCGGCGAATGCTCAGTCTTACGACGACATACAAGAGCTCGAGGAGCGGGTGCAAGAAGAAAGAAACCGTGGCAACTGGGCCTTGGCCCAACAGCTTAACATTCAGCTTAATATGGCCAGGTTGAACTACCAGAAGCGCCACGGCCTCCCTGAGTACAGCGACAACCCTGTCTACTACCAGGGCAATCGGGGTCGCTATCAACGAAACCAGCGTCGCTACTACCCCAACTATCAAGGTGGATACTACCAGAACCAACGTGGCTACTACGACCAGTGGGGCAACTGGCATTCCTACTAGAACACCTTGAATAAAGCCATAGAGCCGCCGCCCAAGGCGGCTTTTTGCGTGTGCAATCGGGCAGAATGGCAACAACCGTGTAACCTCTCATGACCGGAATAGAATTAGATTTCTCTCCAACAGTCGCTCTCTCACTCGAAAGGCACTCACGGCTGTGAAAATCGCAAGCACTATCAGACCGGCAGGCTCCCAACAAGAGCTGGTATTCCAATACAAAAAAGGCCAGGATCTCGCCGGCCTGGACGAACTCCTGGAAGCCGGATCCATTGATTCTTACCGGCAAACGAAAGACTCCGTTATCGTCGATATCAATCAGGCGACCGACCGAGCCGCCGTGTCCAAAGCGCTGGAAACCCCGGCCGCGATCCCTCTGCTGGAGAAGGCCAAGCAGCTCTTCATTCCACCCGATATGAGCGAGAGCGTCGCACCGGAGTATCTCAAGTTTCGAGGCTGGTCGCTGGCAGGAGCGGTTTTGGGCGGAGCGCTCGGGTTTCTCAATACTCAGATCAATCTCCGTGCCACCAACGCCTCTTTCTCCTCGGTCGAATCAGCCGCTCTCGCCGGCACCATCAGCGGCTATCTCGGCACCGCCTCGGCGATGGGCGCGTCTTATCTCGCCAAACGAGGCGACGCCGACCCCAAACGAGCTTTCGCCACCGCCTCTTTGATGCAGACCGCCAACACGGTAGGTCTGATGGCCGGCTTGACCATTCTTCCCACCAGATTTGTGCCCATAAGCTTTAGCTCCGTGATCGTCGGCTCGGTAGCCGGGGCCATCGGCAGCAGCGCCGGCATCAACATCGGCAACCACATCGCCAAAGAACATGCTCGGGGTGTAGTGGGTGCCAAGAACGCCAACCAGGATCGCTTTGTCGGTTTCTTCGGAGTCCCGCTGGCCCTGGCGGTGACCCGGGGTGTGAAAGCGACGGGCTTACCCATGGACCCCACGCTGGCATCGATCGGAATACTGGGCAGCGCTCTCTTGCTGTGCAACATCCAAGCTGCCAACTCGCTCCATTTCGAGGGTGTAGATCGGGGCAAGCTGGAAGAACTCGTGGCCGCTCTCGGGGAGGGCAAAGCTATTCCTCAGGCCCCCTCATCGGGTTTCATCGGCACTCTGAAAGAAGTGTTCGTGGCGCCCGAGAAAGAGGACGGGAGGGTCGAGCATCTGACCGACCCGACACCTCTCCTGCAAAACGAGCGGCTGGCTATTCTGGCCAAGGAAGACTATCTGGTCGGTCTCTCCACCGAGGGACAAGTGCAGTTGGCTTTCAGAAAGAACGTAGGCAGTCAGGCGCTCCTCAAGGGGATGCGCCAAGCTCTCCTATTAGAAAGCCTCAAGCCGCACTTGGCTATGGCCGATAAAGTGGCTCCCGGCAAGGGTGAGTTGGCTCTCACGGAACTGTCTTACCGAGCTCTCAACTTCGACGGCGACTGGCGTGGGCGGGGGGCCGACGCCGGATGGCATCTCCACGCTCAGAAACTCGATGTGGGTTGTGAGCAGCAGTGGCGGGCGAAGTCGGAAGATCTTGCTCCCATCACCGAAAGCCAGTTCAAGAGTTTTCAACAGAACCCGAGTGAGGAGAGTCTGAAGGCCCTGCTCGCCGGTGGGCCTGTTCTCGGACCAAATCCTTAGGCGCTCAGCCGGCGGCACTCGTCGAGACGCTGTCGACACTGAACGACGATCTGATTCTGATCTCCGAATCGCTCGGCGGCTAATCGGGAAGCTCGCTCGAACAGGGAGAGGGCAAGCGTCAGTTTTTGGGCTTTGAGACTGATCGTACCCCAGTTGCACAGCACTGGAATCAAGGCTTTACACTCCGCCCCAAGTTGGTCGGCCCTTGCGACGATGCGTCGATAGAGTGCCTCGGCCTGCTCTGTTTGGCCCAACTCATAGTGTAGCCCGGCCAGGTTGTTGTAAAATGGGATGGTCGCGGCGTATTCGATTTCCGACTCGGCACCCACAGCGGCAAGAGCTTTCTTGATCAGCTGAAGCGCTTGACTGTGGCGCCCCTGCAGGCGCAAGATTTCAGAGAGGTCACTCAGCGTTCTCGCTCGGCAGAGAGCACCCAGATCTCCGTCGAGGCAGCAAGCGAGGGCTTTCTTGAGACACGACTCCGCCAATTCGAGGTCGACGTTTCTGGCACGAAAGGCTTGCTCTCGATAGTCTCTCCAGAGTTCCGAATGATCGGGTTGTCTCTCGGTCAGCCGAGCGTTCGAGCCGAGCGCTTTTCCGATTCGGGTCAACCAGTTGAGGTGTTGTTCGCCGAAAGCCCCAACCTTGGTCTTGTCATCCAAGTAGATGACGCCGAACGGTTCGTGGCCGTCGCGGAAAATCGGGGCGCAGAGGACGGAACGCAGTCCGGCGTATTTCATACTGTCCGTCGCCTCCGGAGGGGTGGTTTCGCCCCTCACCAGACTTTGCTCGGAACGGCCGCTACCAAAGACGGTTTGTATGGTACTTAAGCTCACGTCTGCCTCCTCCAGGCAAACCAGACCCACGAAACCTCGTTGAACTTCGAGTTGAAGGGGGGACCTCGGGCCTTGAGCCAGGGCGATCAAGGCTCGCTCGGGACCTAAAGTGCGCACGACCTGATCCAGGGTGGCCTCCAGGACTTCACGCCTAATCTCGTACTTGACCCCCTTGTTGTCAGTGCCTGACGGCTTCATATCACTCATCGCTCCACTCATAAGTGTAGCAATCGCGGGTCCCGACTCATATTGCCAGAATGTTGATGATGTTAAGAATATGTAAAAGATTTGCCGGGGAGCCCGTAAGGGAAATGAGGCTGGATGTCGTAGCGTGGCGCAACATTCTTCGAGCCTGACGGTTGAGAGACGCGCCGGGGGTAGATTTGAAGGAACGACATGCATGGAAGATAGGCAATCCAACTTGGCGCTCGACGGCTACGACCCGGTGGTCCTGTACGAGAAGAACACCTTGAAGCGAGGCTCATACGACCTTAGAGTCAAGGTGAACGGTCTCACCTATTGCTTTTGCGACGCTGAGAATCGCGGCCGATTCAACCGTAATTCGAGCCAATTCTTGCCGCAATTCAGCGGCCACTGCGCGTTTGCATGCGGATTGTACGGGGGACTTGTCCCAGGCAATATCGAGTATCGGAGGACCGTCTCCGGAAAGCTCTACTTCTTTTCCGGTCCTCGGGCACTCTGGGCCTGGGAGAAGTTTTCCTGGCTCATTCCGGCCGGACACAAGAACTACGACAAGAAGTTCAAAATTAAGGTGAAATAGCCCTTACTTTTCGATCAGCTGCCGAACTTCAGGGTTGCCCACGATGAAAGACTGCTGCTCCTGAAACTTGAGCGGGTCGTCCTGGGCTGTAGCAAGTTCACTGTTCCAGCCTGTCGACAAACGGGAATCGGCGAGATTGGTGAGAGCATCCAGCCTCTCGTTGAGCGAGGGGGTCTGGCGATAGCCGGAGTTCTTTTGTTGCTCCCAACGCGGTTGAGTGATGTCGCGAACGCCCTGGTCGTTCATTTCCGCTAGCAGTTCCTCCCGGAAGGCTTCCCGGCCCGCGTCCATCTTCTGGTACGACTCCGCGACCTTGGGCTGCAGCTTCTTGCTCTCTCCGCCGAGGGCCAGCCAGGTTGCTCCCGCCGCCAGACCCGCGCCGACAATCGCGGGCAACGCGAGTTCGGCACCGTGCTGGACCTGCAATCCGGAATAGTAGATGGCTGCGCCACCGAGGACGAACCCGACCGCTGCACCGATGAGAAGATTTCTCTCTTTTTTGTTCTGGTAGTTGGTGAACGCTTCGTTGTACTGAGAGGAGAAAGTCTCGTACTCCTCGCGCGCTGCTTCAAACTTTTCCTGGGCCGCTTTGCGGGTCGGATTGGGCTGCCTGCCGGCGATGCTCGAACTGATTTTCATGGTCTCTCCATCAAGAGTAGTCAGAGAGATGGGGAATAGCTTGGTCTGCTGAGACTAGCAGACGGTGGGAAGCGACTCTTTAACAGTGAGTAAACATGTTACGGGGGGAAACGCATTTGCCGAGTTTCATAAATTTGCAATATCCTGGCAAAAGCTTCGTAACAGCTTGGGAAATTGTGATTAACATTTGGAGCCTAAGGTGGAGATGGGGAAAGCCCCGCGAGCGAGACACGCTATGTTATATTCATCTTATGGAAGAGAGCCCGGCCACTATGGAACCAGCCAAACTGACTTTCGAATTCGAGGAACCTGATGTCTCGCATCTGATCACCGAGGATGACGAGCCTGTGGACAACCCGTTTTCTGAAAAACAACAAAGGATGCTGGCTGACAGTCTGCACGCCTCCTGGACGAAAGAGATGCGCGAGGGGAGGCCTTTTGTAGCTTTCGCCAATGTTGGTCTCTTCTTCGTCCCAAAGAACCCGGCCCTTGTGCCTGACGTTCAGGTCAGCTTGGATGTCGAGCTTCCTGAAGACTTGTGGGAGAAGAAGAACCGGTCTTACATGACCTGGGTCTACGGCAAGCCGCCGGATATCGTCCTGGAGATTGTCTCGAACACCAAGGGTGGAGAGACCGACAGAAAGTTTAAGACTTATGCCGAGCAAGGTGTAGCTTACTATATCATCTACGATCCGCAGACAATTTACGGAAGCAGACCTCTGAGAGCCTATGAGCTACACGGTCGAACTTACGTGGAGATGCTTGAGCCTTCGTGGTTGCCTGGAGCCCTTATCGGGCTGAAACTTTGGGAGGGAGTCTACGAGGATTACAAAGCAGTATGGATTCGCTGGTGTGACCGCCAAGGTCAGTTGCTGCCGTTGGCTAGAGAACAAGTAGAGAGGGCCACCAAACAGGCGGAGGAGGCCACCAAGCAGGCGGAGGAGGCTACCAGGCGGGCAGAGGAGGCCAAAAAGCAGCTCGAGGAAAGGGCCAAGCAAGTTCAGGATGCAGAAGACCGGGCGGCACGCCTGGAAGCGCGACTCAAAGAACTAGGCGAGGAGGTCTAACTGGTGCGGCAACTCCTCATGAAGAGACGCCGCTCTCGAACCAAACCCCATTCGTCCTCTTGACCGACGATCTCTATCATCGCCTCTGACCAATCATGCTCCTCGACGGCACGAAAGCCGATTTCTTCATAAAAGGGCGCGTTCCACTCCACATCTCGGAAGGTGCGAAGGAAGAGCGACGCCAGACCGAGGCGGCGCGCATATTCGAACGCTCGACCGATGAGGGCCCTTCCGATCCCCCGCCGCCCATACTCCTGTAGCACATCGACTTCTCGAATGTAGAGCGAATCGCCGTATTGATGTGTGGCGAGAAAACCCACCGGCCGGCCGTCCCACTCTGCGATCCAGAGACCGCCCTCCGAGAGCGACCTTTCCAACTCCTCGGTCGAAAGGGTCTCTTCCAGTTGTTCGGGACTCATCCCGGTAGCCCGCGGTATGGAAAGAAACCGCTGAGCTGCTCGTCGTTCAAGCTCGCCTAAGAGAGTGAAATCCTCAACCACTGCCGGGCGAATCCGTAGAGAGTGAGTCACTTTTGTATTAAGAAGCAGAGTCCGCCTCTTGCCACCTCTGCAACTGATCCAGGATCAACCTGACCTTCTCCAGCAAAATCTTGGCAGGCGGATACTCCGGCTTACCGGCCGCCACGCCGAACAGCCCTTCCATGGTCAACGCTGAGTTTTCGTGTCGGGCCTTCCAGTTGGTGGCGACCCATAGTTTGTGCTTTCGGTTCAGACTGAGTTGGTCGTACTTGTAGAACGGCATGAGGATAGTCAGACGACCGTCCTTGGCCCGAATGGAAGGTATGGTGAGGTCCCGGGCTCGCAATTTGAGATCGACGATTGAGAGCAGATTTTCGCTCTCTTCCGGCAGTCGCCCAAAACGGTCCACCAACTCGGCACGCACCTCTTCCAGCTTTTCGAAAGTCTGGGCGACGGCGATCTTCTTGTAGAGAGCCACCTTCTGTTCGCCGTCGGGCACGTAGTCGTCGGGTAGATTGGCGGGCACGGGGAGATCGATGACGATCGGTTGATCGGAAATCTCGTACTTCGGACCTTCCCCGCGAAGCTCGGACACCGCGTCCTTGAGCATCTGGCAGTAGAGATCGAAACCGACCGCGGCGATGCTGCCGGACTGCTCCGCGCCAAGTATGTCGCCGGCTCCCCGGATTTCCAGATCTCGCAAGGCGATCTGATAGCCCGCCCCGAGCTGGGTGAAATCTCGAATCGTCTCCAGTCGCGCGGTGGCTTCGTCGGTCAGTTGGCGCGCCGGAGGGTAGAGGAGGTAGCAGTAGGCTTGGCGGGCGGAGCGACCGACCCGACCACGCATCTGGTAAAGCTGGGCCAATCCGAAGTGATGGGCGTTGTTGATGATGATCGTGTTGGCGTTCGGTATGTCCAGGCCGCTTTCGATGATGGTGGTACACACCAGTACATCGTACTCGCCCTCCAGAAACTCCATCATGACTTGCTCCAACGCTTCGTCACCCATCTGACCGTGACCCACGGCCACTCTCACCGAGGGAAGAGCTCGACGGATGTCGGCGGCGATCCGCTCGATGCCTTCCACCCGGTTGTGAACGAAGTAGACCTGGCCTTCGCGCTGTAGTTCTCTGGTAATAGCGCCCCGCAAGATGTCGGGATGATGCTCGAAAAGGTAGGTCTTGATCGGCACCCGATCCTCCGGAGGCGTCTCGATGATGGACATATCGCGAATCGAAGTGAGCGCCATGTTGAGTGTCCGAGGAATGGGGGTCGCGGAGAGAGTCAGGATATCCACGTTCTTGCGGAGACCTTTGATCTTCTCTTTCTGTTTCACACCGAAGCGTTGCTCTTCGTCCACCACCAGCAACCCCAGGGAGAGAAACTTGATATCCTTCGACAGGAGCCGATGTGTCCCGATCACGATATCGACTTCGCCGGTCCCCAATTTCTCCACCGTGTCTTTATTTTGGGCGTTGCTTCGAAATCGGCTTAGCTCCCGGACGGTGACGGGGAAGGCAGCGAGGCGCTCGGCAAACGTCTCATAATGCTGGTGAGCCAGCACGGTCGTCGGTACCAGCACGGCCACCTGGCGACCCTCGGAGACGGCTTTGAAGGCGGCCCGAATGGCGACCTCGGTCTTGCCGTATCCCACGTCTCCGCAGACCAGGCGGTCCATGGGCCGAGGCCGCTCCATGTCTTCCTTCACTTCCTGGATCACCCGCAGTTGGTCTTCGGTCTCCTCATACTGGAAAGCGTCTTCCATCTCGTGCTGCCAAGGGGTGTCCGGAGCACAGGCGTGTCCGACCGACGCTTCCCGTTCGGCGTAAAGCTTGAGCAGGTCCTCGGCCAGTTTCTCGGCGTCCTTGGCCACTTTGCGGCGAGTGCGGGCCCACTCTTGCCCGCCCATCTTGCTGAGTTTGGCGTGACGGCCCTCCAGGCCCTTATAAGGTTGAAGCAAGTCGAGCTGCTCCACCGGGACGAAAAGACTGTCGCCTTTGCGGTACTCGACCTTCAAGAAGTCTTTGTCGAACCCGGCGATCTTCAACGTCTCCACCCCGCCGTAGCGACCCAGGCCGTGCTGCAGATGGACGACCATATCGCCTACGTTCAGCTCTTCGAGGCGGATCAGCGAGGCTCGCTCCGACTTGCGATGGCTCTTTCGACGACGAATGGCCCCCGTGATCTCTCGGTCGGTCAGGACCTCCAGCG
>Ga0207914_100237_pt1 | contig 26922 bp, 23 predicted proteins | sample DeeseametaMP2497_FD_184171 | JGI IMG/M metagenome (GOLD analysis project Ga0207914, IMG submission 184171) | Marine microbial communities from East of Antigua and Barbuda, Atlantic Ocean - MP2497 (SPAdes) | ecosystem: Environmental > Aquatic > Marine > Oceanic | place: East of Antigua and... | reverse complement strand
CAGGTGGAACCGTACTCAGGGATCACTTTGGATGGGCAGATCGAGCGTCTTCACGAGATCACCAAGGCCGACGGTTATCAGTTCAAGACTGAACGCTCCTTTGTCTTGAACCAGACCCCGGCCCACGAAATGATATTTTTCAAGAACGGTGAGTATAAGATTTACTACGTGCTGATGGCCGGCACCCGAGGGTTCCTCTGGACGGTCGAAAGCGAGTCCACCGACAGCGATGCTTTTCTGGAGAGCCAGGAAATAATCTACAGCTTTAAGGTACAACCAAGAGATGAGTGAGCAAACAACAGAGAAACCGTTCATGGATATCAACCAGATCATGGCCGCCCTTCCCCATCGATACCCCTTTCTTCTTATAGACCGCATCACCAGGATCGAGGGAGAAACCAAAGCCTACGGGATCAAGCAGCTTACTTTAAACGAGGAGTTTTTCAACGGCTACCTGCCGGATGACCCTCAACTCCCCCCGACGCTCCTCTCCGAGACAATGGCCCAGGTAGGCGCGGCTGTTATCATGACCAAGCCGGACTCGAAGGGTAAGTATATCCTCTTCGGGGCGCTCGACAACGCCAGCTTCCATCGAAACGCCCGGCCGGGAGAGCGACTGGATATCGAAGCGGAAATGCTAAGAATCCGAAAAGACGCCGGAAAGACGCGAATCATCTGTCGGGTGGGCGATGAAGAGATCGCTCGCGCCGATTTTATGTTCGCGCTTTCCAGCGAGGTCGGCTAGCTTCCGGCTATCAGGTAGCCTGATAGAGATAGCGTCCCCAATCCTTCCGGCTTTTCACCTTGCGGTTTCGAAGCCAGGGGATGGCTGACGGTCGACGCGGCTCATCGAGCAACTCCATCTCCGCCTCTTCCAGCGTCATATTCTTCTTCTTGCGATTGCAAGGCGCACAGGCACAAACGCAATTGGTCCAGGAGTCTCCACCGCCTCGGCTGCGAGGCATGATATGGTCGATCGTGTCTCCGTGCTGACCGCAATACTGGCAGATGTGAGAATCGCGCTCCAGGATGTTTCGACGGCTCAGAGGCACCTCTTTGAAAGGGCGCCGGATGTAATAGTTCATCCGAATGACGGAGGGAAGATCGTGTGCCTGCTCGGCCGAACAGATCAGTTCACCATCCACCGTCTCCAGCATTTGCGCCTTGTCTTTGTAGAGCAGCTTAATAGCTCGACGCAACGTGGTCACGTTGAGATATTCGTAGCTTGCGTTGAGTACCAGTACCGAACCGTTCACCTTTCGTCTCCCAGAGCTTCGCGACTCGCCGAGGCCAGACCGCGTATTTTTCCTCACATATCAAAGCACGGTGATTTCACCCTGTCAACGTTGAAAGGTTGACAGGCGGCACTCCGGGGGTCCAAAAACGACCCAAGGATCGCGTAGAGTCTCGCTGCGTCGAGCTGAAGCCAAAGGCCTCGTCGCCCTGCTGGTCGAAGCCTTTCTTCAGGACTTTTTACCGTGCAGGAATCAACAAGCTCATTCACCCACAGCGAAGAGACTCCGCCTATCAAGCTCAGCGTCTTAGACGAATCGACCGAAGGCGACGAAGAGCTACGCCTTGAGATGATTGAGGCGTTCCTCAGCGACCTGAACAAATCGTTTACCAATATCGACCAATCCCTTGGCGCTGGTGATTTTCAGCAAGTGAGAGCCGAAGCACACGCTCTGAAGGGGTCGGCCCTCTATTTCGGTGCAGACAGATTTGAGCGACTGGCTGAGAATCTAGAACAGGTGAGCAAGCGGTGTGACCAAAATGAGATTGAGAGCGCGGTAGAGGACTGTCAAGTCGAGTACCGGAGAATCACCCGCTTCTTCGAGGCACTCATCGAGTCCGAAGGGTAGTCCGCGAGTTTCGTGCTATGAATCAGACTCGACCTGCGGTGGCGGCAAATGGATAGAATACCTCGAAAACCGCGTCTGAGTATTTTGGTGGCCGAGGACACTTCGGTTCAGCGCCTCGCCTTGGGCAACATGATTCGCAAACTCGGCCATGATTGCTTACTAGCTCAAGACGGCCACGAAGGCTTGGAAATCTGCCAAATCGCCATACCGGATGTCATCATCTGTGACCTAGAAATGCCCAGAATGAACGGTCTTGAAATGTGCAAGCAGGTGCGAGCAATCCCATCCAAGTCCTATCCCTACTTCATTTTTTTGTCGGCCCACCACGATCTGGATAGCGTGGTGGCGGGGATGCACGCGGGGGCTGACGACTATCTGGGGAAGCCGGTCAGGGGTAAACAGCTGGAAGCTTGCCTCATCGCGGCCGAACGAGTGACTTCCCTACACAAGGCGCTAGCCTCCAGAACTGCTGAACTGGAGAAACTCAATGAGCAGCTGTACCGGCAGTCTCGTCTTGACCCTCTGACGGGTCTGTGGAACAGACTCGCCCTCTCGGAGGACCTCAGGGCTTACCAGGATAGGGTGCGACGCTACGGGGCTCTCTACTGCTTCGCTCTGCTGGACGTGGACTACTTCAAGAAATATAACGACCACTACGGCCATCAAGCTGGAGACGACGCGCTGTCAAGAGTCGCCGGACTGATAGCGGGAACGATTCGGTCCAGCGACCGGGCCTACCGATACGGGGGTGAGGAGTTCTTGATCTGTCTCTCCGATCAGACCACGGATTCTAGCTTTCACGCGCTCGAACGCATACGATGCCTCATCGAGGGGGAGGCCGTTCCCCACGTACAGAGCGAAATGGGGGTCGTGACTATCTCTTGTGGCGTGGCCCAGTTCGGGCCCGGTCCCATGGGCGATGGGGAAGCCGTTCTTCAAGCGGCTGACCGGGCTCTCTACCAAGCAAAAGAGGTCGGCCGCAACAGGGTCGTTTTAGCCCCTGGTTAATCGTCTGTTTTCTGGATAATGTTCTCTAACACCAATCCCAGCTGCTCGCGTAGCGGCTCACTCTCTTCCTCCAGGACTCCTCGCAAATAAGCTATTTTTTCGCGCTCGTGTCTTTCGCAGCTTTGCTCCAGGGCTTCGCACACTTTCCCCATCCGCACGGCTCCAAGATAGTTCGACTTTGATTTCAAAGTGTGGGCCGCGCGTCGGGCCTTCTGTACTGCATCCCGGTCCAAAGCCTCGCGCAGCTCTTGGCGGCCGTGCAGAAAATCCTTTAGAAACGACTGAATGACCTCTCTCGCGACTTCCGGGTCCTGGCCGACGACGTCGAGCAGACGGTCTTGGTCCAGCTGACCGTAGTGGTCAAACGTCGGCTCCCCCGGAACCGGGCCAAGAAAGCGTTCCAGACAGTTTCGAAGTGGTTCACGCTTGAGCGGTTTAGCCAGAAATCCAGCCATTCCGGCCCTGCTGCAAGCCTGTCGCTCCTCCTTTGTCACACCCGCGGTCAAAGCCACGATCGGCGGCGCATCCGGGTTGGCCTCTCGAATCTGCCGGGCAGCTGATAAACCGTCTAGCACGGGCATCTGGCAATCCATGAGTATCAAGTCGTACGACTCTCGGCTAGCCGCATCGACTCCTTCCTTACCGTCGGTCGCCATATCGAAGGTGTAGCCTTCCCTCTCCAGCAGTTTCGCAATCAAAGCTCGATTGACCCGACTGTCATCCACGACCAAAATTCGACCCTTGGCGGTGGGATTCTCGATCATGGTGTCGGCGGTAATAAGAGTTGTGGAGGGAGCCGAACCGGTAGAGTCCAGCCCTTTGAGCGCAGCGAGAGTCTGGTAAAGAGCCCTTTGTTTTATCGGCTTCGTGAGGTAGCCGTCGAATCCGGATTCTTGCAGTCGTTTAGCTTCTGCCTGGTGCGGCCGAGAGGTCACCAAGACCAGCCGAATCAAGTCGCGACCCTGGTGACGACGGACTTCTCTGGCGAATTCCTCCCCATCCATATCCGGCATCTGAAAGTCCACCAGCACGATCTCGAAGGGCTCGGATTGTGACCGGTTCTCGGTCAGCAGCTTCAGTCCAGCCTCCGCCGAGGCTGCTTCCTCAACGACGCACCCCCAGGCGCTCAACTGTTCGCAAAGGACTCGCCGATTCGTTTCGTTGTCGTCGATGACCAGGATTTTGGAGCCGAATATCTCTCCCAGAGGCAGGCGCTGCACGCCGGAGCGGTCCACCTCCGTTGCTCGCATGGTGAAATAAAAAACAGAGCCTTCTCCGGGTTGGCTTTCTAGTCCGATCTCTCCACCCATGGCAGTCACCAGCTTCTTGCATATCGCCAGCCCCAGCCCAGTCCCCCCGAACTCTCGAGTGATGCTTGAATCGGCCTGGGTGAAGGGCTCAAAAAGGCCGTTCTGCCTCTCCGCGGCGATACCGATTCCGGTATCGCGAACCTCGAACCTCAAGACTCTTCCAGAGTCCTCCATCCGCTCCACAAGGTGGGCGTGGACAGCGACTTCACCTTCTGCCGTGAACTTTATTCCGTTGGAGATCAGATTGAGTAGAACTTGCCGAAATCGAGACTTGTCGGCCCGAATGAAGACGGGCAGGTCCTGACCGAGGACGAAGGGGAACTCCAGACCCTTCTCCTGGGCCTTAAAGGCCAGCAAGTCCGCTATATCCTCGAGCGTCGCGCGCAAATCGAACTCGATTTCTTCCAACTGGACCTTACCTGCCTCGAGTTTGGAGAAGTCCAGGATATCGTCTATCACGGTGAGCAGTCCCTCCCCGCAGTTTTGAACGATGGTCGCGTACTCTCGTTGTTCGGTATCGAGAGAAGTGTCGAGCAGGAGACCGGTCATGCCGATCACACCGTTCATGGGGGTCCGAATTTCGTGGCTCATGGTGGCCAGGAAAGCGCTCTTGACGCGGGCCGCCTGAAGGGCTTCGTCGCGGGCAACCATTAACTCTCTAGTCCGTTGTTCGACTTCTCGCTCGACGCTTTGCTTGACCTCTTCCAACTCTGCCTGGGAGCGGGCAAGCCCCTCCAATTCCTGGCGGCTTCGCTCACACCATATGTAGAGGAAGTAGACCTCGAACAAGACCCAACAGACATGCTCAAACCAACGCCAGTGGCTGGCGAAGAGCACTCCGAAGACTGATTGCGGAAAGTAGATACCGCGCAGGATGTGATCGACTCCCGTAATCACGGTGGCCGGAATCAGCACTCGCCAGTCTCGATAGAACCCAAGAAACGCCAGCGACCCGAATATATGAAAATGGGTCTCGATGCGCCCACCGGAAAGGTGGATAAAAAGGATGGAGAAAAAGATCTGGGCACTCGCCACGACATACTTCAATCGCCTCGACGTCGGGTCGCGACGAAACAACATCGCCGGGTAGATAGCAAGGATGGCACCCAGGACGAAGGACAGCCAGACGTGGATATGGACTAAGCGTTCAGAGCCGTTCCAACTGTAGGGCGTCACGATGAGCGCAACCACGACTCCAGCCGCCCATTCGGCCATCAGTAGTCGTAAGAACAAGAGATTGGTCTTCTCGTCGCTAGCTTCGGAAAACTGGGTATACAGTGCCGCGGTGCGAGCTTCTACCGGTGACAAAAGGCCTCTCCCTCAGAGACGATTGGACACCCGTAAACCTCGACCTCTGTGACTCCTAAGTGACCTTCCAGCTGCATGGTGATGGCCTCGAGTCCAATCGAAGCCCCCTCATGACCTCGAGAGGCCGTGATACCACCGGCAAATCGCAGCCGTCCCTCCCCGTCGTAAAGGAGGACCTGACCCGAAGTGAAGCAACCGAACTCTTGGCTGAGTCGTCCCCCTTCGTCCAGGTGGGCGATGACACGAGGAATCCGGTTGGCAAGACGCCACAAGTCCGTCTTGTGAAAGTTGGGTTCGACTTCGGCGGGAGTGGTGAAAACCGCGTAGGTCTTCAGGCCCTCCCATTCCCTAGCCGTGAATCGCTCCAACTCTCGAAGGCTGGCCCGGGTACAAGGACAACCCGGATGGACAAAGAGAAGCAACGTGAAGTTCTCGCCGGGACTCAAAAAGCCCGGCCAGCGTGGTGGCGCCTCGGCCTTCTTCCCAGCCTGCCCCTGGTAAAAGAAAAGAGGAACGAGACAGGCCAGGATTAGGAATAGCCACACTACTTCTTGACGTCGAAAAATCACCTAGAGAGAGTCTAGCAGCTCCGACCCTCGGGTCAAAGATACCCTGCGGTACTATCGAAAGTACTTAGAAACGGTCCAGGAGGGCCTGTAGAGCGGCGTCTTCGCTCTGCTGACAAGGTCTTCTCTTGATCACCTGAAGCACCGTCCCGTCGTGACCGGTGGCCAGCCACATTTCGTTGACCAACTTGAGCAAGAGAGTGTAACCCAGGCCCAGGGAAACCTTGGTTGAAAAGCCGGCCCGGAAGAGCGTGTCCGGCAAGGATGCGGGATCGATTCCTTCGCCCCGGTCGCTCACCCGCACGACCACGGAGTCGCCCTCGATGGCACCCTGACATCGCCCGCACTGGGCGTGTTTGATAGCGTTGGTAATAGCTTCTCCGGCGGCCAGCACGAGGTCTTCAATCTCTTCCTCGTCCAAGCCGGCCTTCTGACCGAGCTCTCGCAGTTCGCGACGGACGGCGCTATAGCTGGCCTGGTCCTCCAGGTCGTAGTCGAAGGCCAGCACCGGCAGTTCCGGAATCTCCTCGGCCTCCACCAAATGGAGCGCTCCGCCCGTCACGGCCAGCACCACCTGAGCGCAAAACTCCCGCTTCTCTTTCTCGGCCGCCACAAGCTTAGGAACAACTTCTTGCAATCGATCCTCGGCCAGCTTTCGAGCTGTAATGTCTCTCGATAGGCCGACCAGGCCTCCACCCATTTCCTCGGAGAGCTGTGCTTTGGTCGTGGAGAACCAGCGCTGCTTGCCGTCGGGGGGAGTGAAACTGTGGAGCTGGTCTACCACCGGCATCCCTCTCAACAAGACCGTGTCGTCCTCGGCCTGGATCCTGGAGGCTTCTTCGGCTGAGAAGAACTGCCAGTCGCCTTTCCCGATGAGTTCGGCAGGGTTTTCCACGCCTACCAATTCCGCCTTAGCCCTATTGACTCGAGTAAATCGGCGCCCGGAGTCTTTAAAGTAGATAACGTCGGGAATGTTATCCATCAACTGCTGAAAGTGGAGTCGCTCTAGATTCAACTCTTTCACCAACTCATAGTGAAGAGCGGCTTGGGTGATGGTGAGGCGCAGTTCCAGGGGCTCCCAGGGCTTGGCCAGATAAGCGTAAATATGACCACGGTCGACGGCGCGAAGCACTTCGTCGGGGTCGGATAGACCGGTGAGAATGACTCGAGTGGCGGGAGAAACTTCGGACACTTCAAGAAGCAGGTCGCGCCCTTCTTTCAGCCAGCGCTGGTCGGTCACGACGACGGAGATCGTCTGGTCGGACAGAATTTCAAGCGCTTTTTCCGGGGTGTCCGCGACTCGAATCTGGATGATGTCCGAGAGAATCTCTCCCAGCCTGTCTCGGACACGAGGTTGCGAATCCAGAACCAGAACTTCCGGCTTAGGGTTCAGTGTAGGCTTGTTCATGTGTTGTGCTATATCACCCAATGCGGTGTCCAGGAGAACGGGAAGGCCATTCCCCGACCTCACAATGCATGCGGGATGCAAAACTCTTGTCTCCTGTGGCACTCGGCCCATATCCAATCCGTTCTTATGCTTCTTTTCTTCCGAAAAGCCCCCACTGCTCTTATTTTAGCCGGTTCCCGCGGATTGGAAACATCCGCTCGGCCGACTTGGTCCAAAGTTTACTTCTCTTTACTCATTCTAGCCAGCCCCGACTTAAAAGGTTTCGGGCTCCACCCAAAAACACGCGAGGCCTCGGTGCAGTCCAGCGAAACGTCGGCCGGTCTCGGTTCCGGGAATTCCAGGTCGCTCTGGCTCACGGACTCCACCAACGACGGGTCGGCCCCTAAGAATCGCGCCCATCGGCGTCCCATCTCCTCGCGGCTAAGCCTTTCCGGACCGGCCAGATGCAAAACGCCTTCAAAGCCCGCGTCCAAAACCTGAAGAAGTCCGCCGGCCGCCTCATCCAAAGCCAACGGTGTGCGCCACTCGTCGTGAAAGAGCTTGACCTTTGCGCCCTTCAAAAAGGCCTCACTCTGCTGTTCAAAAAAACCGCCGGAGCCGATCAAGGACGGACCGTACATCAAGGCCACCCGCACCACCGCGGCGCCCTCGCGTTGTAAAAGGGCCTCTTCGCCGGCTCGCTTACTCCGGCCGTACAACGACAGCGGCGCCGGAACGTGAGACTCGGTGTAGGGTGCCCCTTCTCCGCTGAAGACGAGGTCGGTCGAGGTGTAGACGATCCGATCGGCCAGTTCACCCAGCAGCGCCGTTCCATCCGTGTTGACAAGTCGAGCCCGAACCGGGTCGCGATAGCAATCCCCCACGGCCGAAAGGGCGGCGCAATGAATGACCGCGTACGGGTCGGCCGCGGCGAAGGCCTGTTTTACCTGAGACGGCTCGGCCAGGTCGACCGGGCAGAGTTCGACCCCGTCCAAACGTCCCCTACGAGAGCCGCTCCAAGCCACTACCGGTCGGCCTACCTTCACCAGGGCTCGGACCACGTAGGCTCCGAGTTTTCCGCTGGCGCCGGTGACCAGAACCGGTTTCTTCAATAGAAGACAGTCCGCGTGCGATGGTAGGGACGTTCGTTTTCCACCGGCTCCTGGCCCAGGTTCCAGAGCATCCAGTCCAGTTCAAACGGCGGCACGCTTCGACCCGCTTGAGCCAGCTCCCGTCGAATCAACTCGACGGCCCAAACCATGGCAGCCCGGATCTCAACCTCGGCCGAGTCACCCGGGACCAGCTTTTCCTCTCGCTCCAGGAGCGCTACCAGTTCAGGCGAGTACTTGAGTACCCCGTGAGCCTGCAGGACCTGAGGTATCTTGTAGTCGGCGAATGCCGACAGCTCTCCGATGTCGTGGAACTGCACCAGGCTTTCGCCCTGCATTCCACCCATCAGGTCGACCGGCAAGATCTGCGCTCGCTTGTAAAACTTGACTTCCCGGCCGCGATAGATCGTCACGTCGTCGAAGCACGGGAAGTGCTCCAGCACCAACTCCACCAGGGAAACCGCGCTACCCTCGGCGGCCTTGAGCATGTTCACGAAATCGCCGCCCCAGTTTTTGAGCAGAGCGTTTCCTATCTCGTGGGCGTGCTCCAATCGCTCGCTGAGTAGCGGAATCTCGCCTTTCCCTCGAAAAATCTTCTTGAGGTCCTTCTTGGTTAGCTTGGCCAGGACGGCCGGTTGATAAAGCTCGTAGCCTTCCTCGATAGCCCGTTTCACACAGGCGGCCAGCGCCATATACCCGTTTAGCTCTTTGCCTTGATACTTGACCGTCCATTTGGTCTCGCCCGGTTCCGGCCAGAAGCAAAAGTTCCAGGCGTCCAAGACCAGAATCGCGGTGGCCGTCCGGAGAGTCCCGTCGCTCCAGTGGTAGCGCTCGTCCCAAGCGGGCGCCTCGACTTTCTCGTCGATCCAGCGCCGGCAAAGCCGCTCCACCGCTCGCTCGTCGATCCACACATGTCTTGCCAGTTCCACCACCGGAAGAGTCGACGGCAACACCCCCAGGCCGGTTTCTCTTTTGTTAAGGTCTAATAGGGTATTCATATTTGAAAAATATTCCCGATGACGCTAAGTCCCTTCTTTACAAAGAGAACTCCGGAGATAAAGGCACACTTCAAGGAGTACCTCACCCCTTAGGAGAAAGCGGGGAGCAACCAAACTGTCGGAGCCCGCCTTGGAGTCGGATACGGAACTAGACCAAAACAAACTGATCGGACGCGAGTGGCTGCTTTCTGGCCTTACTGAATGGCTCCAGAGCGGCGGTCGCCACGCTTGCTTGAGCGCCCCCCCCGGCGCCGGCAAGAGTCGCCTGTTGCACGCCTTCGCCCAGACCGTGCCCGGTACGGTGATCATCGATTTTTCCCACGGCGCCTACGGCTTGGATTGGCCTGCCCAGCTCTCGCCTACAGCCCTTGGTGGGCGAGCCCCGAACCTCCTGATCCTCGATTCCGTGGAGCTTTCGCCTCCCGTCGTCTGGCGCAGTCGGCGATTGGCTCACGACTTCCCGGGCGTTCCTCTGCTTTTCGCCTACCGTCCCGGCGTTCACCATGAAAGTTTGCAGTCGCCCGGCACCTGGCAGTTCGAGATTAACCCCAGTGACGAGCGGCACCGCCAAGACCTGAAAGAATACCTGGACCTCCACGAACTTGGTCATCTGGCCGACCGCATCTCCACTTTTCGGGAAGCAGAATTTCTGGTCCGCAACCCCCTACAGGGCATGGTGCAGTTGGCCTCTTACTACGTGGCTCTTTGGCGCGAAACCACTCGCCCCCACAACGGCAATGTGCGCGTGCTGATGGAGCAACTGGCACTCCTGATGGCGGACACACCCGAGCCCCTTCCGTTCGGCGCTCTCAGCGACTTCACCGGTATTCCGTCGGTTCAGATTCTCGAAGCGCTGGACTACCTGAGTCCGATCCTCACCAACGTCGACGGACGAATCACCATCTTTTCACCCGGCATGTCGGCAAGCTTGAAGAGCACCTTCAGCCGCGATATGGGAGCGGTCCACGGACGCATCGTGTCTTTCTTTCGAGACACTTTCGAGTCGTGGCACGAGATGCACGATCCGTATGGCTGGCGATATCTTGTCCTTCACTGTGATCGCCTTGCTCGCTCTTCTCGCCAGCAAGACTTCTCGGTGCTCCACTGGCTCAACGAGGGCTCCTTTTCTCAGCTCAAACTGGAGCGCACAGGTATGTTGCCGAGTGTGCTCAAGGACCTCAGACTTTCACTACTGGCCAGCCTCGAAACAGATGATCTTCCGCGGATTGTTTCCTTCGGCTGCCGCATAGCACAGCTTCGAAAGCAGGAGTCGATCAAGACCGTCCACCGCCTGGCCGACGCCGGTCATCTCAGCTTGGCCCAGGAAAACGGCCAGCTCATCACCGGCGAGCCTCAGCGTTTCCTGGTCTGGCTTCTCTTCGCATCGCAAACTTTGGAAGCCGCCCAGTGGGACGAGACGCTGAGATTCCTGCTCGAAGCCGACGACCTTTCCAAGGTCGACTTGACCGAACTCGACATCGAATTTGCCGCCGGACTGCTCGGTGGGATGCTAGGCACTTCCGGACTTCCGGACGAACTCCGCGATCTCATCGAGAAGGTCCTGACCATGGACGGCCTCCGAGAGCAGGGTTGTCTGGCTTGGAAAACGGTGGCCAAAAATCACCACCTGCCGACCCAACAGCGAGCCGACTACACCAAAAACGCCTTGCAGCTCGCTCGCAAGTTTGCACCGGGGAAGAACCGGGACCGCCTGGTGCGAGAGTTGGAATCCCGACTGGCCCGAGTGGGCACGAACGGCGACAAGAAGAAAGCTTATCCCGATTTCTTATCCGCTGCTAAGGATCCTCAGAAAGAGTTTGAGAAGCGACTCAAGGAAGTCCGTAACCGACAATTGCCGGTGGCCACTCTGGCCGCCGCGCTGATTCCCGTCAGCTCCGAGGAGTGGGTCGACAAAGCGTTCGAAGCCCTTTTGGATTGGGTCGCGGAGATCGATGATGAAGAGATCTTGAAGCACTCTCTGGGCGGACTCATTCAGAGTCTGGAGGACTCCCAATCCAAGGAGCTCACGACCGCTCTTCTGGACGCCCTCTCGGGGCAGATACTGGCCCTTCAGGATCCGGCCGAGAAGTGCCGTTTCCTGGGTCGATTCGCGGTACTCCTGTCCTACAAGGGACGCCCCCTCGAAGCTTCTCAACGAGTCTCCATGGCAGCCGCCACCGCTTTTTCCATCGCCGACAGCTTTGGTCGCTCGAACGCGCTCATCTCTCTGGCCGAGAAAGTCGCCGCCACCGGGCCGATCAGTCGAGCCCGAGACCTGGCTTTCCACGCCCTCGAGCTACGTGCGTGTCTGCAAGAATTAGATCTGGAGAGCAAGCAACTGGTCAGGCTCCTCTCCAGCGCCTCGGCCGGAGACAACCAGAGCGCCGAGGAGATCGTCCGTCTCGGTTCCAGTCTCCGCTTCGACGACAGCCCCGCCGAACTGGAGGCCAAGGGGCGGGCCATGGTCGTGCTGGCAGCCGGTCTCTCTCGCCTTGGCTCAAACCACCATGCCAAGCTTTATCGCAGCAAGGCCGCCGAGGCAGTCCGTAGTATCGACGAACTCGACCTGCGGGTCCATCTGCTCTCGGATCTAGCAGCGGCTTTTCACGCCTCGGGAGAAGAAAAAGAAGCTCGGCGCCTGATCAAAGAAGCACGCGGCCTGTTCGACGAGCAAGAGGAAGCCCGCGGCTTGCTGGCCGCCACCGCCCTCCTGAAAGTTTATATGGTGGTGGAAAACAAGACCCAAACGCGCAAGCTCTTTCAAACCGCCCGAGGTTTCCTGGAAGAGCGAGAGCACAGCGAGTGGTTGAGCTCGGCCGCCTTCCTCGACCTGCTCTATCTGGCCCAAAGACTGGACCGGGTAGAAGAATTGATTCCCGTGCTGGAGACGGCTCGAAATTCAGAGAAGCTGACAGACGAAGAACGGCTGGGCATTCTGCGCACCGAGATTCGCCTCCAAAACTTCCAGAAAGCCGAAGTTCACGCGACTCGCATCGACGACATCAGCTTGCGTTGTCGGGCACTCATCGACTTGTCTCTGGCCCTGCTGAGTGAAGACCCCTCGCGAGCGCTCGAGCATCTGCGAACGATCCCGCTGGAGAACTATCGCTGCGAGGGGATCAGAAGATTGGCCCTTCTCAACAGTGCCGACATCCGACCGACCCAGCAGGCCCGGGTCAGAGATGTTCTCTGCCGTCTCACCCTGATGGCGGGCGAACATCCCGACGCGATGGACGCCGTCTTGAGCCGTTGGATTCAAGCCTGCCCCGACCGGGAGACGATCATCGCCATCGCCGATAAGCTCAACTGGCCCACCGGAGCCGACACCATGCTGCGAAGCGCCATGGAAGCCATGCCGAATCGTCATCGGATGATGATGCTGGATGAGGAAGAAGACGATCTGGTCGAGGAGCACCTGGTGGTCGAAGAGCCCCAGGACCAAGAGGATGAAGATGAGGGCGAAGAATCCGATGATGGGTTCCAGGCGGTCTCGCTGACCAATATGGGATGAGAACCTACGAGAAGATCTATTCCGCCAGTCTCGGCATGGAGATGGAGCATCTCGTTTACGGTTGGGGCGGAGCCCCGGTACTGGTCTTTCCGACCTCCAAAGGCCGATTCTATCAGTGGGAAGATTTCCACATGCTGGGCTCTATCTCCGAGCATCTCGCCAACGGCTGGCTGCAGCTTTTCTGCGTGGACTCGATCGACCGGCTGTCCTGGTACAATTTCGAAGATCATCAGAGAGATCAGATCGACTGGCATCTGGCCTACGAAGAATATCTGGTCCACGAGTTCTTCCCCCACCTGAGAAACCGCAACTCCAACCCGTTTCTGATCGTTGCCGGAGCGTCGTTCGGAGGTTTTCACGCCGTCAATTTCGGGATCCGTTACCCCGAGTTGGCAAGTCGCGTGGTCGCTATGTCAGGGGAATACGAAGCCTACAAGTACGTGGACGGCTATTTCGACGACGATGTCTTGGCCAACTCCCCGCTGGACCGGCTGAAGACCCTCTCCCCCGACCAGTTGGATCCGCGTGTCCGAGACATCGAGTTTATCCTGACCGCCGGTCAGTGGGATTTTTGCAAAGACCCCACTCTGTCGCTGGCCGCCGAGATGGGACGACTGGGCATCCCCCATCAGTGTCACGTTTGGAACGATCCCGGCATCCACGACTGGCCGCTCTGGCGGGAGCAGATCAGGTGCTATCTTTAGGGCGTCTCGATGGGGCTTGACCAGTACTTACAAAGCCAGGCGTCCGAAGGCAGTCTGGAATCGGAGGGGCGACAGTTCACCCTCGATCTGTCTCGTGCCGCCGACAAGCTCGCCGCCTTCGCCCTCCCCTCTCACTCGCACTATCTCTTGAAGATCGTGCAGGTAGCCCACCATCTGCGGGCGGACACGGTGAAGGTCAAGATCGAACGCTACCGGACGGTGGTCCGATTTCGCGCCCCCCGAGGCGGAATAATCACCGACTCGGAATCGATCTACCGGGCCTTCGCCGACCCTCTGGCCGTGGACGACCCGGTGATGGTCGATTTCATCAGCGGTCTTATCGGAACCATCACCGAGCAGAATTTGGAGACGCTCTGGTCCTATTCCGCAGGGCACATGGGTCGACGTGTCTTCATCAACCGTCAGCGAAGATTTTCGATCGAAGATTTTGTCTTGAGTAGGCCTTTGGATGAAGACGATCATCCCTACGCTTTCACCCTTTCGGTGCTTCATCCCCGAACCTGGAAGTTCTGGCAGGGCGCCAGGCGGCGCGCCGAGGCGGCCAAAGTCCTGGAGGACAACTGTCGCTACTCGGGGGTCAAACTTTTCGTCGACGCGCGAGAGTTGGAGCTTCATCCGAGCTCGGAACTCAACGGCCACTTGAAAAAGATACGTCTGATCGAACAAGGCTACTACGGGCACGCCTATCATCCGGCCGACAACATCCTCTACGACATGGCGGCTCCCGACGAAATGCGCTGTGGCATCCTTCGTCCGTCCTTGAGCGCTTATGTCGTGCGAGGCGACCACATGAACCTCTGGGTCTCGGCCATTCGAGTAAACAACACCCTGAAGCCCGACGGCAACAGCTCGGCTGCCTGGATGCTCCAGTTTCTAGAAGACGGGCACAACATCAGCATGAGGTTCGCGCCCAAAAGGGTGCCGTTACGAGCCTGTCTTTGCGTGAACTTACTGGGGGATGCGGCCGAAAAACCTTTACGGATAAAAATCGTCCGCGCCGGCGTGACCGTTCTGGAGCAATCGATGGAGCGTGAAGATGACCGTTTTAAGGCATTCAGCGGCTGTATTCTGCTCTTCCACGATGAAGAGCTGGAAACAGATCTGACCGGTTTCCAAATCATCCAGAACGACGCGTTTTTGGAGAAGATCGATTCCTTTCAGCCTTTGCTTCTCAAGGCCCGAAGCTATTTTGACAAGGGCAAGACGATGATTCAAGGACACCCTCTTTCCTGATCCCTTATCTTCGCGTCGAGAGAAAAGGGACGCCGACACCGTTCGCGAAGCGGCCGAGATGCCGAATTTACCTGGGTTCCATGTTATGGCCAAGCCGACAGGCCCCATCTGCAACCTGGACTGCAAATACTGCTTCTACCTCGAAAAAGAGAAGCTCTATCCCGACGACACCGACTGGGCCATGCCCGAGGACGTCCTGGAGACGTTCATCCACGACCACATCGAAGCGCACTCCGTGCCTGAGGTCCAGTTCGCCTGGCAGGGTGGAGAGCCCACCTTGCTGGGAGTCGACTACTTTCGCAAGGTAGTCGAGTTTCAGAAAAAGTACGCCGGCGACAAGAGCATTCAGAACGCTTTCCAAACCAACGGTGTACTGCTGAACGACGAGTGGTGCGAGTTCTTCAAGGAGAACGACTTCCTGATCGGTATCTCTATCGACGGCCCCGAAGAGCTTCACGATCACTACCGAGTCGACCGAGGTGGACGCCCAAGCTTCAAAAAGGTGATGCGAGGACTTGATTTCCTGAAGAAACACGAGGTCGAGTTCAACACTCTGACGGTGGTCAATCGGAAGAATCAGGACCATCCCTTGGAAGTCTATCGGTTTCTCAAAGAGATCGGCAGTCTGGTCATGCAGTTCATCCCCCTGGTGGAGCGCATCGCCGCCGAACCGTCCTCGCTGCTCAAAATGGTGCTGCCGGTGCAAGACGGATCTCTTGCCAACTGGTCGGTCGAGCCCGAACCCTACGGCAATTTCCTATGCACGATTTTCGACGAATGGGTTCGAGAGGATGTCGGCAAGCACTTTGTCCAGCTGTTCGACGTCTCACTCCAGAGTTGGATCGGCATGCCCGCCAGCCTTTGTTGGTTTCGGGAGGCCTGCGGAGCCGCGGTAGCCCTGGAACACAACGGAGACCTCTACTCGTGCGACCACTTCGTGTATCCCGAGAACAGGCTCGGTAATATCATGAACACTCCGCTCTCTTCGCTGATGAACTCGCCGCAGCAGAGGCAGTTTGGTCGAGACAAGAGGGAAACTCTTCCCCAGTACTGCCTGGATTGCGACGTCAGGTTCGCCTGCCACGGCGAGTGCCCGAAACACCGATTCATCAAGACTCCCGACGGAGAAGACGGGTTGAACTACCTCTGCGCGGGTTACAAGCGGTTTTTCCGACACATCAACCCTTATATGCGTTTCATGGCATCCATGCTGAAACGCCGCCAATCTCCCGCCCACGTCATGTCGTTCGCAGCCCGCTTGGAGCCGCTGTTCGAGCAGGCCAGGGCTCAAGATGAGTGCCCCTGTCGTAGTGGCAAAAAGTTCCAAGCATGTTGCGGACGAACCCGTCTCCCAGGGGGCCCGAAGACTGCCTCCCCTATGTGATCACCCCTTTTGAAACACCCCCTTCAAAAAGAGGCCGTCGTCGCCGCGACCCGAGTCGTGTTGGGCGCGGTCTTTTTGGTTTCCGGCTGCATGAAAGTCAATGAAACCTTTGAGTTTCTGCAGACCCTGGCCGGATATCAGCTCCTCCCTTCCGGCTGGGAATACCCGGCGGCGGTGGTGGTGCCTCGCCTGGAGCTTCTGCTCGGCCTCTTCCTCATAGTAGGACTCTTTACCAGGGCTGCCGCCCTGGGAACCCTCCTTATGTCCGTGTGTTTCGGTTTTTTCGTGGGAAGCGCGCTGGCGCGAGGGCTGGACATCGAATGTGGGTGCTTCGCGGCGAACACCAAAGTCAGCGGAGCCCATCTCGCCCTCGACCTTTTGTTGGTGGCTATGTCGATAGTTCTCTTAGTCCCCAAAGATCGATGGCGGCTCGATCGAATCGCCGGCAAGCGTTCCAAACTAGCCCTCGCCGGAGGATCGGCGCTGGTCTTCGCCATCTCGTTGTCACCGGCACTGCTCCTTAGTTCAAGCCCTCCTCTTGTTTTCGAGCCGGCCTTGCTCGCCCTCGGCGAGGTACCGGCAGGCCAGAAAGTGGAGAGTCTGGTGAGCTACCGAAATGTAGGGAACGAGCCGGTCCAAATCGTTTGGGTTCAGTCTTCCTGCCGGTGTACGACCCCCCAGCCGGACAAGAAGAGTCTGGAGCCGGGTGAATCCGGAACCCTGACCGTGACCTACAAGGCCGACGCCGGAGGACGGGACAAACCTCAGGAGATCAAGATCTACCAGCGTGGAAACCGCCGGCCGGCCGTTTTGAAGGTCAAGGCGACCGTGGTGAAGCTTTGAACGCGGTTTAACTTCTCCGTTACTTTCTAAGCCATCCTAAGCGGTAAGCTGGAACGGTCATGACTATGAAGCTACGTTCCAATCACGTGCCCGGCGAACTGCTGGTGCGCCTGAAGCCAAATCACTCACTCGCCTCTGAAGAGAACTCCTCGCTAGCTCAGCTAGGGAAAGTGGCAGCCCGCTATCCGTTGGGAGGAGCGCCGGCTTTGCAGGATTCCTTTTCCAGCTCCGAGATTCTGCACCTCAAGCTCCACGACCAAAGCCCGGAAGCTTTGGAGAAAGCCGTTCAAGAGCTTCAGGACAACCCCGGCGTGGCCTACGCCGTGACCAACGATATCGTGGAGGCTTTCGGCGAAGTCCGTCCCAACGACCTTCACTCCAACCTTTACGGCATGGAGCGCATCTCCGCTCCTCAAGGATGGGCCGATACGACAGGCGACCGCGGCAAAGCGCCTTTGGTGGCGGTCATCGACTCCGGTACCGACTACACCCACCCCGACTTAGCCGCCAACATCTGGACCAACCCCAATGAAGTCCTCAACGGCAAAGACGACGACGGCAACGGCGTGATCGACGACATCCACGGCTACAACGCACCGGAAAAGAGTGGAGACCCGTCCGATAGCGGCTCCCACGGCACCCACGTAGCCGGCACCGTAGCGGCCGTCGGACATAACGGAACCGGTGTGACCGGGGTAGCTTGGGAGGCCCAACTGATGCCTTGCCGATTTATCTCGGGCGGATTCGGCACCATGGCCGACGCCATCGCCGCTCTCACCTACGCCGACTCCCAGGGTGCGCGCATCACCCAGAACTCCTGGGGAGGCACCAACCCGAACCAGGCCCTGGTGGACGCTCTAGCGGCCAGCCCCGCCCTTCATATTTGCGCCGCCGGCAACAGCGGCAACGACTCCGATATCAAGCCGCTCTTTCCCGCCGCTTACCCGCTCGACAACATCCTGGCCGTGGCCGCTACCGACGACAAAGACCAACTCGCCGGGTTCAGCAACTACGGTGCGCAAGCGGTCGACCTGGCCGCCCCGGGGGTGAATACCTACTCCACCATTCCAGGTGGAGAGTACGGTACCAAAAGCGGCACCTCCATGGCCACTCCCCACGTTTCCGGAGCGGCCAGCCTGGTGCTCACGAAGTTTCCCCACCTGACCAACGAAGAGCTCAAGGACCGATTGATGTTCAGCACCGATCGCCTCCCCCACCTGGAGGGCAAAGTCGTCTCCGGCGGTCGACTCAATCTGGCCCGCGCTCTGGAAAACGACCAGGTCGCACCGGGAAGCGTGCAGGAGTTGAAAGCCAAGGACGTGACCTCGACTTCGGTCGGCCTGACCTGGAAAGCGGGCGGAGACGACGGGTCTCACGGGACGGCGTCGGCCTACGAGATAGCCTATTCGGACAAACCTTTCACGGCCGAGGAGTTCCAAAGCAAACCGCAGGTTTTCGCTGCCGCTCCTCAGGCCTCCGGCAAGAGCGAAGCCGTTTCGTTCAACCTCACTCCCTCGGCCTCCGACCGCGAGCTATTCGTCGCCGTGCGAGGTGTGGACAACGTGGGCAACCGCTCGGCCATGGAGACTCTGAAAGTGGCCGTCCCGAAGGCTCACGTGGCCTTCGAAGACGCGCCTGGAAACTGGACCGGCGAAGGCGACTGGGGTCGAGAAGTGGTGGAGGGACGGGGCGAGGTCTGGAGTGATTCTCCCGGCGGTTTCTACAAGCGAGACCAGAAAGCCAGCCTCACCAGTAAGGCTTTCAGTCTGGCCGATTTCAAATCGGCGGAGCTCCAGTTCGACTGCCGCCACGACCTGGAGATCAACTTCGATCGGATTTTCTTGGAAGCCCGCACCGGCGGAGATCAGGGTGAGTGGAAAGAGCTCAAGAACTACAATCTATTGGACGGCTGGCATACCGAGCGGGTGGACCTGAACGAGTATGCCGGGAAAGACGATGTGCAGTTGAGATTTCGTCTCAAGACGGACGGTGACGTGTTCAAAGACGGATTTCAGTTTGACCGCTTGGTGGTGACCGGCGAGCCTCGAGAGACCCAATCGTAAAGTTCGTCCTGGATGGAAAGTTAACCCTGAAAATGCTCGCCACCGGCGGGTTTTTGAGGTTTCCCGAGGTCCGGCTCTCCCAGAATATATCCCCCGGCTGTGTTTCCCCACTGGCCGCCACGTTTGGCTGAGGTTGCAAGACCGTCGTAAAGGGTCGTACCGGTGGCCGTGAGGGTGCCGATGCCGCCTCCCAGAAGAGTTCCCCCGGCGCCGAAGACTCGACCGCCTGCTTCAATTTCCGATTTATAGGTCTCAACCGCGACTTTGGGCACCGCTTTGAGCATCTCCCAGCCACCTTTGGCGCCTTGCTTGGCAAGCGTCGCTCCGTCTCCGACGGCACCTTTGTAAACCGCTTCACCACCGCCTTTCACCAGGCCGAGCACCCAACCGGCCGCTCCACCGACAAGCTTTCCCGCCGTGCTTTTGGCGCCCTGATACCCGGCCGAAGCGAACTCGTTGGCTCGAGTTAGACTGGTGCCGGCGTTTTTCAGGCTTCCCACCCCGGTGCCGACCACAAAACCGACCGGCCCACCCAGGACGGTGGCTACCGGTGCCGCTGCGGTATAGAGCCCGGTCAATAGGGTGGCTGTCACACCGCCGGCCACCTTGCCGACCGCTCCCAGTACCTTCTGGCCGATCTTGGCACCACCGCTGATCTGTTCGGGATAGTTCTTGACCGTGCCCTTAACCAGACCCTCGACTCCACCATAGACCAGCCCCGCTCCTCCAGCCACCGTGGCTCCTCCGAGAGCGACCAGGTCGCGGGCGCCTATGCCGTTCTTGGTCTTGGTTCCGGGGGTCTTGGCGCCTCCTCGGGAAGGGGCGTACTTTTGGGGTTTAGAGTGAGAAGAGATCTTGGTGTTCATACTATCATCGTAAAGAGATGGTAGTTGAGACAGTTTTGAAAGCGGACCCGAGATATGAAGAATCTGTTACAGAGGGGGACCAACATTTCAGGGACGCACGGAATCTAGAAGGTCGCACTCCTTTTGCCGCAGAGCTTTCCCCGGTTTGGAGGGGACTCCGAACGCCATGAAATCCTGGCCGGAGAGGGTGTACGCCGGCCACTCTGCGGACAAGTCTCCGGAAGATGCGAAACCGCTCCAGGCTTGATTCATGAGGACGGATAGGGCTCGGTCGTCCTCGTCTGCGAATTCTTGAGGCAGGGTGCCGAAAACATAGGGAATCTCGGAGCCGTGGGTCGCTCCCAAGTGCATTTTCTCGGTGTATCTGTTGGAGCGGTCGAACTCGTACAGCCAGACCGGGTATCCATTTTCCACCAGGATTCTGGCCGTCCGTCGCGCAGGGGCGGTGAAACGGGCAACCGTGAAGAGATTGATGGCCGCATCGGGCACTTCAGCCTCACTCTGCGCGGGAAACTGGTCCAGAATTTTCTCCGCGTTGCGTACGAAAAGTCTCCTCACCAAGAACTCATAGCTTGCGGGAGTATCCAGGTTCAGCTGCTTGTAGAAGAGGCTGCCTTCTCTAGAATTCGTGCCCAGCAGCACCGGCACCGGCCTCAAATCCCCGGCCTCCAAGCGAGAGAGAGGCTCTTCCGGCAAAAGCCACCCGTCTATCACCGGTCCCATTTTGTTGCCTTTGCTGAACATCCCCATCGAAGGGTTGGCCGTCTCCAACAATCGCTCCGCCGAAACACTCCTCAGAGATTCGATGGTGATCTCCGAAAGCTCCAGTCCGGAGGCGATCTTTTCCCCTTGCTCCTCAGCTGCCGACAAGCGAGTTTTCAACTCGGGCACTCCGCTCTCCATGACCGCCCGATGAAAAAGGCCTTGGGCCGCTGGAGCGGTCAACAAGCATCCCACCGAGACGGCCCCGGATGACTCACCCATCATCGTCACGTTCCCGGGGTCACCACCGAAAACGTGGATGTTGTCCTGGACCCATCGTAAGGCCGCGATCACGTCCAGCAGTCCGTAGTTTCCCGACACACCCTCCGACGACTCCTCGCTCAAGAGCGGATGGGCCAGGAAACCGAACGGCCCCAGCCGGTAGTTGAGGGTGACCAGGACGATCCCGTTTTGAGCAAAGACCGAACCATCGTAGAGACTCTGACTTCCGCTGCCCATGACAAATCCACCACCGTGAATCCACACGATGACAGGCCGTGCTCGGTCTCCCGAACCGGTGGTCCAAACATTCAGATAAAGACAGTCCTCACTTTGGCCGGCCGGTCCGATCCCCATCTTCGAAGGCGGCTGAGGACAGGAAGGGGCAAACTCGCTGCAATCCCTGACCGCCTCCCACGGCTCCGCCGGTTCGGGAGCTCGCCATCTAAGAGGACCAACCGGAGGCCTGGCATACGGAATTCCTCGAAAGACAGTGACTCCGTTGGTGCCGGTCACTCCCTTCAGCCGACCGCTGTTCACGGTGACAACCGGGTCGGCGGACGCTTGGAGTATCAGAGTTACAAGAATTGGCAGCAAGTATCTGAGCATGGTCCACTTTTCACGGAGGTGGAGCGGCGGACCTTGAAATTAGCCCTCCTTTCCGGAGAGAACGCAAGGTGTCTTTCAAGGGATAGAGTTACCCTTGGTGGCGGGCTGGGCTTGCCTTTCAAGCCCACTCACCCACATTTGCATGTTGTCCTGAACCGCTTCGAGCCTCTCGACCTTCTCTTTAAGAGCGCCTGAAGCCAGTTTGGTAGAAGGGTCGTTGTAGGAAACTCCGGACAAAGCCATTCCGGTCAGACCGACCCCGGTCACTCCGATGCTCAAAGCCGTGGATAGATGACCCGTCACTCCGGCGATGATGCCGACTGCCGCCAATCCGGCGGAGCCGACAAGCGCCACGCTCGTTCGTCGGGTATGGTTGGTCGCTCTGATTTCAGCTTTCTCTACCTCGGCTCGGGCATCCCGAATGTCGCTGCTGAGCTTCCCGATCACATCGCCTACCGAAGCGTCCTCTCGACCTAAGGATTGGCGCGCCGCTTCAAAGGTGACCAGGTCCTCGGTCATCTGACGGGCTTGGGCACGCTGGGCGTAGGCTTGCGGTCCATGGGTATCCATAGGAGCGAAAGTCGAAAGCTCAGAGTTGTTCTGGGTGAGAGCGGCCTCGATGGAGGCCTTGATAGACTGCGCGGGCCGACGGTAGGCGCCCTGGCTCTTGGTGCTGGAAATTTGCACGGCTTTTCCTCAATTCTTTGCGAATATGAGTAAGCGGTGAATTCTGTTCTACTCTAAACGGCTACCCTCAAAAAAGTCTGAACAGTCCGAATGCAGGCGGCCAAGCGACGGGGTCAGAATGGCCCGCGATGAAAAAAATCTTTATCTTGATCTTCTTGCTCTGGCCCGCCCTGGCCGCAGCACAGCCGGCCTATGAGAAACCGCCCGAGTTAAAGGCCTCGCAAATCTTGCCCCCGGAACTTGTGGTCGGACCCAACCACAAGGTAGAGGAGAATGTGGAGAGCGACGGATTTCTGTTCCACTACACCATCGACTCCCAGTGGGGCCAACTGGAAGCCGTTTCCACTCCAACCCTCAAGAAGCGCATTCACGAATTGAATGCCATGGCGGAGATGGAGCAGTTGAAAGGCACCCAAGAGTTCAAGAACGGCGTGGAGCAGATGGCCGGTAAGCTCGTTTCCGGTGCCGAGAACCTTGTCACCGACCCGGGCGGTTCGGTCAAAAAGATCGGTAAAGGTATCGGTGGATTGTTCAAGTCCGTCGGCGGAGTCTTTACCGGAAAAGGTTCCGAGCATGGCTCTACCGAGGGAAACACCCTCGAGCGAGTTTCGGGTTTCAGTAAGACGGAACGCCAGTACGCTCAGCGGTTCGATGTCGACCCTTACTCTCGAAACGAACTTCTGCAGAAAGAACTGAGCGACGTCTCCAAAGCCGGTTTTTTGGGAAGTACAATCACCTCCATGGGGTTAGGCCAGGTGGTGGGTCGAGCGGCCGGTTTGATAAGTGCCGCCGGCGACGTCAGCGACCTGGTTCACACCAATTCGCCCGACCAACTCCGAGAAATCAATCGTAAGAAGCTTGAAGCCATGGAGGTGGATAAAGACGTCATCGACCTGTTCACCAAAAACACCAACTTCACCATCACCGAGCAGACCGCCATCGTGGAGGCGTTGACTGAGATGGACGGCGTGGACGGACGAGCCGACTTTGTGAAGTTTGCTGTTCTCACGGACTCCCCGGTGTTGGCCAACTTTCGCACTCTGCAGGCCCATCTCTATTCCGTGTACACCGACAAATGGCAAAAGCTTCAGCAGTTCGTGCATTTTGGCGATCTCGCTTGTGCCCAAGCAATCGACGGAACCATTGTGGTGGCCGCTCCCGTGGACGACCTGTTTTGGACCGAGCAGATCGCCGAACATATCAACACCCTCAACGGAGCCATCTTGGAAACCAATCCAGACGCTCGTCGAGTGCTCTGGATCGTCGGCGACTTCTCTCCCAGAGCGGAGAAAGAGATGAAAAATCTGGGCTGGGAACTGCGGCCCCGAGCATTGGAAAAGATCAAGGATTAGATCCCGGCACTCCGGAACTGTCGGTGGATAAAAATAAGTGTATGGGGTATTCAATTTGAAAAAGTATTTTCTCTATTTGGCGACGCTTCTATTCTTCCTAACAGCCGCTCCGATCGTGGCTCAGGACGAAGAGCCCGCAACTCCTGTCGGAGTCGCCAGCCTGGTTTGGGGAGAGGTCACGGTCAAACACACCGGTGCGGACTACAAGCCCGCACGATGGCTTGAGCCTATCTATGTGGGCGACCAGCTGCGAACCAACGGTGATGGAGCCAAGCTTCTGGTCGTCTTCTTCGATGACAACCACCAGGAAGTCGTCGGCACCGACATGGTCTGCACCGTGGGTACCGACGGCCTGACCAAGGCCGAAGGAGTGGGCGACGTGCGAGTCGATCCGGCCCGCAACCCGTTCGGTGCGGGCGGGGTCGAAAACCCTTTCATCTACACCTACAAACTGGTGCAGGACGACTTTAAAGGAGCCGACGAACCCGGGGCCCTGGAAGCAGAGCAGCAGGTCCTCAAAGCCCGCGTCAGACCCGACTTCCCCCCTTCCTTCTACTGGCCCGACAACGGTGCCAACAGCTACAAGCTCCAGATTTTCGAACCCGCCGGCAAGCTGGTCTGGAGCAAAGAGCTCTCCGACCACCAGTACAAGCTCAAGCCCCAGGAAGCGAACAAGCTTCTCAAAGGCGTCGACTACAAGTGGTCCGTGCTGGCCGACGGTGAAGAACTCGTCCGTCCCTACGAATTCCAACTGCTCACCCTCCCCCTCCAGAAATGGTTCAACGAGCAGGCGGCCACGTTTAACAAGAAACGGGACGACGACAAGCTCCAGAGAAGCGATTGGACCGACTATCTTCTCGTCTGTTCCCAGGTGACCGACATCGACCGAGCTTTCGAACTGACCGAGAAGATGAAGGCTATGGACCCGGAAAACCCGAGGATCTATCGAGTGCTGACTCGACTCTACATCTACCGCTCCTGTCCCGCGCACGCCAAGGCCGCTCACGACAAGCTGAACGCTCTCGGCGGCCGAGACCCGATCTATCCTTAGGAGAGACTTCCCATGCTACGCAAACTTTTGATTATTCTATTCGCATTGACGATTCTACCGACCTCGGCGGAGCAGACCTATGACGGGCTGGAGTGGCTCGGCCAGGGTGTCAAGTTGGTGGACAAACAGAGCGACTCCACCATGCAGATTCTCGCCTTCGAAGGCAAGTACGACGAAAAAGTCGTCGGTGTCTATATCACCCAACACGGTCGGGAAGTCCGCTTTTACATGGACCAGGTCACCTGGGACAAGCTCAAGCAAACTCTCGTCCGCACTCGAGACCAATGGGAAACCCTCTCCCCCACCGAGTTCAACGAGACCGGGGAAGTCCGAGGCTACCGCGTGGCCAACATCCGTTCCACCATGCGGGTCTCCATTCAAGGAGAGACCGAGCTCGATAAGAAGAGATTGGACTTCTCTTTGACAGGTGGAGACAACAATCCCAAGCGAGTGTTCGTTTCGGTGCCGTATGATCAGGTGGTGACGTTGGTGGAGCAGCTTTATAAGGTGGATGAGTTACTGAGGCAGTAGCTCTGAGCGGAGTCTTCGTCAAGGCCTTGAGGAGGACTCCGCTCTCGCCCAGGTGAGTATTCGCCCAAGCTCCCCGCCGTCCAACCAGTGGCCGTGATGCAAACAGTAGTCGACCATCACACCGGAAGTCCGACCGAAACGCTTGCGACGCATCTCTTCAGTGCAAATCGGACAGGGGACATAGGTGATCGGCCAGACCTCTCGGGGGGTTTCACGACACAGTTGGGCGACTCGAGCTTCGTCGACGCTGGTCCCCCGAGCCACGTTTGTCACCAGGCGGTCAAGCTCTCCACCTGGGAAAAAAGTGCCCAGACAGCCCTTGCAACGATGCACCGAGTAGTTCTCTCCCATGTTTATGTTGAGGGAGATCAACGCTCTCTTACAACGGGGGCAGGTGGCCTCGTGAGTATCGGAGCTCGCGCTCTGTATCCGGGCTTGGCCAAGCATCCGCAAGTCCGTATCGTTGAGCGTCCGGCAGTGCTCGCACTCGTCCTTACCGCTGGCCAACGGGGCTCCACAACTGACACATTTCATCTACCGAACGGTACCTCGATTCCTTCAGCTTGCCCCGGAGCCAGGGTATCATCCACCTCTGAATAGAGGTTCAGCTCATTTACTTCCGAGGTTCTCAGTTGCAGCAAAGCGGTCTCGGCGGCTTTTCGATAGAGTTCTTTTCTCGGTCCATCGGGGCATTGAGAAATGCTCGCCAGCGCTGATTCCAGATGCTCCATCGACTCCGCACTTTCCCCTACCTGATGGCGGTAGAGACCCATGTAGAAATGGGCTCTCGGATTTTCTTTTTCGGCCTGTAGAACGAAGTGCATCTCCCGGCGGACGTTATTCAGCAGTTTGTCTCGGGTTGCAGTATCGAGGTACGGCTTTTCCAAGATTTCGGCAAGGAAGGCCGCGCCTGCTATCAACCGGCCTTCGGTTGAATCCGGACGAACTTTGACAGCCTCCAGAATGGTACGATGTCCCTCCGAGTAAGCTCCCCGGGAAATCAGCTCCACTCCGGTATCGAGAAGAGCGTTGAAATCGCCCGGGGGCTTACTTGCCTGATATCCGGAATACAGAGTGAGCAACATGGGGAAGGCTAGAACGACCATCAATATCGGCAGCCAGATTTTGAAACGACGAGTCTCTTTTTCGTGAACGTGAGCGCTATATTCCACCCCTTCCTGGATCGAGCGAAGCGAGTCGTCGTAGGTCTTGGTGATGGTACGACCCTCGCCTCGCTGGTGTTGGAGGGGGACTTCCGCGCGGGGCAACACCGTCGACTTGCATCCACAGAAGGCGCACACAGCATTGGATTGCTCCAGGGGGGAGCCGCAATTCTCACATTCCACGTCGTCCATTTTCTTATACTTGGGGTGGGGACCTCTAGGGGCAGTTGACCTATGTTCCCGTGAAGCCGATTGCCACGGCGATTGACAGCGTTCTATACTCAGGCTGATGACGGACTACAACGAGCAAGTCGCCTACCACTACTCCGCTTACCGCCCTCCCCTCCATCAGCGAATCCTCCAAGAAGTTCTCGG
>Ga0207914_100234_pt1 | contig 27212 bp, 27 predicted proteins | sample DeeseametaMP2497_FD_184171 | JGI IMG/M metagenome (GOLD analysis project Ga0207914, IMG submission 184171) | Marine microbial communities from East of Antigua and Barbuda, Atlantic Ocean - MP2497 (SPAdes) | ecosystem: Environmental > Aquatic > Marine > Oceanic | place: East of Antigua and... | reverse complement strand
GAAATAACTTTGTGGTCGTAGAGTTTGTCGAACCGGAAAGACTAAGCATCTACGTTCAGCAGAGACAACTAGTCGTGGACAATGACCACCACGAGCTGAGCTTCGCTATTGACACATAGCCACTTGACCTCCGTAGCCACTAGGGAATTCTTGAGATAGCCGAAGACTCCTCAATTCACGCCGTTCAGTCGAGACGGGTTGACGGCCAACAGAAATGGGATCAGGTGAGGAATCGGCACTATCAGAAGTGGCCGCGAGTTGATCTTGTTTTTGATACGGCTGAGTACGAGCTCGATGGAATGCAGGCCGAGTTTCTGGAGCGAGTTCGTGGTGTTCTGAGAGTGAAGGGGCTTGCGGTGGGGTAGCCGACTTTTTTTCCGCGTGGGCCCACCTGGGAAATCCGAGTGGGTCAGAGGATAGGTATCCTTTGGTTGAGAGCGGATGGCTCCTTCCGGAGGATACCGCTCTCTGAAGGCTCCTCTATATTATCAGTAGAGGCGAACACGGAATGAAACCGGCGCCTGAAACTAAAGATAACACTTCAGAGAGCCAGCCAGTGCTCTCGAAAGATTGACATATTCGGCCTGACGAGGGCCGGCTAGAAAGAGGTCTCGGGCCATAAACCTGTGGGCCTCTTTTGCCATTGGTGGTTTTGGTCCGTTAGGGCTAAGCTACATCGACTCAAGGGCGATAGTCCGGCGTCCACGGCCCACCGAAGTATCTGTCTAAGCTTGGGTCCCAGGGCGGGCGCGGAGGGTTCGGATTGGTCAGATACTCGACGTACCAATGCACCCAGGGTACTCTTTTGTCGGCGTTCTGAAGTTTCTGCGCCCAGTCGCCCAGGCCGATTCGGCGGGCCAGCCAAGCGTATTGCCGGAACTCTTTCGGCAGAAACGGGCGCAAGAGCATCGCAACGACTCGTTTGCGAACTCGCTCTTTGTGGCTCTCCGTAAGGTCGCACTTTACTAGCGCTCGCGGAATGTTTGACTTGATGATGGGGCCGAATGCGAGTCCGCGGTCCTCTTCCATCATTTCTATAGCTATTTGGGCTGCAGCCAGGTCCCCTGACTTCATGCGGTCGACCAAGACGTCCAGAATTCCCGAAGTCCATCCTCTTTCGACATAGTAAGGGTGGAACACCAACTCTGTGTGCTCGATTCCGAAGTGAGCACAGTATCTTCGATAGCGTGATTGCACTTGGGTAAATTGCCAAATGTCTTTACCATCGAGGTTGGTGGGCGTGGTCTTAAGGGAGGTCATCGGTTTAATATTCTACCACGGTTTACCCAGACATCCCCAGTTCGTTTCCCACGTGGGTAACCCCAGTGTTAGTAACGACTTTCTTGCGAATGAGTGGGGCTCGAGAACGCAAGATGGATGCGTGGCGGAGTAGGGGCAAGGATCTTGCGACTTTTTGTTAGGTCGTGACGAACTTGTTCTGGGATGAACCGGCTTCGCGGGGGAGCGGTCGCTTCGCTCCCTTGCGCAAGCGTAGCGCTCCGGAGCCCGAAGGGCGAGGACACCCAATCCTTATGGATGTCGGCGGTTCAATTCCTTACGTTGGTGAAGGTGCCAAATTTAGCTAACAAAAAAGACTCGCGCTATGGCGAGTCTTATGGTGCCGAAAGACGGATGGCCCCCGCTTCGCGGGGGAGCGGTCGCTTCGCTCCCTTGCGAACCGCAATGCTTATGGAAGTCGGCGGTTCAATTCCTTACTCTAGCTGAGACGCCAAATTGTCGCTAAATAAAAAAAGCTCGCGTTCTGCGAGCTTTATGGTGCCGAAAGACGGAATCGAACCGCCGACACAGCGATTTTCAGTCGCTTGCTCTACCGACTGAGCTATTTCGGCATTCCCTAAAAGGGAAACCCGGGTTTCCCCGGGTTTTTGGCGGGAGCGACGGGATTTGAACCCGCGATCTCCTGCGTGACAGGCAGGCGCCCTGAACCGCTAGGCCACGCCCCCACATATTCTGTGGTTTTTGAACTCGGTGTCCGGCGTCACTCGGACCGTTCAATGGGCCTAATTATAGCAATCTTTGAGGTCGTGTCAAGGCTTTTTTTGAAGCAGTTCTTAAAGCCGTTTAAAGCCCGTCACGAGGTATCTCGGGCCTCGATCCGGTACTCTTAGGGACGATGCAACAACCCTTTCTCACCCACTGTCGATTCGTCCGCCAAACCGGCGGGATGTGTATGTTCGCACTGGTGGTGGTCGCCTGGCATCCGTACCACACCACTCTGGTGGAGAACGGTACCGACAGTCGACATCTGCCGCCCGAGTTCTTCTCGGCCGTCCGGGACGGCATCACCGAAGAGTTGGCAGAGCAGCCGGTTCGGGCCGTCCTGGTGGACGGAGTTTTTCACGAGGTGGATTCCAACTACCAGAGCTTCCGTACCGCGGCCAAACACGCGACTCGGTTGGCTCTCGGACGACTCCCGTTGAGCTTGCCGCCGGATGAGAGAAGTGCGGAAGAGATCACGGAGGCGTGGAGGGTGGATCGAGAAAGCCGGAGCGCCGCGCTGGTAGAGCATCTGACCGGCGAACTGGCTCACTTCGGTTTTGCCCTGGAGAACGAGGTCTGGTGGCGCGCCAAAGCGGAAACCGAGCAGTTGCTGCGGCTGCTCCCCAACGCTCCCCGAGTACCGACGGAGATAGACCTGGGGTTGGCTCTCGCTTGCCCCGCCCTTCTTGAGTTCTTAAAAGTGGAAGATTGGCGTGAATCATCCGGCCAGGTGCCCCAGGAGCTGGCCACCAAAAAGCTCTCCCACCTGATCGAGGAGACGTATGAGCTCAATGATGAAATCGGCCGGAGGATGACGGCCGCTATCGCCGAGTGGGGACTTCTTTATCTCGATAGCTATCCTGATCGGTCGTCTCTGTTGGAAGCGCCGGGCTATATGGACGGCGGCACCCGCGCCGCTCTCCTGTATCTGGTCGGACGTCAGGAAGAGGCCGCGGAGACCGCCAAAGCGGCTCTTGAAAACGGCTTTGGAAACCGCAAACAACGTCGGTTTTCGAATCTTGTGTTGGAGAAGCTAGGAGTCGAGATAGACTCAGCGGGCTCCGAGCAAAACTCAAACGAAGAACGCCAGACCGATCATCACCGATAATCCGATTAGAGTCATGAAATACTTCAGACGATGGTTTCCGCGACCTGAAAACTCGTCGGCCATGATCTCCATGACGGCCACATAGAGAAAAGTTCCCGCTGCTATCCCGTCGAAACAGCCTTCGATCAGGTCTGCCCTTGGTCCGGATAGATATTGGGATAGGAGAGTGCCGGCGGCGATGCCGAGAGGCGTTGTGAGGGCGAAACAGAGGATCGTTCGCTTGATCGTCGGCTCAGGAAGCCCGCCGCGGCTCAAAGAAGCTCCCAGAGCGAAGGAGGCCGACCCTTTGTGCGCCAGGATCGCGCCCAGCAGAATCAAACCGCCGGAAACATCCGTCTCCAAGCCCACAGCCGTGCCGGCTATCAGAGAATGAACACCCAGCACCAGGGCTAGTACGTAAGGAGAAAAGCTGCCCGGCTCGGCGGTGTGCCCGATCAAGCGGTCGAAGCCGAAGACTAGAAAAAAACCCACGCTCGCCAGGACATAGGCCAGCGGAAAATCGGAGAGGGTTCGAAGCTGCGTATCGGAGTCGGCCAGAGTGTGAATCAAACCTGCGCCCAGGAAGATACCGGCCGCGAAACAGTTGGTAAGCGAGATGGTATGGCGACTCTCCGGCTGCGCCGCCAGCCGGAGCGGCCATCCCCCGCAGAGAACGGCCATCAAGAATAGCACGACGCAGCTGGTAATCTTGACAGCCAAAAGCAAGATCTAGCTCCACTCCCGTCCGCGATTGTGGTGCTCTTTGTCGATAAGCGCGCTCTCCAGATCGACGTCCAGCCGCTGAGCGATATCGAGGAGGTAGCTCAACACGTCGGCCAGCTCTCCGGCCAGTTCCGCACGGGTATCCGACTCTGGTTGCCCTTCGGCGAAGAGCGCTCTGTGACGTCGATAGGCCTTGGCCAATTCACCGACTTCTTCCGTCAAGAGCAAGAAGATTTCCAGATCACTCGCCGCGTCCCAGCCACGAGCTTTCACCAGCTCGGCCATGTAGGCTTGCCACTGCCGGATGGTCGCGCCACTGGGGATCTCAGGAAGATTCATAGGGGAGGGTTAGGGAAATTGGATCGGGTGCCCTTCCGAAGGAACGGGAGGGATGAGCGGAAATGTCTTGGCCATGAAAACCTTGGAATTCTTAGCACAACTCCAGCAAACTCAACAGCAACGGCTTGCCGTGGTGCGATTTGAAGAGGGCTTGAAGGCGAGTCTTCCTGAATTTCAATGGCTGGCCCAGGCGCTTGAGAGCTATCCCGATCAGCTTCAGCACGAGGGACTCTTTCTCGGTATCGGAAAGCGGAGCGGATTGTTGCTCGGCGCGTTTTTACACTGGACTTTTCGCGGTCCGGGGGCGGGTGGAGTGAGGCTTTGGCCCTATCAGGAGCTCTCCGAGTACTTGACCGACGGGATGCGCTTGGCGCTGGGTATGGGTCGGAAGAACGCTTTGGCCGGGCTGTGGTGGGGCGGCGGAAAGGGCGTGATCTGCCGACCCGAAAGCGCTTCCTTTCAAGACCCGGAATGGCGAAAGAACGCCTATCAAGATTACGGAGACTTCGTTTCCTCGTTGGACGGGTGCTACGTGACCGCCGAAGACGCAGGCACCACGCCACCCGACATGGCCGAGGTTTTTTCCAGAACCCGCTTCACCACATGCATCCCACCGGAGTTTGGAGGCAGCGGCAACCCCTCGGGCCCGACCGCCGAAGGCATCTTGCAAGCCATGCGAGCCCTGGCCGAGTTCCTCGGGCACGAATCGCTCAAAGGGCTGAGCGTTGCCATTCAAGGGGCGGGCCAGGTGGGTAGCCGTCTGGCCGGGCATCTTCTGGATCAGGGTGTCGGACGATTGCTTATGAGCGACCTGGACAAGGAGAGAATTCCGGAGGGCGCCGAGTATGTGGAGCCCGCTGAGATTTTCTCCGCGGAGGTCGATCTTTTCTCTCCTTGCGCGCTGGGTGCCGTCTTAAATCCCCGGACCATTCCGTTGATAAAAGCCAGGGGCGTGTGTGGTGCGGCTAACAACCAGCTGGAAGACCCTGTTCGTGACTCAGAGGCGCTGCACGAAAGAGGGGTCGTCTACGTCCCCGACTACGTGGCCAACCGCATGGGTATCGTTAATTGCGCCGACGAACAGAGTGGACGCTTGAGAGATGACCCGAGAGTGCAGCGGCATCTCAGTTTGGATTGGCCCGAGGGAGTCTATCAAACCGTGAAACGGATTCTCGATCGCTCGGCCGCTCACCAGACCAGCCCGGAGAGCGAGGCGGTTCGACTGGCCGATGAAGCGGCGCGTCAGACGCACCCTATCTGGGGGCACCGGGCTAATCAGATCGCGCGGGCGGTTTGGGAGAAATTTCGGGAGCCTGTTTCGGGATCAGTCTGACCTGAAGAAGACGGGTCTCGGTAAGACCTTGTCGATGAAGGAGAAACTGGAGGGCTTGCCCTGCGAGTTCTTCCTTCACTTCGAAGGGGATATTCAAGAGATAACGCCCGCTTTCAGAGGGTATTTCACTCAATGGAAGGCTAACCTCGACGAGACGCCTTTCGTCGGCCAACACTTCTCCAATGGCGAGTTCCTCCGGCTTGTCCTCTGTTTCAAACTCAAACTGAACGGAGTAGTGACCGGGCGGCAGCGAAGAGTAGGGCCCGAAACAGAGCAGTCTTCGCAAGAACTGGAAATCGTCATCGACGATCTGCATCTTGGGGTAGTCCCAAGTCGTCAGATAGCCGTTTCGCATCATCCACAGAGAGAGTCGGGCGTCCTCAGTCACGATTTCATCACCGAACTCACCGCCCGGGTTTTCTGCTCGATTGGAGACCAGATAGAGTTGTGGTCCCTGGAAGGGGTAGAATCGATTGAGGCCGTTGTTTGCGGCGATCTTTTTGACGAGCTCCAGTTCGATGCCGCGGTGAAAACCGAAGACCGCTTGCACCTCCGAATTGTCTCGGTCGGGGTGGAGCATTCGGCCGGCCGGGGTTCGGTGCGGAAAGAGCGTGGTCACGGAAGCGTCGAAAAAGACATGCTCTTTTTCGAGAAGAGTCTCGAATGTTTTCTCCACCCTGCGGTAGTCGGAAATCCCGTATTCGGGTACCGAGAAAAGCGATCTCAGGACGATGGTGTCGTACCTGTGGAGATACAGGCCCAAGGAGAGGACGATGACCACGGCCTGGACTACCGCGACCTGAACGCTCCTCTGCCTGGGACGCTCCTTGAGGACAAACCACAAAGAGGGCCACAGAAGGCTGACGATAACGGGGAAAGAGTAGTACGCCCACATCGTTCCGGCACGGTCTGCTACAGCTATCGAATTCAAGCCGATCCAGGGAAGTACGGCCACAAAGCCGATCAGAAAGCTCCAGGAGCGCCAGGCGAGGGCCACCAGTAGCAACATCAACCACGGCGCCACAGCGTAGAGAGCGTGTTCTTGAATGAGCTCCAGTCGATCGGCCAGAAAACTTGGACTCAGGTGGCCGAGGAAGGGATCACCGAAGTAGATTCTGGTGATGGCGCTATCCCCTGGAAAGAACGTCTTCTGGCAAAATATAGCAAAAACGGAGTAGCTGAACGCGATCGCGGAATACCAGCCGAGCGATTTTCGAAGGGGCTTCAGCTCGGACTCCAGCCACGAGACCAGAAACAACAGAAAGACGAAGCCGAAAAGATGGAATCCGGTGTCTTCTCTCACGATAAGCGTCAGAATGAAAAAAAGGACAGACCAACCTGTCATACGGCGAAAGAGACAGAGCAAGAAGAGCACCGCGAACCCGGCGTAGATCGGCTCGAAGTGAGGGAATCCGATGGAGGCCTGAACGGGGCCGTTGAAGGCGTAGAGGAAGGCCAGGCAACCGGTGAGCCAACTCCTCCGGTAGACGGGCTGCATGGCAAGATAACCGGAAGCGGCGATGAGCGAAAAGACCAATCCCTGAGTGAGGGCATAGTAAAACGGTAGGGGAAGAGGTATCAGGTAGCTGCCGAGCGAGAAGACGGAGAGGATGGGCGCGAAGTGGGTGGAGAAATAGCTTTCTCCGCCCAGGCAATCCGGCTGCCGCAAGAGAGGGTTGTGATAGACTAACGAGGCGAACCAACCGGAATCCAGCAGATATCCTCCCTGGGTCAGGAAGTGGCTTACAACAAAAAAGTAGTTGACCACGAACACCACCAGGGAGACGAGTCCCAAAGCCACGATGTGAGATCTCCCAAAACGTGAAGGTGACGAACTCATCAGCTCACCAGGTCCGCAAACGCATTGGCCCTGGCTCGAATCGCCGGGCCCAGATTCACGGTGCCCCTTTTCTTACTTCTTTGCAGCAGTCGGAGAAGGCGTTTGAGGTGGTCGAGCCTGTTCAGGTCTCGCGCCATTTCAGCTACCTCGAACCATAAATCGAGGTGCTCCTGTTCCAGAAAAACGATACTGGAGACCAAAACGTAGTGGAGCCGAAACGCCTGTTCGAGGGCCCCCTGCTTTCGACATCGGACACCCAGAACGTGGAGACTGGAACGGGTATGGTGAGTCAAAAGATCGGCCTCTCCTCGTCTCGATTTAGCCTCCAGATGGGCGTCCACCAGCGCCGCTTCCACGGCAAAATCGCCGCCCGATTCGGAAATGATTTCCCGGGCTCGCTTGTCGAAGATTTGAAAGAGATGGTGCCGACCGGCCCTCTCGCAGTGCAGAGCGGCGGTCCGAAAGTAAGTGTAGTTTTCCGCGGGCTCCGTTCGGGGTAGTCCGCTACCCAGGATGCGATTCATCCACTCGACCAGGGCGGCACCCTCGACAAACCTCTTTTCGTTGAGGAGATAGACCAGGACGCTTTGCATGGCCACCAGGTGGCCGGTCAGCTCCTGTCGGGAAGGCGGCGGGACGGCGTGAAACAGTTGAAGAGCCATGTCGTACGCCTCTTCTCGCAAGGTTTCCAGCAACTGGTCGAGCTGCTTATTTTCCACCAAAGTCAGGCCCTGCATGTCGGTAGCTAGCTCCGTCGCGTTCACCAGAATGTCAAATCCGGGCAGAAAACCAGGTCTTTGCAGCTCGAAGAGCTCCCCGTTGTGGACGAGTTTGATCCGGCTGACCTGATGGCTGGAAAGCCCCATCAACAGCTCGTTATCCCAACGACGAGTACAGACGAACTCGGCTACGGCTCTTTCGGGCACTCGAACGTTCAGCTTGGGTTGGTCGGCGGTCTGAGGAACCAGTCTTCTCCAGACCAGAGGAGCGGGCTGAAATTCAAACAGTTTGGTGATCGCGACTCCGTTCCAGAGCACCGATACCGGAGCCAGGAAAAAGTGCTTTCGGACCAGGTCTTCCCAGCCTTTGAACACCTTCCTGGCCGGAACTTGGAACTCCAGGCGCAGGACGCTATCAGGACGTCCGCCGCCCCGCACCCAACGCTCGGGGCTGTCGGCGGAGAAAGAGCCGAGCCAACTCGCATCCGGTCCCTGGAGAGTCAACCGGAGATCTCTCGCTTTCATTTTTTGAGCGCTGACGAGACAACGTGCTAAGTCGATGTCCTTCCCAGAATAATCGAAATGAGGTTGCTCGGCTTCCGGAGAGTAGGGCAGGGGAGCGGTGATACTGACAAGCGCACCGTCCGTCCGCACCTCCACCCTGCGCGGATGCCGTGAAATCAACCATCTGAGGGCAAATCGCGGCAGATTCAGACCGTCGCTGACGGCGTGACCCAGCCCCTTCCAAACCTGGTCCGGCGAGATGGTGAAATGACCGCTCCCACTCTCGGTCCCCTCTACCGCCAGACCTTCCAGCAGTTCTTCTATTTTATTATGTTTCTTCATGAAAGGCTTTAGAACGGCGGTCCCTTAAGTCTCACCGCGTGACCACACGCTACCCTAACCATGGAAAGATTTCCTCTCCCCATGAGCCAGCTTGATCTTTTCGGTGGAGGGGAAACCGACGAGGTGGAGAGCGCTTCCGATTCGCCGCTTTCCTCAACGGAAGTCGTTTCCAACCTCAATCGGTGGCCCGGGCTCTATCTGGGAACTTCTTCATGGTCTTTCCCCGGTTGGCGCGATCTTGTGTACAAGAACGACTATACGGCCACCCAGCTCGCCGACTCCGGCCTCCGAGCCTACAGTGTTATTCCACTGTTTCGCACAGTCAGCCTGGACCGCACCTACTATAAACCCATGACCTACGAGCAGTTTCGGAAACTCTCCCAACAGGTGCCCCCGGAGTTTCGCTTCATCGTGAAGGCGCCTCGCGATCTGCTGCAGCCGGCCGAAAAGGGTCTGGACCTCTCCCAATTCTCAAGAGAGTTTCTGACTCCGGCCGCCCGAGGATTGGAAGAGAAGCTCGGGGTCGTGCTGCTTCAGTTCCCGCCCGGCACCAACGCCGACCACGACGGTCGCTTCTTATCTCGACTGAAGCCTTTTCTGCGTGGCCTTCCACGAGGTTTGAACTATTCTCTTGAATTGAGAGACCAGGAGCTTCTGGGCCCGGAGCTTGCCGATTGCCTTCACGGCACCGGCGTTTCTATCTGTGGCTCCATTCATTCCGCTCTGCCAAACCCCGATCAGCAGTTTCTGAAGGTGCCGCCTCTCCCCGGGACCCCTCTGGTCTTCCGCTGGAACATCAGGCCGAGTCTGGACTACGAACAAGCTCGAAACCGCTACAAACCGTTCGACCGGCTGCAGTCGGAGGATCCGGGTCGACGCGCTCTCATGGTCAAACTGGTCGAAAGAGCCCTCAAGGCCGGTCGCATGGTCTATCTTACCGCCAACAACAAGGCCGAAGGTTGCGCACCTCTCACCCTCCTGAGATTTCTTGAAGAATTATCTTCCATTAAGGCTTGATCTTTTTTCATGTATTTTTTAAGGTCGGCATTCTATAACCTGACCAAGGAGACGAAAGTATGTTCGTATATCAAAGAATGCCATCTCGCAAAGTACCGTTGGGTAGTAAGGAACGATTCTTCCGAGGAGCCGAGAGGAGCCCTAAACTGGCTCCTAACAAGGTCCTGGTGATCGCCTGCGCCCTGATGTTCGGAGGGCTGTCCAAGGCACTATCGCTGCCGGCGGCGGCTTTCGCCGGAACCGTTCTGGTGTTGGCCTGGCTATTTGCCGACGAGTCGGACGAGGGGGAGCCGATCTGGGTTCATCGCTTGTCACTCGGGGTGACCGGCCTGTTTTACTTCGGACTGGGTTCTTGCCTGGGATGGCCCGCGGTCCTGGTGGTCGGTCTGTTGACCTATCATCGAGACCGGATACAGTGAACAACTGAATATACCTTAAGAAGGGCCCCGATGACTCGGAGCCCTTCTTTCTTTTATCCGCGCACGCGACTCTTACGCGTCCTGAGTTTCGGCGGCAAGCCGCTCCACTTCCATCTTCTTGGCCAGAATTTTGCAGAGTTCGATCATCCCCATCAGACCCTGACCCTTGCCCATGGACAGTTCCTTGCCGAAGACCTTATACACCAGGTCGGTGGGGACGCCGGCGATCACGTCCGGGGTTTCGCCCGAAATGGTCTCGTCCAGAATGACGGCCATCGCTTTGGCGGAGATACCCTGAGGATTTTCCACCGCGAAGTGGTATTTTACGCCTCCGTCGGGATGGGGAGTAGTGAAAACATAGGCTTCCGACTCGCATCTCTGCACGTGGTTGGCCTCTGAGAACGGCCGGGTGGCCACTTCCGGAGAGACTTCTTCAAATCGGTCGGCGAAGTCGATCAATGTCAGAAGTCTGTCCTGGCGGTCCTCCACCAGTTTCAGATCCTCGATCAACTCGGCCACGCGGGGCGGCAATTCGGCGGGCATTACGGCTTCTCGATCGGCACGCCGACAAGATTGCCCCACTCGGTCCAGGAGCCGTCGTAGTTGCGGACCTTATCAAACCCGAGGAGATGAGTCAGCACAAACCAGGTGTGGGAACTTCGCTCGCCGATCCGGCAGTAAACCACCACGTCGTCGCCCTTGGACAGCCCTTTCTCATCGCAGTAGATGGCCTTCAACTCTTCGGCTGTTTTGAACGTCCCGTCTTCGTTGGCCGCGCGTGCCCAGGGCACGTTGGCAGCACCGGGGATGTGACCGCCTCGCAGCGCCCCTTCGTTGGGATAGTCTTCCATGTGGAGACGCTCTCCCGTGAATTCCAGGGGAGAACGGACATCCACTAGTTTCCGCCTGGCTTTCACGTGCTCGAGCACCTGATCGCGGAAGGCACGAATTTGAGTGTCGTCTCTGGTGGGGACGGGGTACTCGGTGGACTCGAATTTAGGAACATCGCGGGTGAGTTCTCGACCTTCGGCGTCCCATTTAGCCCGGCCGCCGTCCATCAGCTTCACTTTCTGGTGTCCGAAGAGGGAGAATACCCAAAGAGCGTAGGATGCCCACCAGTTACTCTTGTCTCCGTAGAAGACCACGGTCGTGTCCGGGGTCACTCCGATGCGAGACATCAGCGCCGCGAACTTTTCCGCCGAGAGATAGTCTCGGGTGATAGGGTCGTTGAGATCGGTCGTCCAGTCGACCTGGACGGCGCCGGGGATATGCCCCGAGGGGTAGAGCAACATATCTTCGTTGGACTCCACCAGACGCACTCCGGCGTCGTCTTTGTGTTCGGCCACCCAATCGGTGGTGACCAGGATGTCGGCGTTGACATATCCTCGCTCTTTAATCGGCAGTGTTTGCATATCGGTCCTCCATATATGAGTCTCCACGCCGTTCGGGCTTCAAACCAAGACCCCTCCGGCAGCTCGCGAAGCTCGATGGGACAACAGGATTACCGAGATTGTGAAAAGAATCACAATCTCAGGGGAAGACCTCTAAGGAATTCGGTAGAGCGCTTTGCAAAAGCCATCACTGGGAAAAAATTTATGGGAGCTTCTGCGCTTCGAGCAGACTCTGTTCGCGCTTCCCATTGCACTGGCCGCCACCCTCTGGGCGGCGGGAGGATGGCCTCCGGCCCGAGTGCTCTTCTGGGTGGTCCTGGCGATGGTCGGCGCCCGAACCGCGGGGATGAGCGCCAATCGCCTCATCGACGCCAGAATCGACGCCGACAATCCCCGCACCAAGGATCGCCTGCTACCCAGCGGACAGGTGGGGGTGGCCTCCGTCACCCTGGTGATGGTGGGTTCCCTGGTGCTTTTAGGGTGGTCGGCCAAGCAGCTGAACCCCCTCTGTTTCGCGCTCAGCCCGCTCGCCTTTTTTCTCCTCCTCGGCTACTCCTATTTGAAACGATTCACCTGGGCCTGTCACTTCGGTTTGGGAGTGGTCCAGGCTTGCGGGCCACTGGGCGGATGGATGGCGGTGACCGGTCAATTTGAATGGAAGGCTCTCTGGTTGGCCCTGGGAGTCTCTTTTTGGATGGCCGGCTTCGACATGTTGTACGCTTTGGCCGACGAGGAGCACGATCGTAGCCACGGCATCTATTCCGTGCCTGGTCGCTTCGGCGCGGTGGTGGCTTGTCGACTGAGCCGCGCTTGCCATGTGGTGGGTTTTCTGTTTTGGTGTGGCTTCAGCTACGCCGTATCGGCGGGTCCGATATTCGCGGCCGGGATCGGTGCGGTTGGCGCTCTGCTGATATGGGAACATGTGTTGGTGGGGCCGGGGAATTTGGAGAAGCTGCCCATAGCGTTCTTCAAGGTGAACAGTTTCATTTCGGTGATTCTGTTGCTGGCTACTATTGGAGAGATTCTTATATGACCAAGGACGACAACTGGAAAGAGCTCTTTCGAAACCATCGTCATCTGTTGTTGGCGCTGAAGCTTCGGGCCGACCAACCGGCCCGAATCATTCGTTGTCTGGGCGACGAACAGGTGGTCTTGATGGGGAGTGCGGCAGGCGGAGCCCGGCAGTCCAAACGCAAAGCTACCGAACACGAGATTCTTTCGGCGGTGGTCACACCGGAAACGAAGATGAGTTCGGAAGAACTCACGGCCTTGATTAAGGAAGCCCGCTCCGAGTATCCGAAGGCCGAAATCAGCGGATACGGACCGGCGCCGTCTGAGTTTGATACGGTGGGGGTTCTTTTAGGACTGGCGGGCAGCGAATTCATCGCTGAGGCCGGGGAAGCGACCTCCTCAAAGCCGGTGATCGCCGCCCTCCAGTACTCCCCCGATGTCTCACCGGAGGCTCTGGAGTCAGCCTGCCAGGCCGCTGCCCAGATCCCCGGGCTTCGTTCTGTTGTGCCCCTCCCGCTGGCGGCCGGAGATCGGATCCCGTTGGAAGGAGCGACCACTTCGGGCCCTACCGACGTGATGGTGGTCAGCGTGCTTCGGCACTTCTTGCCCGCAGAGGTGCGAGTGCGTGCTTCCTGGGCTGCGCTCGGCTGGAAAGTGGCCCAGATGGCGCTCATTCACGGTGCCGACGAGTTGGCCGGTTGGAGTGTGGCCGAGTCGGTGGCCTACAGTACCAGAGTGAGAGCCGCCGCCAGAGTTGAAACCGATGAAGTGAAGTGCGGCGTCGAGGAAGCTGGGAAAGTTTGGGCTCCCTGGCTTGCCGTTGAAGAGGTCGCTCGATGACAAGTCCCAGACTAAGATTCGGCGTCCTCAGTTACGTCAACTGTTTACCAGCCACCCTGGCGCTGGAACTCGGGGAGGTGGCCGCCAAGCAGCTGAGTTTGCGACGAGGCACGCCCGCCCAGCTCAATGAGGCCGTCCGTACGGGGGAGCTCGATGTCTCGGTGGTCTCGGCAGCCGAGTATTTACAGAACCCCGAACTGTACCATCGCCTGGAAGACATCGCTCTGTGGTGTGACGGACCGGTTCGAAGCGTTTGTCTTTATTCCAAATTTGACAGAGACAGGCTGTCGGCGAGTCCGGTTCATCTCTTGGTCACTCCCGAGAGTGCCACTTCGGTCGCTCTGGCGCGGATGTTGACCTGCCAGGCGACCACGGCACCGTTTTCCACCCTCGAACAGGCGGAAAGCGCTGTGCGAGAAGGGCGAACCGACGCAGTGCTCTTGATCGGAGATACCGCACTGGCTCCTCCCGGTTGGACCGATAAGTTGCAGACTCACGACCTGGGGGCCTGGTGGAAAGACGTGACCGGACATCCCATGACGTATGCCGTTTGGGTGGCCCGACGCGATCTTCCTGAAGACAAGCTCGAGCAGGCTCGTGACATCCTGGCGGAGTCTTGCAGTTGGGGCGAGCGTGAGTTGAAGCGCGTGGTGGAAGAGGCTCATCGGCGCTCGGGTCTGCCCACCCAAGAGCTGGAACGATACTTCAAAGGCATCCAGTTTCGCGTCACAGCCGAGTCGAAGGCCGGCTACCAGGAGTTTAGAGAGAAGTTTTTGACCCCGAATTTGCTATGCGGAGGACTACAATGACGCAAGCTACCCAAATACGAGACCTGCGAGTGAAGACCAGTCGTCCCCGGCTGACTCCCGAGGAAGGGGTTGCCCTCTTCGAGGCGGACCTCCTGGAACTCGGCAGTCGAGCCGATGAAATGAGACGAGAGCTGCACCCGGAAGGCTACGTCACTTTCATTCGCGACCGTATCATCAATTACACCAACGTGTGTATTACCTACTGTAAGTTTTGTGCGTTCTATCGCCCACCGGGTCATCCTGAGAGCTATGTGAGAAGTAAGGATGAGATCTTCTCCAAGGTGGAGGAGATGCTAGCTCGCGGCGGCACCACACTGATGCTGCAAGGCGGCCATAATCCGGAGCTTAAGATCGATTATTACGAAGATCTCTTCAGCTCCATCAAATCGAAGTTCGACGTCTATCTGCACTCTCTCACCGCCACCGAGGTGGACCACATGGCTGAAGTCAGCGGTCTCAGTTTGAAAGAGACGCTGACCCGTCTCAAGCAAGCGGGACTGGACAGCCTGCCCGGCGGTGGTGCGGAAATGCTGGTGGATGACATCCGGGAAAAGGTGGCACCCCTGAAGTGCAGTGCCGACCGCTGGTTTGAAGTCCATGAGACGGCCCACAACGTGGGTCTTGAGTCGACCGCCACGATGGTTTTCGGGTTCGGGGAGACACCGGCCGACCGCATCGACCATTTGGAAAGGTTGAGAGCTCTCCAGGACCGCACCGGAGGCTTCCGTTCTTTCATCCACTGGAGTCTCACCCCCGGAAACAGCGGAATGGTTCGCACCATCCCGCCTGCCGGCGCCGAGTACCTCCGCATCATGGCCATCGCCCGACTTTACCTCGACAACTTTCAGCACATCCATGCCGGGTGGGTGACCGAAGGAGCCAAGCTGGCTCAGTTGGCTCTGGGCTTTGGGGCTGATGACCTGGGAAGCGTTCTGATGGAAGAGCTCGTGATCTCCGCTACCGGTGTGGCCTACGCCTACAACGCCGAGCAGATAGCCTCTATGATTCGAGCCGTCGGACGCATCCCGGCCGTTCGCAACAGTCGCTACGAGATTCTTCAGGTGCTGAGCTAGGGCGTGCCGGTTTCGCCTCTTCAAGAGGAGCCTTCAGAGAAGCGCGCCGATCTGATCCGCCAGATGTTCGATCGGGTGTGGGGTCGCTACGACTTGAATAACGCTCTTCTCTCCTTCGGCCTGGACTGGTATTGGCGGAGGCGAGCCCGAAAGATGCTGGCCCTTCGACCGTCCGACCGGGTCATCGACCTGTGTTGCGGAACCGGTGCGGTCACTCGTTGTCTGGCTAGAGCCGTGCCTCAGGGAGAGGTCGTGGGGGTCGACTTCTCCGAAGGGATGCTCACCCCGGCTCGACGTCATAAGGGTTCGCCGGGGTCCGGCAATGTTCGTTACATCTGCTCGGACGTGCTTGAGGTCCCGTTGCCCGATCACAGTTTCGATGCTCTCACCATCTGCTACGGTCCTCGAAACATCGTGGACCTTCCTAAGCTTTGGGAAGAGATGCTGCGGTTGGTGAAGCCCGGCGGCCAGGTGCTCAGTCTGGAATTGACCCGACCACCCGGATTGATGGGTTTTTTCCACGAACTCTATCTCAAGTACGTAGTTCCGATCGTAGGCGGAATAGTTTCCGGCGACCCGGAGGCTTACCGGTATCTGCAGAAGACGATCTCGGGATTTCTATCGCCCCAAGAAATGGCGGAATCGATGGAGAAATCCGGACTTGTTCAGGTCAAAGTGGTGCCGCTCACCGGCGGCATCGTCACCATTCATCATGCTCGAACGCCTGTTTCGAGGTAAACTGATTTTTTTCGGCGAACCGGCCGACCTTGCACCATCAAACACTTAAGGCGGTCCTCGTTGTCATGGGGCTTCTGCTGGTGGCCGCGGTCGGCTCCAGCAAAGCACTCGGAGAGAGTCGGAATCTGGGATTAAGACTGCTGGCTAAGACCAGTCTGTTCTTCTTGATTTTGGGCGCCGTCATCGGCCCTTCCGGCCTCCAACTCATCGAGCCGTACGTCCTGAAACAGATGAGTCCGATCGTGGTCATCGGACTGGGTTGGATCGGTTTTCTATACGGCTCCACTCTCGAGTTTCGAGCGCTCCGGAAGTTCAGAAATCAGATGTTTTGGACGGCGCTGGGAGAGGCTCTGGCGACCTTCGTCCTGGTGGGTGGAGCCTTTCTGGCCATGGCCAAAATCGGATGGCTGGATTGGGATCCGTTCGCCACGATTCTGCTGGCCTCCACAGCCGCTTGCACGGCCCCCCTTCAACGACTTCTCGGAACGCCGGAAAAGGGAGAGCAGGCCACGGTCGAACTGGCTCACTTCTGTTCGCGCTTGGACGATCTACCGGGACTGCTAGCCCTCGGCCTGCTTTTCTCCGTCACCCCTCCGAGAGTCGGTGGCTCTCTAATCTTTTCCGTTTTCTTCTGGTTCATTGTTCAGCTTGTGCTGGGGGCCGTGTTCGGTTGGATCACTGACTATCTCTATCATTCCATCGAGACGTCCGAGGGCAAGACCGACGCCGGAGAGTTGACTCTGGTCTTCTTTGGAATGCTCTGTCTGAGTTCGGGATTTGCCGCTTACTTGAGTCTTTCACCCCTATTCGTGGGAGTGATCAGTGGATTGGTCTTCGCCAATAGCTCCGAGCATGTGGAGTCTTTGGCCGGGGCTCTAGCCGAGAAGGAGCATACGGTCTTCGTCCTCTTTCTGCTGGTCAGCGGCTGCTACTGGCCGTTTCGCAACTTCGACGCCTGGGTTCCGCTGGTCGTCTATCTGGTCGTCCGACTACTGGGGAAGGTGGTGGGGAGCCTGGTCTCTCGTCGTCTTTTCTGGAACGAGCCCAAAGACGATCACTCCAAAGCCTCAGAGACCTTCGGTCTGGCCCTGGTGCCGCAAGGGGGTCTGGCGATAGCCATGGTCGTGAGCTACCTCTGGAGTTTTGCCGACTCCTCGGCCGCCTGGGCTATCAACATCGTTCATATCAGCGTGATCGTGAACGATCTGATCGCTCCTTATCTCTTGAAGAAGGCGGGGGAGCAGGATTGAGATCGGTCATGATCATTGTGCTGGCCACCTCGCTGACACTGGTGGCCCATCGCCTCCGCGGCGCGGGAGCCAATCTGGTTGGTCAGGAAGTGGCTATGGCTTTGGGATTTATCCTCATCGTCAGCTATCTGATCGGGAGAGTCTTTCCGCGGGCCAAGCTTCCTATGATCACAGGCTACATGCTCACCGGAGTGTTGTTCGGCCCCTCTCTTTTCCGCCTGGTTGCTCCGGAATGGAGTGCGGTGAGTCGAGAAGCGCTGGAAGACTTAAGTTTGCTCAACCACATCGCGCTCGGTCTGATCGCCTTCACAGCCGGGGGAGAGTTAAAGATTTCGGCCATCAAAGAACGATGGAAGACCTTCTTTTCCATCACTCTCGTCCAGTCGACCGCGGCTTTCGTAGGTGTAGGTGGGATGTTGGCGCTCATGGCACCAAATCTTCCGGGGTTATCCGAACTATCCGGCCCGGCGTTGGCCGTGACTATCGTCCTGTTAAGCTGCACCGCGGTTGCCAAGTCGCCGGCCACCACTATCGCCGTCATCAATGAGTCGCGCTCGGCCGGACCGCTGTCTGATGTGGCTCTCGGTGTGACCGTGATCAAGGACATGGTGGTGATCGGTCTCTTTGCGGCCTCCCTATCGGTCTCGCGAGCTCTGATGACTCCCGGGGAAGGACCGGGACTGGAGTTGGCGCTCACCCTGGCTTGGGAAGTCTTCGGCTCGATTCTGATCGGAGTGGTGCTCGGTAAGCTTCTCTCCATCATCATCGAGAAACTGGGAGAGGATCTACCTCTGGCGCTTCTAGCTATCGCTTTTCTGGCCGTCTACCTGGCTGAGCACGTCCATCTCCACGGGCTGATCATCTGTATGACCTCGGGCTTCGTGGTGGAGAATTTCTCTCCTCACGGAGAAGATTTTATCCACGCCGTGGAACGCTATTCGTTGCCGGTTTACGTCGTTTTTTTCACCCTGGCCGGAGCCGATATGAAGCTGCAAGCCCTGGCCGAGGTCGGCGGAGTCGCCACTCTGCTGGTGGTGGCCCGGGCGGTCTTCACTTACCTGGGCACCTGGCTGGGCGCCCGTCTGGTCAATGAGACCAAGGCCATTCAAAATTACGGCGGATTGGCTTTCCTCGGTCAGGCGGGAGTCACGCTGGGGTTTAGCGTGATCATCTCCGAGCGTTTCCCCGGAGTGGGGGAGACACTCTCCACGATCATCGTGGCCGCCGTGGCTCTCAATCAGATTGTCGGCCCGGTTGCCTTCCGCTATGCGCTGGGCAAGGCCGGCGAGATCGGGATGCGCCAAGGGGAGTGACCCGAAGTCTTATTTGGTAAGACTGGTCGGCACAAGGTCTTTGAGCTTGTGATAGAGGTCTAGGAACCTCAGCGGTTTCTGCAGAAAGTGATGCATTCCGGCTTCCCTACAACGCTCTTCGGCGTGAGGCTCGACAGACGCGGTGAGCGCCACTATGATCGGATTGCCATACTTCTCCGGTTGTACGTTGATTCGCCGTGCGGTCTCGAATCCGTCTAATTTTGGCATATGGCAGTCCAGCAGAATCAAGTCCGGATGGTTTTCTTCGAGATACTCCAGCGCCAACTCACCATCGGCGGCGGAATCAACCTCACAGCCCAGATTGAGCAACTGAGCTGACATGACGGTCCGATTGATGGCGTTGTCATCCACAACCAGCACCTGAAGCCCCAGCTTCGGCAACTCTTCAATCTGCTGCTTCTTCTCTTCGGGTGGAGCGGTGGGCAGAGGGAGAAAGACCTCGAAAGTCGACCCTTCCCCAAGACTGCTTTGGAGACCGATGCTACCCTCCATGTGTTGCACGAGTTCACCCACGATAGCGAGGCCTAAACCAACTCCGCCCGAGCTTGAGCGTGGCATGCCGGCCGCTTGCGTGTAAGGTTCAAAAACTTTCGATTGAAACTCCGCGGACATGCCTTCCCCGGTGTCGGAAACGACAAAGCGAACTCCGTTTTCTTCAAGACTTGCTTCAAAAGAGATACAACCGTCACCGGTGTACTTCACCGAGTTACTGAGTAGGTTGTTCAGGATCTGCCTGATGCGCAGGGAGTCGCCGACAAAGTATCCCTGTCCGAGTACGGTCTTGCGAACGAAAGCCAGGTTTTTTAAGGCGGCGGCGGCCTGAGATGAGGTCGAGACTTCATCACAGAGAGCCTTCAGGTCGAAGACATGTTTCTCAATGGACAGCCGGCCGCTTTGGATCTGGTCGTAGTCGAGGGTGTCGTCCACCAACTCTTTCAACGATATGACGCAGGATTCCAGATGTTGCATCTGCTCTTCGGTAGGAGAGTCCTGCTTCCAAAGCTCTACCAGGCCGACCAAGCCGTTGATGGAGTTTCGCATTTCATGGCTCAGCCGAGCCATGAATTCCCGCTGCTCGATAAGATTTGCGGACCTCTCCTTTCGCGCATCGACTTCGGCGGCCGAGCGCGCTTGGGAGGCCAGGACCAACTCGGTTTGGTCGAACAGGGCCAGAAAGATCCCGTCCGGGTTGGCTGGGTCCACCACGGCGCTGGGTTGAAGGTAGAACGTGTTTCCGTGCTCGGAGTCGAGTCTGATCGGATCCAAAGAGGAAGCGCCGCCTTCGTCGACGAGCCTCTGAACAATCTCTCTGATGGAAGAGCCTCCGACCATCCCCCGGCTGAAGTGTTGGGTGACAAGGGTGGGCCCGACAATTTCCCATAGGCCTTTCCCTATCATGTTGATTTCGCCGATAGTGCCGTCCGAGCGAAGGCTAATCAGTGGGTATGGGGCATGGTGGAAAAGTTCGTAGGCTCTTCTGGCAAATTTGTCTCGAGTCTCGATAAGTCGACCACGATCGCGCAGCTGAATCTCCCGTTCGACCCAACTCGCGGCGAGTCGCAGAAGGTCTATCTCTCTTTGAGTGAAGGTGCGTGGCTCGGTGTCGATCACGCAGATGGAGCCGATATTGTGGCCGTTCAGCTTCACCGGATAACCGAGATAGGCTCGAATATAGGGAGGGCCGAGCACAAGCGAGTTGTCCGAGGTCCGACTGTCGTTGGTGGCATCTTCGACAATGAGGGCTTCCTCGGCCAAAATCGTGTGGGCACAAAAAGACGACTCCCGATCGGTCTCTCGAGCATCGATACCGTAGCACGATTTAAACCACTGGCGTGACTCATCGACCAGGGAAACCAGGGAAATGGGGGCCTCCAGCATCTGGGCCAAAAGAGCGGTGATCTTATCCAAGCCGTCTTCGGGAGGCGTATCCAAGAGTTGAAGATCCCGAAGGACCTTGAGTCGTTCCGGCTCGTTTTCAGGTGGTGCGGCAGCTGGCAACCATTTTCTCCTTCCGGGTATTGCGGGTCGTGATTTCGCACAGAGTTTGAAGAACCCTCGAAAGCAAACGAGCTTCGAACCCAAGAGTTGCCGAAATCGACCAATTAATTTTCTCGAAGATGGATTGAGCGAAAGTCAACGGGACTTGCTTGTCCGGCTAATCTGCGTCGACGTCGGTGATATCTTTAACTTCGACCACCACAAACTCGCTTCCGCCGGACGGACGAACAGCTGTTTCTATCATGTCCGGAGCCACCACGGTCAGGCGAATCGTTCCGTCGCCCTCCAGCAAGCTTTGACCGCTCGTTACCGTGCTTATGTGGGTGGTGTGATCGACCGAGAAAAGGTAGTCTTCGAGGGGCACCCGAGTCAGCAGCCCACTCAGCCCGTCGTAGTTATCAAAAAGAAACGAGCCACTGGTCACGGCTGAGCCGCTCTGCCTATCGTTTTCCACCGTAATGGTGGCGATGGTGTCGCCGTTGATGAAGCGCACCGATCCACCGTTGGTGAGGTCCCGGATGGTCGCGTTTTGGGTCCGTTCTATTCGCTCCACATAACCTTGCGCCGTCAACGTTCGGTGTATTCCGAGCGTGACCGGTCCGTCTATTTGGAAGACCCCGTCCGAGTCGGCGACCTCCAAAGCCGTGAAGGTGGCGGAGATGTCGCCAATGTGGTTGACGACATCTTCCACTTCACCGCGCATGACGGCTGTACCGTTGAGTCTGGTGCCGTCCTGGGTGACGAATTGGAGGAAGTTCACGGTGATAGTTTCGGGGTCTACCACCAGCTGAGCGCTGCCCCCGCCCGGTCCGGGAAACGTTTGCGATGTGCCCTGGGACAGAATGAAATAAGCCAGCGGCATCTCCACCAGAACTGCGGCGACCCCGTCAATCTCGATGCGGCTGAGGTCGCCGCCTGCGAGTTCCACGGAGTTTCGTCCGCTGGGTACCGAAAGCTCGTCGATATCTTCGTGAATGTGGACGGCATTCTCCAGGGTGATGACGAGCGGTGGGAAAGTCGGCCCGCCTTGATTGAGTATGGGTGAAGTCTCCGAGGAGCCGCCGCAACCGCAGAATAGTAGACCGACGAGGAAAAATGCCAGATATCTCATTGCCGGAACTTCTGTCGCGACGACTAGCGCTCCTCCGAGGGTCCATGTGGATACCCCTCTGGTAACCACATCCATACTCCGTCCGCCTGCCGGTTCGTTCAAAATATGGCCAAGGAGCAGAACGTGAAAAACTATTCCGCAGGCACCAATTCAAACCTGGGACTTCAGATTCTATGGGCTAAAGAACTTTTCTACGACGAAGGAGCCGATCCGGACGGGCAACGTCCGCGACATGTGAGGGCCGGGTCGGGACTGGCTTCTTTCGGCACGAAGCTGGTCGGAGTTCAGGACGACGCCGACTTCCTGGCCTTTATCGACCCGGACGGAATGTCGGTCAGAGGCTCGGCTTTGGAGGCGGGCTCAGCTTCCCATCGTCTCTACGACGACCGAGACGAGACAGCCGACGCCGAGGAGAAAGTGGACTTGGAAGCCTGCCTGATCGTGCCGGGCGACGACGAAGCGACCATCTTGAGCTTCGGGTCTGGAGTGAGCGAAAAAAGACGCCGTCTGGTGCTGACCAGGGTCAACGGCGAGACCGTTGAGCACAGCGAGTACGTGACCATTGATTTCCACCAAGCTTTGGCGGAGCCTTTGGAATCGCGGGGCGGGGCCCTCAATCTCGAAGGAGCCGTTTATTTTCCGTCCCTTTCCGTCATCAGAGTGTTCTCCCGAGGGGACCACGGGGAAAACCCCTTCGACGCCACGATGGACGTTTCGTGGGACGAGTTGAAGGCGTATTTGGAGCAACCACTGGGCGTTCCGGTTCCCCGGCCGTTTCATCTGCGCCGATACGATTTGGGAACTTTGGACGGACGCCCTCTGACTTTCAGTGATGCCGAAAGGGTGGGGGAGGGCTGCTTGGTGACGGTGTCGTCGGAATCGGACGACAAGGCCGGAGGGTCGTTGATCGGCTATATGGATTCGGAAGGCGAACTTACCCTGGCCAGGGGCGATTGCTTTCCGGTAGAGGGAAAGCTCGAAGGGCTGAGCTTCCTGGCTTCCAACTCTGCGAGGCTATTCGCGATCGAAGACCAGGATGACTTCGAGAAAGCGTCCAGGCTTTACGAACTGAAGTTGATAGGAGAATGGCCCGGAGAATTGGCTACTTAGGCTAGTTTCCGCACTTGCTGGGACTCGGTGAGGGTGAGGAGGTACTCTCGATATCCCGGCTCCTGGCTCTCCGCCCATTCCAAGAACCTCTGACGATAGCTTTTCGATTCGGCGGGTTTCGGCTGAGGAGCGAACGCCTGCATCACCGGAGTGCGCATGATCGGATGCTTCAAAGGGGTGAGGGTAAGGCCGTGGATGCCTTTCTTTTTTGTCTGAATCTCACATTCCATGCTCTGATTAAACCATAGCTGACTGGAGCGAGAGTGGTCAGAGACTGTCCTGATGTTAACATCAAGTTTACATCTTGCCCGACTCTTGGGAATTCGGTCGACCATGAGGTCGGTATGCTGAGAGCATAGATTTCGTCCCGAGGAGAAAAATTCGTGAGAGCCATTAAGATCGCCACCACCTACTATCTCGAGCAAAACCCGCTAACCTTGCAGAACTCCGCGCAACCCGTGCGAGTCCTCTTGAACGAAAAGTCTCAAACATTTGGTTCCGACCTTTCTCCGTTGGAGAAAATGCGCCGTATGGCTATTTGTGGTAGAAAACCTTTGCCCCAGCAGACCGAATCTTAAGAATTTTCTCCACCATCCTCAAGACGCTTCGTTCGTCGGTACGCTCGGCCACCTGGTCGAGTGGCACCCATTCGAGGAGCATCTGCTCGGACTCGGGCGTCAGGATAGCAGTCGGGTCGGTGGTAAAGAGAAAGCGAAGATCGTAGTGGAAATGAGCTTTTTCCTGCCCTCTTTCAGGAATGGGATGGATATCTAAGTCGAAAGGGACCCTCTCCTCACCACCGAGAGGAACGGCTTTAAAGGCATTCGGTGCGAGCCCGGTCTCTTCCGATGCCTCCCGTCTGGCCACCCTTTGAAGGTCGGTGTCTCCGTCGGCATGCCCCCCAGGCTGCAACCAGCGTTTGAGGAAGGGATGATAGAGGAGCAAGGTGCCCGCGAAATCGGGGGAGACGATGAAGGCCGAGCCGGTGCAGTGACCTTCTGCGTGGGAGCGCAGGCAGCAATCCGGAGTGCTTTCCACAAACGTCAGATAGCGTTGCAGGACTGCGGGCCTGTCTTCAGGCCAGTAGGTTCGGTATCGCAGAAGGTCGCGGGTGAGTGGTGTCATGAGTCAACTTCTGTAAGGCGCAGATAAAGCTCCTCGAGGCCGAGAGCTTCTTCGGCGAACTCCATGAGGCGAAAACCTTCCTGAAAGATCGCCTTGTGAATTTCCTCGGTGACTTCATCTCCCCCGGTGAAGGTCACCAGGATATGATCGCCGTGGTAGTGGACCTCTTTCACCTCTGAGCGGGCATCCAAGAAAGCTCGCAGTCGTTCGGTCTCGTCTTCATCTCTCAATCGAATCTTCCAGCGTCTGTTGTCGCGCAGTCTGCTCAAGAGAGACCTGGTGCTCCCGAAGGCGAGCAAGACTCCCTGATCAATCACGGCGATCTTGTTGGAGAGATCGGTCAGATCTTCCAGGACGTGAGAACTGACAATGATGGCCTTGCCTTTGCGCTGAAGCTCTTTGAGGATGTCGCGGAGATGAACTCGCGCTCGAGGATCAAGACCGGCGGCCGGTTCGTCAAGCAACAGAATGGGAGGGTCGTGCATCAAGAGCCGTGCTAGGGCGAGTCTCTGGGTCTGCCCACGCGAAAGTCCGGATACCGGCTTGTCTTTGAGTTCTTGCAGTCCGGTGGTGCCGAGGGCCTCGCTTTTGGAATACTCTCTCATATCGGGGGGCACAAGATAGGCGCGGGCGAAGAACTCCATATATTCGTCCACGGTCAGTTCATCGTAGGTGCCGATGAAGTCCGGCATGTATCCTAGTTTCCGGCGAGCGTGGTCGACATCGTCGAGAGGCTTGCCATCGATCAAGGCCGAGCCCGAGGTTGGCTTGTTGATAGTGGCGAGAATCCGCAAAAGGGTCGTCTTACCGGCGCCGTTGGGGCCCAAAAAACCCATGATATCGCCGCCGTAGAGTTCAAAGCTGACTCCCTTGAGAGCCTCCTGGCCATCGTAAGTCTTATGGATATCTTGGACCTGGAGAAGCGGGCGGTCCGCGCTACCTCCCGGGTCGTCGGCGGGACTCAGTGCGGGCACCTCTTACACGTACTCCAGCAACCGGATTGGCTCGGCTCGAAGCAAGGACCACAACGCCTGATCTTCGCGGCATCGGTGAAACAGCTTAACCAGCGCGTCTTGCTTGGGAGTCGGAACTCCGACTTCCTTGCCTTCTTCCACCACGGCGCCGTTCAGGGCGTCTATCTCAGTCGGTCGTGTGGGGTCTTCCAGATCAAAGAAGAGAGAGGGGAGTTTGTCGCCTCGTGCTGCCTTCATTTTTGCGGCGATCATCGGCGTGACCAGGCGCAGAGGCAGCTTTTCCAGAGCAGTGGACAGAATCTTAATCGGAAAGCCGGGGAGATCGGAACGACGCACTCCTAGCGCGTTGCCCACCGCGATCGCCTCCCGGGCTAGAAGAAGCTCCGCCTTCATCAAGCGCGAGTGGGTGGCGAGTTGACTGGGAGGAAGGCCCGTGACGGCTCCGGTGGCGTTGCCGATGACGTTGAGCAGCATTTTCGACCACTTCAGATCGAGGGCCCGCTCAAGAACCACAAGGGGGATGGTGATACGGCGAAGACACTGGGGTATCCCCCGGACTCCAGAGCTCCAGGGAGCCACCGCCAATCCACCCTTCTTGGCCGGAGTGAGCAGCCCCGGTTGCTCGATGCCGACAGCGCGAGTGGTGGTGAGAGTCCAGAACTTGTGGTTTGGGAAAGCCTCGACATACTTCTCATCCGTGCCCCATCCGTTCTGAAAGCTCACCAGTTCGTCAAACTTGACGCCTGACTCTTTCAAGTCTCGCAGAGCAGCCTCGACGGCATAAGTCTTCACCGTGCAGATGACTGTCTTGAACTCCTGGTTCCGGATCTCTTCCTCGCTGGAAGAAACCTTCACCGGCACGGGACGGCCGTCGTTGAGCACGATGCCGCCCAATTCTGAAATCGATTTAGCTACCCGGGGGCGAACGTGGATCTGAACGTCCGAACCCGAGGAATGAAGAAGCGCCCCCAGCCATTGGCCGATGGCGCCTGCACCAAAGATAAGAGTCGACACGACGATTTAGTCTAGAATCTTCGACTCTATACCCGTTTGAGGTATTCGCCGCTTCTAGTATCGATCTGGAGGACGTCACCTTCTTCCACGAAGAGGGGAACGGTCACCACGGCGCCGGTCTCGACGGTAGCGGGTTTAGAGCCACCCTGAGCGGTATCGCCCTTCAAACCCGGGTCGGTCTGAGTCACGGCCAGCTCAACGAAGTTGGGCATCTCGACTTCCAGAATACGAGTTTCGTGAAAAACGATTTGAACTTCCATGGAGTCTTTTAGCCATTTCAAGCCGTCGCCCAACTTGTCGGCGGAGACGTTGACTTGCTCGTACGTGTTTGAGTCCATGAAAACATAGTCGCCGTCGGACTCGTAGAGGTACTGATAGGGCTTACGCTCCACGATAGCTCTCTGAACCTTCTCACCGCCGCGGAACGTCTTCTCCACGGTCGTACCCTTTGCCACGTTTTTCAGCTTGCTACGGACGAACGCCGCACCCTTCCCGGGCTTCACGTGCTGGAAGTCCACGACTGTCCAGAGCTGGCCTTCCAGCTCAATCGTGATTCCGGTTCTGAAATCGTTTACGGATATAGTCATCTACAGATGGCCTCTTTCTCTGTGTGGTCCTGTTTACTTGGGTGCGGCACTCTTGAACGTCGGAGAAACTCTGACGTCGTAGTTGCCACGGGGAATTGCAGCGCCTAGACGGTGCTTGTAGTCTTCGGTGATTTCCCAGCGATCGTCCGGTGCCATCGGCCCGTGATAGATGGTCTTGGCGATCCACTCTTTGCCGTCGGGTCCGACGACTACGAGTCGCGCCTTCACATCCGTAGCTTGAGCGTAACCCTGGTTTTGAAGCACCGCTCGGAACTTCACTTCACCGGTGTAGTTGTTAGGGTCGGCATTAGTGCTCAAAACGACCAGATTGGCTTCCGGCGGCGGTCCTTCGTCCTCGGCGTCTCCGTTCATCCCGTCACCGTCGGACTCGTCTTCGTATGAAGCGTCGGCCCGGTCGTCTTTGCCGTCAATCTTTTGAGTCTTGGTATCGGAAGGGTCCGTTTCGGGATCGCCTTTGGCGGCGAGAACGTCTTCTTCATTGCCGTCCTGAGCGCTCTCGTCG
>Ga0207914_100233_pt1 | contig 27220 bp, 20 predicted proteins | sample DeeseametaMP2497_FD_184171 | JGI IMG/M metagenome (GOLD analysis project Ga0207914, IMG submission 184171) | Marine microbial communities from East of Antigua and Barbuda, Atlantic Ocean - MP2497 (SPAdes) | ecosystem: Environmental > Aquatic > Marine > Oceanic | place: East of Antigua and... | reverse complement strand
CTAAAGCCCCGCCTTCCCAATCGGAAAGCCACCAGCGAAGCCATTCCACACTCTCCTGGTCCAGATCTTGGGTGGGTTCGTCGAGCAACAGAAGACCGCGTCCCGCCTGCTGTAAATCCGATATAGCCCGGCGTCGCCGCTCGCCCGGACTCCCCTCACCGGAGGGGAGACGCTGGGGCAAGTACCGCACCTCGTGAAAGCGTTCGACACAGCCGTCTTCGGCCACCCTCCGACCGGCTAGAAGCGAGAGCAGAGTGGATTTCCCCACGCCGTTTCGCCCCACCAGGGCCACCCGTTCGGCTTCCAGGGTGAGAGTGAGGTCACGAAAGAGAACACGGTCTCCGTAACGCGCGGTGAGTCCGCGAGTGCTTAATACGGCTGTCATACGGAGAGCGTCTCAAGCTGGGATTCGATCTGATCGATCAGCCGAGTCGACCCCTGAAAGGTGAGTTCCAAACCGTCCGGGAGCGTCTCGCTATGCAGAACTCGGCAGCCTCCGTAGATGAGGTTGAGGGTGTCGCTGGCCCGGTAGGGAACGAACAGCGTCCTCTCCTCCTGGTCGTGACGTACCGCTTCCAAAAGCTCTTCTCGCAGGGCTTTCATCTGCTCCGGGTCGCGGGTGGAAACAACCCGAAAAGGGGCGCCCTCGCAGACCTGGTTGAGAGTCTCCGCGTTGGGACGAATTTCCAGCAGGTCGGCTTTGTTGAAGACGAAGAACTTGGGAATCGCGTCGGCTGCCAGCTGTTCCAGATGATAGAGCGTGATGGACAGATGGTCGCGCCATTCAGGGTCGGAGAGGTCGATCACCAGGATCAATAAAGAGGCTTCCTTGACCTCGGCTAGAGTCGTACTGAAGCTCTCCAGAAGCCGTTCGGGTAGGCGCCGGATGAAACCGACGGTGTCGCTGATCAGCACGTTCTCCCCGTAGCGACTGAGACTTCGGGAGGTGGTCTCCAATGTCTCGAACGGACTGTCTTTGGAAGAAAGCTCCTCGGAAGTGAGGGCGTTCATCAAAGCCGTCTTGCCGGCATTGGTGTACCCGACCAGGGCCAATCGTTGGCACGATTCTCGACGTTTCCGTCTGTTTTGGCCGGCGGCCGTCACCTTCTTGAGCGCTTTGCGCAGTTCGACCAGACGGTTGTCGAGTTGACGGGCCAGAAGCTCTGACGCGGTTTCACCAGGACCCCGGCTGCCTGAGACACCACCCATCTGCTGGTCCATGTCGATCCCCACCCCGCGAATACGGGGTCGCAGGTATTCCAGGCGAGCGATCTCGATCTGCACTCGCGCTCTGCGACTCCGAGCGTTCTTCATGAAGACGTTGAGGATGATGGCCTCTCGATCACACACCTTGATGCCGGAATCGTCTTCCAAGTTTCGAGTCTGAGAGGGGCTGAGCTCGGCGTCGAGCACTAACATTCCGGCGCCGAGGTCCCGAGCACGGTCGGCGATGGCGCGGGAGGTACCCTTGCCCAGAAGAGTGCGCGGTCGGACCTTGGTGAGATAGACGACCTCGTGGCCGACGATCAACCCGCCCTGAGCCTCTACCAGTGCTAAAATCTCGGCCAGTTGGGCTTGGCGTACGACCGGGTCGCGGTCTTCACCGACGGAAACGACGTAGACGGCTTTTTCGTCGGCTTCGTCTGAGTCTCGGGATTCCCAGTCATCGACGAGTTCTTCCCACTGACCGTCGTCGGAAAGCGGGACTTCGTCGTGTTCGGGTACGGGTGAGGAAAAGAATTTCATACAGTTACTCCACTTCGTGAAATGAGTAGGGCGCCGGAGATGGCGCGAGAAAGGGCCTCGGGGGCCGGAGGGATGCTGCCGTGAGCAGCCTGGATCTATACGAAGTGAAAATTGTACATGTCGTTCACGTGGTCTGGCGTCCATGGGACCGAGACCACCCATACCATAGCTCAGTGTTCAACGAAACACAAGACCCCAACTCTTCATTGAGAGATCGCTTTTGTCGATTCGGCCACTTCCCGTTCGACAAGAGAAAGAAAGGATATAGAAATGACAAATTTAGTGACATGCTTATGGTTCAATGGAGAGGCGGAAGAGGCGGCACTTTTTTACGCGTCGGTGCTGCCGGACACGAGGTTGGACAAGGTGCATCGCGCTGCCGCCGATTATCCAGGCGGGAAGAGAGGCGACCCGCTGACGGTGCAGTTTACTCTTTTGGGACAGCCTGTGGTGGGTCTCAACGGGGGCCCTTACTTCAAATTCACGGAAGCTATCTCGTTTCAACTTATGTGTGATACTCAGGAAGAAGTCGACCGCTATTGGGAAGCGCTTTCAGCTCATCCGGAGAACGAGCAATGCGGTTGGGTGAAAGATAAGTTCGGACTTTCCTGGCAGATCATTCCGAGGCGGCTGACCGAGCTTATGGGTGGGGAAGATCGGGACAAAGCGGAGCGAGCCATGAACTCCATGTTGGGGATGAAAAAGCTGATCATCGCCGACATCGAGAAGGCTGCTAGCGGAACTGCATAACGCCGTCGTCCAGCGGTGCCAAGCCCGTTTGCAGAAGATCGGCCAGATAGCTCTGGTGCAGTTTCCAGGGAGATTTCGAACCCTGGCGGGGCAGAATGGGTAAGGCCCGCTGGAGGTATCCGGAGCTGAAGTCGATGAGCTGCTCGGGCTCCACCTCCGGGTCGTTGAGTTGTGGGCAAAACGTAGAATAGCCTTGCTTTTCCATGAAGTTCAAGAGGCGGCAAACGAAACGGGCGGTGAGGTCACACTTGAGGGTCCATGACATGTTGGTGTAACCGAGCGAGAAGATGAGGTTGGGGACATCGTTGAGCATCGCCCCTTTGTAGAGGAGGTGATCCTGTGGTCTGACCGGCCGACCGTCGACCACCACCTCGATCCGGCCGAAAAGTTCCACCACCAGACCGGTGGCGGTGACCAGGATATCGGCCTTCAGGGTCTTTCCGGAATGGAGCCGTACGGTCCGGCCCTCAAAGCTCGTGATCCGGTCGGTAACGATGTCGGCTTTGTCGCTCTGAAGAGCCTTCATGTATTCGCCGTCGGTGTCGATGCAGAGGCGCTGTTCCCAGGGGTTGTAATCGGGCTGGAAATGCTCGTCGATGGTCGACGGAGAAAAGTAGACGGACAGGCCCTTTCTCAGTAGCTTTTTCATGAAATTGGGGAAGCGTCTGGCCAATCTGAAAAGAAAGCTCTGATAGAGGATCCCTTTCCACCGAAGGACCCAACCTGCCAGGCGTTCAGGTAGGAAGCTGTTGAGCCGAGCAACCCACGGGTCTTTTCGTGCCACTTCGGCGACGTAGCCGGGAGAGCGTTGGAGGAGGGTGACCTTGGAGGCTGTCTGGGCGAGTTCGGGGAGGAGGGTCACGGCGGTGGCACCGCTACCGACGATCACGATCTCACGACCGCTCCAATCGAGGTCTTCCGGCCATTCCTGTGGGTGCACGACTCGTCCGCTGTACCGTTCCATATCCGGGAGATCGGGCTGATATCCGCCCTCATAGGAAAAGTAGCCGGTGCAGACCCAGAAGTGACGGCAACGGTAGACGCGCTCTTGTTCGGCGGTCTGCGCGGTCACGGTCCACTCTCCCGCTTCGCTGCACCACCGGGCTCGAAGCACTCGAGTGCCGTACCGAATGTGCTCGGTCACGCCGCGTTTTGCCGCCGTGGTTCGAATATACTCGACGATCTCCGGCCCCTCGGCGATGCTGTCCTCGCCGCTCCAAGGTTCGAAGGCGAAACCGAAAGTGTACATATCCGAGTCGGAACGGATACCCGGATAACGGAAAAGATCCCAGGTCCCGCCGATCGCGTCCCGGGCTTCCAGTATGAGAAAAGACGTTTCGGGGCAGCTCATCCTGAGGCGACATCCGGCTGTGATGCCGGAAAGCCCCGCCCCGACTATCAAGACATCCATCTGCTCGCTAACCACATACGCCTCTTTACCCCACGGGGTTCGCGCACCTTGCTGATGGTATTTTGATGCAAAACTCGACCCATGGAGGGGTGCCCTAAGGTAGTAAGAATAGCCTAGTCGTGAGTCCCTTTTCGCCCGATACACCGTTCAATTATGCCCCTCTTCTCGTCCACGAAGGCAACGCATCCTTCTCGTTGTTGCCGGCCCCTCTGCTCTATTTTGCGTTCGGCCTACCGCTGCTAGCCGCGATTATCATGGCCCGGATGGGTTGGGCTGTCTTCTACGCCGTTTTACTGGCAGCCGCCATGTTCATCCACTTCCCCAACAGCTTGATGATCTACGGCGGGCTTTTGCTTTTCTCTTTGCCCATTCTCGTGGCCTTGATGTGGAAAAACGACGAGGTCCGTTTCAACAAGACCTTACCCATGGCCACCTGTTTGGTCGTGCTGGGACTGGTACCGCTCGGCTTTCCCCAATCAGTCTCTTTCCAAAACCAAAAGTGTGTCGACAACCGAGAGGCTATCAGTAAAGCGGCCGGTGCGGCTCTGAGCGAGGACCCGAAAACACTCCTCACAATGGAGAGTCTCGTGCCGAAGCATCTGGCTGAAGCTCCGGGTTGTCAGGGGCCGGGCACCTCCGAGTACGTGGTCAACGCCACTAAAGACGATATTCTGGTTACCTGCACCAATCCCGCTCACCAGAGGGAGGGACTCGGTCCGGCGCGATCCACTTTTCCTCGTCAGGCTACCGGGACCCCTGACACGAAAACAGAATCATCCCAGACCCCGGCCGGCGACCAACCTGCTGAAGAGGTCACCGAGACTCAACCCTAAAACATTCCGTCGTGACCAGCAGTGAGAACGCTCTAGAACAACTCATCAACCAGTTCTCCCAACCCCTGGCGTTTTTGCGGGAGTTGATCCAGAACAGTTTAGACGCTTCGACCAGTCAGATCGAAGTCGAGGTGGACTACGATAAGGACTCCGATTGCTGTTTCGTGCGTGTGGCCGACAACGGCCATGGAATGGACCGTCACACCATCGACAGCCGATTGACGAAGCTTTTCGCCAGTACGAAAGAGAACGATTTCACCAAGATCGGAAAGTTCGGTATCGGATTTGTCTCCATTTTCGCCATCAAGCCGGACCTGGTGGTGCTCGATACGGGGCAGCACGGGGAAGCCTGGCGGATCCTATTTTTGCCGGACCGCAGCTTCGAGAGGCGAGAATTAGACGAGCCGGTCGAGGGCACTTCGGTGACCGTCTTTACCCCTAGGAAGAAGGCGGAGTTGGAGAAGCTGCGAGAGGACTGTCTCGAAACAGTCGTCTACTGGTGTAAGCATAGCGACGTGGAGATCCTTTTCAACGGCACACCGATCAACCAGAGCTTCGATTTGCCGGACGTTCCCTACCAGTACCGTTTGAAGGTGGAGGGTACGGAAGCGGTGGTCGCGCCCGCTGAAAATGAGAACGCCTTTCAAGGCTACTACAACAGGGGACTCACCTTGCTGGAGGGAGTGGGATCGCCCTTTCCTCATCTGAGTTTTAAACTGCGTTCTCGCTATCTCGAACATACGTTGAGTCGCGACAACATCAAGCGCGACGAAGGCTACGATCGGGCTATGGACCACGTCAAGAAAGCCGCCTACGAGGAGATGCCGGCCGATCTCTTTCAAGGAATCGCGGCCAACGGCGATCAGTCACTCTGGAAGGTTGCGCGCATCTTGAACAAGATGGACCCGACCCTGGTAAACAAGGTTCGGAACGTTCCGGTCTTTGAAACTCGAGAGGGAAAGCTGTCACTGAAGAAGCTTCCGCAACACCTCTATCACGCAAGCGAGGCGGATTCGCTGTGGGAGGACGTGGAGGCTGCCGGTCACACGGTCCTGCGCATAGCCAAACCAGAGCACGACCAACGTCTCTATTTTCTGGCCGAGACGGGCTACGCGGTGCGTCCCTTGACCGAAGAGTTCTTTCAGTACAGTCCGGCTGTTCCCGATAAAGAAGAGGCGGCGCTCCTGAGCCGGCTGAGGAAGGCTACTCGGCAGATTTTGGTCGCTCCCTTTCTGCTGGACTCTCTCAACGTTCCGGTCTTTTGGAAGGATAGGTTCTGCGCCTATCTACACCCGAAGCGACGGGTAGAGCAGACCACCGCGAAAGAGAAGGGTTGGAGCGAGGCTATCGGCATTCGCCGCGATCATCCCTATTGGAAGAAGGTGATGGAGCTTCACAAAGTGCAGCCTGAGTTAGCGGTTTCCATGCTGGTCCGCATGGTCAATCTGGAGCTGGATGTCTATCGAAAAGGCGAAAGCAAGCTGTTTCAAAGTCTTCTCAAATCTCTCCAAGTGAAGGTGCCGGAATGAGTCTTCTCGACCGCTTCAGAGCCGGCAGCGAGTTAAACTCCGTGGGCCATTTCACGTTGGATGAAAAACGGGCCAAGAACAAGATGGCTCGTTTCCAGTTGGTCCGCGAACACGATTTCTTACTGCTGGTGGCCCAAGCTGTGATGGCGGCGGGATGTGAGTGGGTGGATATCACGACTTCCGACGAAGTGATCAGGCTTCAGGCAGGTGGGCCCGGTCTGGAGCCGGACAAACTAGAGCGTTTGGAAGACTATCTCTTCGATACCCGCTCCGAATCGGTTCCCTATTACCTCCTGGGAGTGGCTCGCAACGCCGTGACTCCGTTCTGCAAGGAAGAGCCCTCTATCTCTATGGTGGAGGGAGAGCTGGTATTTGAGGCCAGTCCCAAACACCCGTACTCCGACATGACAAGTCATCTTCAAGAGCATCTTCTTTACAGTCCTTGCGATGTCAGGATGAACGGGCGGCTGATGCCGCGTGTAGAGCTACCACACGGTCGCCTGCTGACTCTTCAAAAGCAAGAAACCTCTGTTTTGACGCTGGTCCGTCACGGGGTGATGGTGGGACACAAGTATATCGAGGCTCCGGTGCCGTTCAAGGGTGTCTTCTCCAACCCCGGCTTCCGGGTAGACGCCTCCTTTTTCAACGTGGTGGAAGACGATCTCTACCTGGAGGTCTGGACCGAAGCTGAGCAAGGAGCGCTGGGTCTGGTGGCCTGCGCCGCGAACCAATATAAACCGGGTGATTCGAATCGCGGCGAACTGCTCGGGTGGCTTTGCCAGGCATTGCCGGAGCCTGCCGGAAGCGCTCTGCGTAACTGTCCTCTCTTCTTCATGGCCGACCGGGATCAGACAATGGGTTTCAAGCAGCTTTGCGAGTCGAAGAGCAACACGGATCCGCTTCTCTACAGCCAGGTGACTCTCAACCTTCAGTTGCATTCTCCCGTCGTCTTATTAGACTCTTCCCACATTTACGAATCTCTGAAGCGGCTCTTTCCAGGTGGCCTTAAGGACGCATCGAGCGACTATCGTCAGCTACAAGAGCGTTTGAGGCACGTGAAGGAATGGGAAAACTCGCCCCGACCTACCGAGCTTCCACCCGGCAACTATCTGGCCAATGACAAAGTAAGCGGACCGGACTGGCAGGCCGCGATCGGATACCTCGGGCCACCCGGCGGGGAGAGTCACGTGGACATGCTCTATCAGGGCAAGCTTCTCTGTTCCGAGCGTCTCGAGGGGCTCCCACCGGGCGCCACGGCGGTCATCAACTTCGATGAGGTGGAGATCAATGAATCCTGGACCCGGCCCTCCGGGCGTCGTTTCCGAAGTGTCTTAAAGTCCTTGGAATCCTACCTCGTACGTATGTTCGAAGGACTCACTCTCGACGAGAGTTCTCTTTATCCGGCACTTCTTGCTTATGTCGAAGAGCTTTTTCTCAAACGGGCGACCCCGCTCCCGAATGTGGCCGCTCGGCTTCCTCTCTTTCCTACTCTCGACGGTGAAATGCTGAGCTTCAACCGGGTTTTGGCGCTTCGAACTATCGCCATGGGCGATCAGGTCGAGCTATCGGAACGTATCCCCGGTCATCTTCTACCTGAAAAAATGCTTCTGTACAGTGCCAGGCACCATCATCTGCTTGTCACCCGATTGGGGAATCAACTTGTCAACGCTCGCTCCCTCCAGCAGCGTTTGCAGAAACTAGACTTTGAACTCAGCAATCCGAAAGAGCCGAAACTGCAACAGCAAGTCGGCCATCGGGAGACCTTGGAGCGTGATGATCTCAAGGGGGAGATTGGACTAGATTTCGACCGGCCCGGCCCCGAAGTCGGGCTCTCGATCTACTATCGAGGCGTCTTGATGGAAGAGGTCGAGGTGAAGATGACCAAGCTGGTGCGAGGCTCCGGAGCCGTGCAATTGGAGCGGCTGCGTCCCAACGCGGATTGGACTGGCATGGAGCGCAACGATACCTACAAAAAGTTGCTAGCTTACCTAAAGGAGAGCTTTCGAAAGCTGGAAGAGTCGGCTCTTCAGAATGAGGCTGTCACCCCGACCCTGTTCATGCGGTTGCTTCAGGCCTACTCCAAGCCGGTCAAGGATTATCCCGACCGAAAGTACTTTGAATCAACCCGGCCGAGTGTGCACTACAGTCTAGCTCAAGTCCGGCAAGAGTTGGAAACCCACGGTGAGGTACTTTTCGGTTCCATGGGAGTTCAATTGCCTGACAGAATCGTGCTCCTTAAGGCTGCTCAACATCGGAACCTCCGCGATCTCTTGCTGAGCGAAGGGCTGGGCGAATTTAAATCGGGAGACGCCGACGAGGTCGCTCTGAAAATGAAGCTGGAGGCGGGCTTCCAAGCTAGGGAACAGGCTCGGCAAATCAGGGTGCTGGCCGGGGCAGCGCATCGGTACCAGGTTCAGTCGTGCGGCGGTGAGGTGGCTGTTGGCTTGCTTGGCATGAGCACTCACGTGGACTGCCACTACACAAAAAGGTACGTCTGTACGAAACAGGGTCTACTCCCCAAGGGCTGCGCGGCGGCGATCGACAGTGAAGCGCTAAACCTTTCAGAAGACTTCAACGATGCCGAAGTTCCGGCGTCGATTTTGGATGAACTCAAAGAACTCAGTGAAAAAGGTTTGCTTCAGTGCGCGCTGGCCCCAGACCGGGAATTGAGAGCTATGGCTCTGGAGCACGCCTTGAGTTCGGACGCTTCCAAGGCGTTTCTGGAGGCTCTCCACGAATTGCCGATATTCCCGCTCCAGGGTGGGGGGGCGGTGAGTCTGAAGGATTTGGAGCAGGAGGAGCAATCACCCGCCTATGTCTGGACGCAGTTCCCCAAGCATGTCGCACCCGATCGAATCGTGTTTCGAGCGACCAGGCAATGCACCGCTTTGATTCGGGCCCGCACCAAGCTGAACCCTTACAAAATCGAGGAGCATCTGACCAAGCTGGACGAGGACCGAAGGTATCTCAACTCTCTTCCTGACCAGATCCCTTCGCGCTACAGCTTTCGGCGAGTCTACCGGACCGAAGGGGGACTCAACGCCGAGTTGGCGCTCATGCCCAGTGCCAGCTACCTGATCGGCCGAGACGAGGATCATCAACCCCAGGGACACCTGGAATTGGCGAGTTTACCGGTTTGGGGATTTGTATGGCCGACGCAGTCTGGAAAGAGAAATAAGGACAAGCAGCCGGCCGTAGAGCTTCTTAAGACCCAGGAGAAATGGCTGAAAGACCGGGTCGACGATCTTTATCTGGAATGGGCCGAAGAGCTTTCTCACCGTACCTTTTCGGCTGAAGAGAGAGCCGAAGTTTTCACCGCGATTTCGCTGACCAAACATGAAATCGGGAGCCAGTCGGATCATCCGCAGGCCTTCCTGGCGAAGAAGCTCTGGAATCTGCCTCTTTTTCCTTGTGTCGACGGTACCAGGGTGAGTGGCGAGGCTTTGGCCACGCGGCTCATGACCGAAGAAGGCCCTCTGGAAATCGCTCGGGAGCGATGGCGGGCCCCTGGTCATCTGCCTTTCTTCGACGAGTATTCCATGGAGTACGGGATCCTTAAGTCGATTTTTGGGGAGAAGTCGCTTCATTGGTACGAAGCGCCGCCGCTGGTAGACACTCAACAGCTAAAATCGAACGTTCGAAAGGTCGTGGCCTGGGGTGTGGCTCCTCTCATGTTTGTGCAAGACAAGCTGAGTACGCTGGCGGAATCGCTGGCACAGGCTAAAGCGGAGAGAGAGGAGAAGAAGCCCGCTCCGAAACCTGAGAATGAAAAGAAGAAAAAGAAGAAAGACAAGCCGCCGAAGAAGCAGGTGATCACTCCCGAGGACCGCTTCCTCCAGAAGATGAAGAGCGAAGCTAAGACGCTTTTGGGCGTCAAGACCTACCACAGCTCAGATCGGTACTTCCCCGAAACCAAGATGGGCAACTGGGTTCTGGGACCTCCCGTTTATCTTACCAACGGCGTATGCTATATCAACGGCGCCCATTCGGGGGTGCGCTGGCTGGTTCATCTCGATCCCGACTCCAACAGCAAGTATCATCGAGCGGCAAGAGTTCTGCTCCTGATCCACTGGGTCGATCTGGTCAATGTGGCCAGTGAAGAGTTGACCGACGAACAAGAGCGCGCGTTTCTGGCAGAGCTTGCCGAGCGAATGGCTCAAACCTTTTCATAGGCTCCTCTAGTCGGCCGCGATGTTCCAGCCTTTGCAGTATTCATACATCTCCGGGTCTCGTCGTTGGAGAGATTCCCGCGATTCTTCGGTGCGAAGAAATTCCGTCATGGACTCGGCCAGATACTCCTCGGGGCGACGTGACAGTGTGGCGTAAGCTGTGGTGGGTTGCGCCGACTCGGGCAGCGTCTGATCGATTTTGAAAGTCATCTCGCCCTCTCTCACCTGGACTTTGTCGTCCTTGTGACCGACGAGAGCCCGTTCGTCTTTGACCGCTGTCGCTGTGGCCTTCAAGCGACTCAGTCCAAACGCCATCAACGGCAAGGCTACGGCACCGCCGACCAAGGTCGCTCCGGCGGTTATCCCGACCGTCAGAGCGGCCAGGCCTAAAGCTGTGCCAACCACGCCCCCTGTGGCTGTTGGGATAGTCGACTCTAGGAGGCGCAGACCTCGGTCCCGTTCCTTGAGTTTCAACTGGTCGTCATCGATCTGCCAGTCGTAGCTCCGGGCACCCGCCAGCAGAGGCTTACCGCCGGTTTGGGGGTGAGCCCTCGCGAAATCGGCTAGCTGTTGACCCACTCCGGGCAGAGAACGCTTGGCGTATTCTTGATGCAGTCGACGAAGTTCCGGGTCCTGACGGGAAGCGAATCCGTCGGCTGCGGGGGTCATCAGTTTCTGCAACAGCCCGGCTTCGGTCTTATGCTTGAGCCGGTCAACGGCGTGAATCATCTCGTGGATCAGATACGCTTCGGCGTGTTTGGTGTTCTGCGGATCCACATAGAGTTCGATAGTATTGCGGGTCTCGTTAAACCGTCCTCCGGCAACGTCGTCTAATTCGGGCCGGGCAAAAGTTATTCTCAAGTCCGTGTTCAGCAGTGTTTCGACGGTCTGGTAATCGAACTTTGAGAAGGCGGATGTGGCGACTTTCTGGAGCTCCTTAGGGAGTTTCTTGAAGTTGCCGACCATAGACGGAGCGAGAGTCCCACCGTTTGGAGGTCGGCCGAGGGGCCGATTGCGGTCGCTATCACTTTGAATTCGCACTAGGGTTTTATTCCACGCGCCTTAGCCCGAACCTGGTCTGTGTGCCGTCGCCGCTCCTCGATTGCAACAACTGTTAACAATTTAGATCCTTTTTCATCCGCGGATTTGATTAGATTACTTGCGATGCTTATACAATCGTCCCGAAGACCAACTGCCCAGCTATCTCCCAAGGCCGTAGCTCCAACCGCCGCAGAACCGACTCAAGCCGCTCTGCCCAAGGACACGGTCGATGCCGCCCATGAGGCTCAGGCTCAGAGAATTTCCGGCTTTATCACCGAGAAGAAACTCGAGGGCGCCCAGGCTCTGAAGCAAGTGACGGGACTCATCGCCGGCCAACTGACTGGGATGACCATCGGTTCTATGATATTCGCTCCGTTGGCGTTCAAGTTCGGCAATTTATATATCGCCACGGGAGGCGCCGCTCTGACAGGCGGAGCGATGGCTTTGGCGGCCTCCAAGCTTGCCGGCAAAGACTTTTCCAAGTTGACGGACGGCAAAGTCGGCGACGGTATCGGCGTCCTGGGCGCGGTGGCCAACTCGCTTCCGAAGATAGCCTATCCGACTTTGGCCGGTGCTACCGGGGCCGAAAAAGACATGATCTACGGAGCCCTCGACCGCCTTCCGCTAAGCGGAGTTACGAGCGCTCCGACCATAGACGTGGTCACGGGAATGGAACAAGCCGGAGCATCGGGTTTGGCGACACCGCTGTTCAGCCACAACAGAATTTTCTTGGACAGAGACCAGATCGGTATCTCTCGAGACTGGGGTCAGGAAGTGACGACCCACGAGATCGGTCACACCTACGACTTCAGCGTCGGGGTTGGCCCGATCCTCAGTCGCAACTTCCGCGGCGGCGGTTTCGGAAGCGACCCCCACATCAGTCACTACGCCGAAACCAACCGAATGGAAGATTATGCCGAGTCTTACGCTTCTTATCACCTCGAGCCCGAGCGACTCCAGCGCATCGCGCCTGGCAAATACGGGGCTCTTGATGCCGCTCAACAGCCCGGACTGGTGGACCAGGCTCTGGATCGTCCTTCGGTAAGAGAGACCGGCAAGAAGATGGGGGCAGCCTTCGAGGAGGCCCCGAGACTGCGAAACGTCTTGGCCCTGGGGGCGAGTCTCGTCGGCCCCTTTCAACTCTACCGTGGCGCCGCCGGATATGAGAACGGTCTGCTGAATGACGATGCCCAGAAGCGCATCAACGGCAAGATGAACATGGCCTCCGGCGCCGCTCTGATGGGACCGGGTACGGCCCCCTTGAGCCTCCTGTTTTCGGCGGGACAAATCGTCACCAACCATCAGTTGCAAAACGGTTCGATCACGACGGAGGAGGCTGAGAAGCGAGCCAATGCGGCGCTCACGGTTTCTACCGGACCTTTCGGTATGGTTGCCTCGTCCGTGACGGGCGAGTTGGAGAAGGCCGGGCTTTTGGTGGACCCGCCCAAGAGCGGTGACGATTTCCGAACCTTCTCTCTCTTCTCACCCCGAAACAGCAAGCTTTCCTTTGGTAAAATCGCTGCGGGGTTTGCCGCTGGTGCTGCCGCGGGCGGAGTGGCCATGCCGTTCTTGCACGCCGGAGCCGCTCACGCCAAGGTGCTGTCGGCTGCAACCGGCGCTTGGGCCGGAGGCCTGGTCGGTGCGGCTCTCGGCTTCGGTCTCCACATGATGACCAAACCGGAAGCTCCCACCTATTTGATGGGCGCCCAGGAAAACAAACTCACCGGCGAAGACAAAAAGCTTCTCGCAAAACTTTCCGCACCCGCCGTCGTCGGCGGAGCGGCAGGAGCCGTGGGCGGATATCTCGGCGGTCAGATGTTGGGTCGAGCGATCGGTCAGGCCGTGGCGGGAGCCGCCGGTGGAGTGACAGGTGCGGCTCTCGGTAGCTACTTCGGTGTTCTCGGTGGCTCGTACGCTCTGGCCAAAGGCGGAGCTAAGCTCGGAGCCGGCTGGGCCGGACTGAACAAAGGGGCCGGTGGTTCGGCCGAAGGCTCCACTACGGAGCCGCCCAAGACGGCCGAATAGCTTCAAAGTCGACGCCTCGATCTGAAGCTCACAAGATATTCTAGCCCGGCGGTATTCAACAGTTCGGCGTGCCTAGGAAAAAGTCGTAAGATCCTTGCCCCTCGGAGTGTCGTCTTCGACCGAGTTTGGGGTCGCGAAAGATTTCGTGCACAGAAACTCGGAAGGAATTCACGTGGGTAGTTAAGACGGCGCCGCGTGGGTCTCAAGCCGAGAGTCCGGCACCAGGTTGAACTCCGCCGGACAGTCCCTCACCAAGCCGCACTATAGTTCCATACCGGGTGGGTCTTAAACCGGGAGTCCGGCACCAACTTGAACTCCGCTGGACAGTCCCTCACCAAGCCGCACTATAGTTCCATACCGGGTGGGTCTGAAACCGGAGTCCGGCACCAGGTTGAACTCCGCCGGACAGTCCCTCACCAATCCGCACTATAGTTCCATACGGCGTGGGCCTCAGGCCGGGATTCCGGCACCAGGTTGAACTCCGCCGGACAGTCCTGCATCAAGCCAAACTATAGTTCCATCTCGCGTGGGTCTCAGACCCGGAGTCCGGCACCAGGTTGCACTCCGCCGGACAGTCCCGCCCCACGCCAAACTATAGCTCCCCACCGGGCCGAACTATAGTTCCATACTGGGTGGGTCTGAAAACCGGGAGTCCGGCACCAGCTTGAACTCCGCAGGACAGTCCCTCACCAATCCGCACTATAGCTCCATACGGCGTGGGTCTGAAACCGGGAGTCCGGCACCAACTTGAACTCCGCCGGACAGTCCCGCCCCACGCCAAACTATAGCTCCCCACCGGGCCGCACTATAGTTCCATACCGGGTGGGTCTGAAACCGGGAGTCCGGCAGCAGGTTGAACTCCGCAGGACAGTCCCTCACCGGGCCGCACTATAGTTCCATACCGGGTGGGTCTGAAACCGGAGTCCGGCACCCGGTTGAACTCCGCCGGACAGTCCCTCACTAAGCCGCACTATAGTTCCATACCGGGTGGGTCTGAAAACCGGGAGTCCGGCACCAGGTTGAACTCCGCCGGAGAGTCCCTCACCAAGCCGAACTATAACTATAGTTCCATATCGCGTGGGTCTCAGGCGAAGGGGCAAGGATCTTACGACTTTTTCCAACGCAACCCGGTGCAGTGAGCTCTCACGCTGCTTCCACTTCGCGCCGGACCTCATTTTAAAGGCCCCGAAGGTCCACTCACTTCATCCAAGGCTGGCTAAAATACCGGTCCCACGAATCGGCCAGCAGGGCCACGATCGGGCCTTTCACAGCACCCGACCGCGCTAGTTTCAAGGCCGCCGCCACGGCTGTCCCGGAGGAGCCTCCTACTAACAGTCCTTCGCGACGCTGCAAGAGCAAGGCGGTCTCAAATGACTCTTCGTCGGATATCGTGATCGCCTCATCCACCACGCTTCGGTCCATCACCTGAGGTGCGCTACTGCTGCCGATGCCTTCCACGGCATACTTCCCGTCGGCTCCGTACTCGCCGCAGTTGATCCAGTCGGCGAGCGCTGACCCGACCGGGTCGGCCAGCACGATTCGCACCGCCGGGTTTACCGATTTCAGGTAGCGGCCCACACCGGAGATCGTTCCACCGGTGCCGACTCCGGCCACGAAAGCCCCTACCGGCTCGCCGAGTTGTCGATGTATTTCGGGACCCGTGTGAGTGAAGTGAGCCTCCACATTAGCCTGGTTGCGGAACTGATCGACTAGAAACCATCGGTTTTCCACGGCCAGTCGCTCGGCCACGTTGCGAAAGTTCAGAGGCGAGTCGAGGGGGGCGTTGTCGGTCACCATCACTTTGGCCCCCACCGAACGCAGAGCCTGGCGCTTATCTACGCTCATCTTCTCGGGAAGGACGCAAACCAGCCGATAACCACGGGCGGCTGCCACCAGGGCGAGCCCCATTCCGGTATTTCCGGCCGTCGCCTCCACAATAGTGTCCCCCGGCTTCAACTTCCCAGCGGCCTCGCCGTCGTTCACGAGGGCGAGCGCTAGTCGGTCCTTCACACTGCCGCCGGGATTCATGTGCTCGCACTTTCCGTAGATCGGAACAGGGGTATCCCATGATTGAAGTTTGACCAGCGGCGTCTCACCGATGGTATCTAAGACGTTCAATAGTCGACCCAATTGATCCGAAAGGTGAGGTCGTCAAAACCGTCTTTTCGGACCATGACGGTGAGGTCTTCAAGTTCGTCCCACGGGACTTCTCGAGCCGGGCCCAATCCGTAGTTGCGATACACCTTGCCGGCTTTCCAGAAATACTGCTTCTTGTCGCGGTCCCAGAGTTCGGCGCGCGGTGTATCGTCGTAGATGTGGAAGTAGTGGAAGGCGTCCCAGGACAGAAACAGTCCATCGTAAGGCCCGGCCATCCCGTGACCGGGGTCGAACGCTGTCAGTTCGTCGGGTACGTCACCTTCGGCTGCAAGCACATCCACGTGTTCTCCTGAACCCAACGGCAAGACCAGAGTGAACGGCCCGCGATTGAGGTTGATGGTCTGCCCATCCTTCGGTTGAGAACGTGTCTCTTTTTGCCAGATGGTGAGAGGAAGGTTTTCAGCGGAGACAACCCCCGAAAAAAGAACCAGCAGAAAAACGACGACCGCTTTTTTCATTTGCGAATCCAAAGACTGGCCTGAGAGACCGACCACTGAAACTTGCGAGCGTGCTCGCGAATCAAAAACGGCATATCCACAACTTCCTCCAGAGTGAAGCTCTCATCCAGGGCCTTCTTGAGGCTGTCCAGACTCCGAACGGCCTCACCGCCGCGCTGGTATCCCCCTAACCAGAACCGTCGAGGAGTGTACTCTTCCATCCAGGTGTACGGCGAAGTGAGGAGCAGTTGCCCTCCACTTTTCACCAGAGTCGTTAGCCGCCGAAGGACGGCTTGAGGATCGGGCACCCGGCACAGCAAGTTGCAGGCCAGGACAATATCGAACTCTCCAAGGTCGCAACGCAGGTTGGTAGCATCGCCCACCTCAAACTCCACCCGCTCGGGATGAAACCGGTCTTCCAAGCGGTAGTAGTGCTCCCGGGTCAGCTCCCCCTCCTCGGTGGAAGAGAAGCTGACTTCACGATCCGCAGCCAATCGCTTGGCTTGCTCAATGAAGCTTTGGGAGAAGTCGATCCCCACCACTTCGGAGCACACGGTGGACAACTCAAAACTCGCTCGCCCCACGGCACATCCGAGCTCCAAAGCCCTCGCTCCCTCGACCGGCCGGAGCCGTTCGGCCACACAGCGTCGGGGAAATTCCAGGGCCTCGTGAGGTCCGAACGACCAGGGAAGGACTTGCTCGGAAGTGCCGTAGTGGAGGAGAAGATACTCCTCCAAGAGCTTGCTAGTTTCGTACAGGTTCCCCATAGACCACTTCTTTCAAGTAGTCGCCGGCCTGATAAGAGTGAAACAAGATGTGAACCTTGCCATCCTTATAAAGCCGAACCGTGGGAGCGTCGATCTCCGGGGTTTTGTGGGGGGAGAAAAGGATGTCGTCGTGAGTGGCGTTGTCCTTTTCCTTGAACTTATCGGTGGTGATATCTCCGCCCAGATGATCGTTTCGGCCGGTGGCGACATGGAAGGTGCCGAACGCCTTTTCATCCTGGATGTCATGGTCGGCGATAGGATAAAGCTCGGTACCGAAGCCAAGTTCGCCCAGAAAGCCGGTCGCGTGGTCGGTCTTCACTCTTTCGTCAAAAGCTTTCACGGTCTCCGGATTGCCTTCCACGAACTGAGCCTCCACAACCCGAGCGCCTTTTACGGTAAGGAGCGCGATGCTGCCGTCTTCGAGTTTCATAGGGAAGTGACCCTCGCCGTTGGTGGGAACATAGTAGACCTCGCCGGCGGGGAGGTTTGCGATATCCGGACCGGTTCGGCAGAGGCCGTGGCTCTTCTGGGCATCCTGACCGTTGAGTTCGATGCGAAGCTGATACAGTTCGCCTTTAATCTTGAAGTCGATTTCGATGGCGTCGGCGTTCGACATACCCTGCCGCAAACGCTCGGCCCGCTTGGAGACCTCGTTGTAGTCTACCGAAAGTCCCGAGTTCAGAATGGTTTCGTTCAGGCCATGCATGGTGGCTCCGCGGAAGTTGTGAACTTTCGCGCTGGCGGTGAGCGGCGCGGTGGCGGAGTTGGTGCTGATGCAAAGGAGAATATCGTAGTGAGGGTAGATGTCTTTCTCGAAGGAGAGAACCCGACCGTCGGGGCTGTAGGCTTCGTCGTCCAAGTCCAGGTTGCTGCCTTTGGTCATTCTGTAGCAGAACAACTCGCCGCCGGTAAGCCCAAGACGATCCATGACGCCGCCATGGAGACCCTTGTAGAAGTGCTCGTACCCCATTTTTTGGATGCTGTGTCCGTCTCTTTCCAGAAAGCCCCAGTCTTTGACGTCCGTTGGGTCTTCGAGGTCGATAAGGATAGCGATTTTCTCGCCCTGAGAAGGCTTGAAGACGGTCTCGAGTAGCCGATATAAATCAAATGGAGGGAAGTTCATAGTTCACCAATTCTTTCCGGGATCACCCTGGGTTTGAAGTAAGTTCGTCCACCCACCCAATTGGTACCCGGGTGGCCCCTTGACAAAACGTCTATTTCAAGCCCGCATCTGCTTCACCTCAGACACCAAGGCCTCAACCTCCTGCTCCGTATTGAAGTAATGAAAAGAGGCTCTCACCACCTCCTCCAGGTTGCGGGCCTCCATGTCCAAACGGGCCGACCTCACGGTATTGGTCCAGACGTTGATTTTTGCTTCACGGAGCGACTCTTGGATTTGTCCTGGAGCCAGCCCTTGCTTGGTGAAAGTCACAATCCCCCCGCGAACTTTCCCTTGATCGCGAACCGTCACGCCGGAAAGCGCGGAGAGACCTTCACGGGCCTGGTCGGCCAACCCGCGAAGTCTTTCCCAGGCCAATTCCGGACCCACCGCCAGAGCGTAGTCCGCCGCAGCCCCCAGGCCAAGTTTGCCCGCGACGAAGAGTTCGTATGTCTCGAAGCGACGAGCGTCGTCCCTGAGACGGTATTCCTTGGGAGCCGTCCAAGTGGCGGCGTGGAGATCGATAAAGGGGGGCTCGACCATCTCCAAGCAGCGACGTCTAAGAAAAAGAAAGCCCACCCCCCTGGGACCTCGGAGATACTTGCGACTTGTGCAAGTCAGAGCGTCGCAGCCAAGTTTCTCGACGTCGAGGGGAATCTGCCCCACCGACTGGCATGCGTCCAGGAGATAGAAGGCTGGATGGTCGCGTAAAAGAGCGCCGATCTCCGCCGCCGGTTGGACGAGACCGGAGTTGGTGGGCATGTGGTTGATGGCCACGACCTTGACTCGATCGTCCAGGGCTCTCTCAAGCGACCTGCAACAGAGCGTGCCGTCCTCATCGTTGTCGACGACCACGATTTCAGCTCCGGTTTGACGGGAGCGTTGGAGGAAAGCGATGTAGTTGCTGGCATATTCAGAGCGGCAGGTGACGATTTTGTCACCTTTTTCAAGCTTAAGACCGTAAAAGAGCATGTCCCACGCCCTGGTCGCGTTCTGGGTGATGGCTATCTCATCGGAGCGCGAATTCACTAGCCGCGCTAGACTCGAATACACAGCCTCAAGCTGTTCGGCCATCCGCTCCTCGGCCTCGTACCCTCCAATCTGCTGCTCTAGGGCAAGGTATTCCTCGATCACTCTCTGGGTGGGAACGGGCGTCAACGAAGCTCCGGCATTATTCAAATGAGCGATATGACGGCATGCGGGCGTGTCGTTGCGAAGCTGGGCAATGTCTAGACTCACAGTAGGGGTTCCTTTCTATATTGCGAGAAAACGGCTCGAATTCGGGCTTAAGCGAGGAACCTGGCCGAATTGGTCAAAAAGATTAATACATGAGTTCTTCGCCCGATATCGATCCGAAAGAGCTGACTCTGTCCGAGTTTCCGGAGGATATGAAGCTGGACGGTGGTCCAGTTATCGACACTTCAGAAGAATTCCCGCTTCCGGATTTCGATGGTGAATCCGAGCCGGACCCTGATCTGTTGTTTCCGGCGGAAGGCGAGCCCACGACCGAAGATATTCGAAACGACTCCCCACTTCCCCCGCTGGACACCAGCGACCCCTCCGAGGATTTGGATCTTGAGTTGCCGAGTCTGGACGACGTCGGGAAACGGGATTGGAGAGAGGAGGGTAAACCGCTTTCCGAGCTGAGCTTCCCCTCTTCCGAGATCGAATTCTCTGACGACGATGACTATTTCGAGCCCCGACTGGAGCTGGTCAGACAACCATCCAGCGACCCCAGCCATCTAGAGCCCCAACCCCCGCTTCCTCCGCTGCCGGGGTTCGACCCTCTGGTAGCGCCCCGCGCAGAATCTCCGGCTGCGGCGAAGGTACCCACTACAAAAAATCCACCTCCCCAAAACGAGGTTGCTCCTGCGAAGGCCGCCCTCGCGACACCCGTCCAAGGCAAGGAGTCTACGCCTCCACCACCCTCACCCAAAGTCGCTAAGAACTCGTCCCAAGACGATGCTAAGAGCTCGGGCGAGCTCCGAAAATCGCCGATTGCGAAGTACGTTCGCAAGGTGAAGGTCAAGCGGAAAGGGTCAGGCAAGAGGACCGTCCGTCCCTGGGTCCCGGTGGCCGGACTCGTGCTCTTGGGAGTCGGCTATTTCGCGAGCCAGCCGTTTATGGCGGACCTGGAAGGGAAGGAGATCCCCACTGCCGTGATGATCGTCGCCTCCCAGCCGAAAGGCGAAGTCTATCTCGGAGACCAGTCCTTGGGAGAGACGCCGATAGCTCTGACCAGAGCCGAGGTCGCTTCGGGGATGGAAGTCCGTCGCGAAGGATTCGAAACTCTCATCGTTCCCGAGCTGGGACAACGAGAAGACGATAAGCCGCCCCAGAAGTTTCTATTGGAATTGGTGCCCTCGCCGGTCAAGCTCTCCTGGGAAGGCGTGCCGGAGGGCGCGTCTCTATGGTGGAACGGTGTCCCGAAGAAGCAACAAGAGTTGACGGAAGTCCAGCCCGGCACCTACCAGGTCAAAGCCAAACCCGCCAATCGCCCGGCGGTGACGGTTGAGGTGGCTCTCGAGCCCGGAGGGCCGAGTTCGTTTCAAGTCGGACAAGCGCTCCAGGCGGAGTTTGCCAAGCAGCCGACGATGTCGGTGGGTCTGACCTTGCCGGAGAAAACGACCGCAAAGAACCTGGGAGTCACCGTCAAGAGTTTGGATGAGAAGAAGCCGTTTTCCGAAACGCTGAAAGTCTCAGGGGATGGGAAAGCCAGTCTGGTGGTCCCGGAAGCGGGCAAGTACAAGCTGAGTTTCGCCGGAGACAAAACGTTCAAGCCTCTTTCCCAGACAGTAGAGTTGGCTTCGGGGTCTGCTCAAGACGTGACGCTCACTCTTGCGAAGCAGCCTCCGCCCAAGGTGGCACCGGTGAATACGGGCAGTTCGGGTGGGGGATACCAGCCTCCGGTCTACCGCCCTTACAGGCCGCCGGTCTACCGTCCATCAGGCGGTGGTGGCGGTCGCATCGCGCCACCCTCGTTCTAAACGGCAGCGCGAGTCACTCTAGACGCCGCAGCAGCGCTTATACTTACGTCCGCTTCCGCAAGGACAGGCTTGGTTTCGTCCGATTTTCGTCTTGCCGGGAGCCACGATATCCTGGATGTCGCCATCTTTATATCGCCATTCACCATCCACGCGAACAAATCGAGAGGTCTCTCGATGAAGACGCCGCGTGCCCTCTTTGTAAATGGCTTCAAATTCCACCACTCCGGTCTCATCATCGGCCAGGCCGTCCTGAGTGGAAACGATCTCCAGCGACTCCCACTCGGGCACCCGTCGCTCTCGGACCTCAGTCGGCAAAGGATCCACCTGAGTTCTCTCAATGTAGTCGAAGTTTCCAAAGCCGAAAGCCACGAAGCGCGAACGAACCAACTCTTCGCACGTAGTTGGGCTCTCGGAGCCGTCCAGGAAACGGCCGCAGCAGTCTTTGAAGGCCTGGTTTTTTCCGCACTCGCAAGTCATACTTAGACCCTGCATTTAGAACATTTGGGACGAATTTCCTATGTGATTTTCGTGGAAAAAAAATCAAGTTGAGAACTAGCTCACATTATCTGCACGACTTTGTGTTAAAATAGAGCTATAACAACTTGAAAGGGGTTTCAAAATGTTCGACTTCCTAAAGAAAATATTTCAGAAAAAAGACGACGTTCCAAAAGTCCAGGTCACCGGTTTCCGCGACGGCCTGCTAAGTTTCCGCTCCGATCTGGCCTTGAGCCTGCACGAGCAGTTCGTCGAGGCTCCCACTCCGGTGGGTCCTATCAAAACCAAGCTGGACATCCAGTCTTACGACCCGAGCAACAAGGAATATCTCGCTAAAGTTGCCGACAACGATAAGACGCTGGAAAGTTTGGATATCGATCTCTCCAAGATGGCTCGAGTGCAGAAAGTGTTGAGAGTTTCCTCGCGCGACCTGCCCGCCTACATGGGGTTAACCGAGGAGATAGCTCTCAGCGGTATCCGGCTCTCGACTTCCGAGCCTCTTGAGGTTGGTCAGTTGCTCGAGTTGACCATCGAATTCGACTGCCACAAGATCGGTACTCGCAAAGTCAAGGGCCGGGTCGAGTGGAGCGCTCACAAGGGAGACGGTACCTGCCACTCCGGGCTGAGATTCCACGACCTCGACAGCGTGACTTTCAGAAAATTGGCTCAATACATTCAAGCCCGTCGTACTGCAGAATAGTACGACACCACACGAACGAACAAGGAACCCCAAATAAAAACCCGCTGCCCGGCGGGTTTTTTCTATTCCCGCCGACGTCTCCGAATCGATCGTTTCGGAGGGTTTGAATAAGCGGCATTCGAAAAGACCGGCATGCAAGAAGGCTTGGTAAAGAGGATTTCAGACTGGTCTAACGGCCAGTTGGATGACGAACAACTTTTAGAAGCGATCGAGGGTTCGCGCCCTGATCTAGAGACCCACCAGCGGGAGTTCGCCCGAGTCGTGGGGGAGTTGAACCCCACCCAGACCGAGGCGTGCCAGGAGTTGGTCGATTTTGTCAACGTCCTTATCGGGTCCACCTTTCAGGCGCTTGATGAAGCCGTCCAAGGTGTCAAGGAAGCCAACCGGGGGCTCGTTTTTATGGCGGGTGATGCGGTCGCTCGCAACAGCTTCCAGATGAATCAAGCTCTGGTGCAGTTTCGAAACCACGCGCTGGCGGCTCTCGGACCCTCCGATATCCCCAACCTGAATCTGCTGATTCAGCGTCGCGACGAGTTTCTGGAAGACCCCGGCGACCCCACGGTGCAACTGTTCCAAGAGGCCATAGATTCCGAACGTATCATCACCTATCACAGCCTCGAAGACCTCGGCAAAGAGCCCAACATTCCCGAGGTGTCGACCCTCATCAACTGTTTTCGGGATCATATGGCCTCACTCAATAAGATCGCTGAAGCCCTCGAAGAAGATGGTGAAGAAGCTGACTTCGACGCCCTGTTCGAGCCTCTAGAGAAGAGCTTTCTGGAGCTTCAAGAGTTGGTGCCGACCGTTCAGATGAAACTTCGCAGCACCGGAGCCACCGACTTTCCCGACCTCAACTATCTTTTGACATTGATCGAGGATCTGGCCCAGGGCAATATCGGCGATTCGCCTGTGATCGAAGCGTTGGAAGCCGTCGACGAAGCTTTTACGAAGAGCAAGGAGTTGATGGCGCAAGCGGCCGGCCACCTGGACTCCGCTCTCGCCAATGATGAGATTGAAGGGGTCCTGGAAACCTTCGAAGAGTTTGAAGAGGGGATGGAAGCGATCTACAACTTTTTCGAGCAACGTGATCGGGCGTGGCTGGTGGAGGGTCGAGGCTGTCTTTTGGAGTTTGCGCAGCGCTTTGCCGAGCACCAGAAGCGCCTTAAAGAGATTGAAGAGCAACAGGGTCAAGTGCTCTGTCCGATGTGTTCCACTCACAACGAAGTCTCCAGGACCCGATGCTCTAAATGTGGCGGTCCCTTGCCGCAAAACGTGGCGGCGGCGACGACCACCACATTTCAAACTCAGGAACAGAGCGGTTTGGACGTCAAGAAATCCGATGTCTTCATCACCGCCAACCTGGCTAAGCTCTATAAGGCAGTCAACGAGGTGGCGTCCGGCGAGATCGGCCACGGAGAGTTTCTGGACGAAATCACCAAGTTCGAAGCGATTCTCGAAGCGAACGTCGGCCAACTGCCGCCGGAGCCTGAAGCCGGCTCCGAAGAGACGCAGGAAGCCGTGACGAAACTGTACGACGCCTTTGAAAGCGGGGTCGAAAAGCTACGAACGGCCCTCGACATGATGCGAACATTCCCCAACCACGAAGATGAGGAGCTACTGGCTCAGGCCGTCTTGAAAGTCGATGAAGGCGCCAGGTTGCTGGCTGCCGCCGGGGAAGCTGTCCAAAAATCGGCCTAGGCTCTAAAGCTTGGCCTTGATTTTCCCGGCCAGGGCTTTGCCGTCGACGGGTCGTCCCGCAAACTTCTCTTGTAGGGCTTTCATGATCACACCCATGGATCGGGGCGAACGCTCTTCTTCGGGTATCTTGCCGATCTCCTCATTGATAGCGGACTCGATCTCCTCGTCGGTAGGGGGAGGAGGCAAGTAGCCTTCGAGCTGTTCGGCTTCTCGGTCTTCGTTGAGGGCTCGCTCTTCGGCACCGCCCTTTCGAAAGCCGGCCGCCGCCTCTCGTCGCTGTTTGATCATCTTGAGCAGGATCTGGACCTCGGCTTCTTCGGTAAGAGGGCCGTCGTCGATCTCACGCTTCTTAAACTCCGCTTTCACGGAACGGATGAGTGTCAGCTTGTCTTTTTCCTTGGCCTTCATGGCCGTCTTCAAGTCGGCGGTTAAACGATCATTCAAACTCATCCCCTGTGGTTTTGCACATTCAGGGCATTCCCTTTTCAGCAATAAAACCGGATGTAGCGACGCATGGCCTCTCGATATCCCTCGTCTCCGCTCAGACCCATTCGAAACTTCATGCTTTGCACAACCCGGAGCATCGACGGGGCGGGTAGGGGAAAGACGGAGGGGAGATTCAAGCGAGGAGCGTTGCGTGAGCGCCCGGCAAGGTACTCTTCAAGCTCCCGATTGTGGCGAAGCGCTTTGAACTGCTCGGGAGAGATTCGGTTGACAGCGCGGGCAGCTTCCATCCAGTAAGTCAGGGGAAGGTGAGAAGAGAGAAAGCCCAGCGCTCTGGGGGACACCAGCAACAGGACGGCCAGCAGCATCCGCTTATTCTCGCGACGTAGAATATCCACCAGGGTAGCGGGACTCTGTCGCGCCCAATCGTCTAAAAAGGAATTGGTGCCCGAGAGCGACTCGGTGAAAGCCGCGTCGTCGATCCGCAGCATGCACTCGAAGATATCCAACCACTTCGTACTATCCCACAGGCCTACCGAAGCTTGCTGCTTTCGGGATGCTTCAAGGGGATGGTTAGCGCGTCTCAGTATGATCGGTAGAGCTTCGTCGATGGACACCACTTCATTATACTACACGATCGCTCTGGCCGTGATCATGGTATCTTCGGGCTAAAACAACACGGTATCCGTTCTCCTCGCGATAAATAATTACGGAGCCTCGAGTTGAGCTTTTTTGCTTCTTTAGCCGACCCAACTTGTTTCTGACTTCGGTTTGCCCGAAAGGCACTCCACGGCCCAGATATTCAAAGTCGCTCCAGCCGGTAGCAGTAAGCCTCTTTTTGAGTGTCTTCCAATTCAGCGAGAAGCTTTCCAATATCCGGAAACTGTCGGCCGAGCCGTCGGTCGCCGGACTAGGCCCAACCAGGTATCCGATCTTGGGGTGAACCACCCCGGCCTCCAATCGAACCGCCAGCCGGTCCAGCGCGTTGGCGCGGAGGATGGCCGGGTCGGGGTTGTGGAGATAGAGATCGGGGGAGGGGTAGGCGACCGGGATCTGGTCGTGGCTGGTTCTCAAGATGAGGGTTTCGCCCTGGTTGGTCAACAGAACGGCCTGACGATAAGAATCCTGAGAACTGTCCAGGACCAAGAAAGCCTCCTTAAGTTGACCGCCGACCGACAGGAAAGTTAGCCCGACCGGAGCCTCCGGTAGGTCTCGGTCGGTAATTCCGGGAGCGACTTTAACTCCCACTCGCTGGAAGCGACCTTCCTGAAAGCAAGCGACCACTTTAGAGAGCGGCGGATACCAGCTTTCGGGACGACTCAGTCGAGTGCCGTCACGCCGCGCCGGGTCCACGAATAGAATTTGCCCCTTCAAGTCCGCGCAGTCGATCTCGGCGTGCTCGACCGCGCAGGCCCGGCCGAGGTGTTGGGTGTTGTAACGGGCCAACTCGGTGCGAGCCTCGCAGCGCTCCCAGGCTCTCACTTCAAACTGCTTGGAGAGAGCGACCGTGTCCCCGCCCAGCCCGCAGCCGAGCTCCACAAGTTCCACCAGACCGTCCCTATGCAGAGCGTTGGCACGCCAATTCGAGATACGAGAGTCGGTCGCTTGCTCGGAGGCCTCACGGGCGAGAAGCCATTGGTCGGCTTTTTCGAATTTGTGAGCGAACCTCCGGCGGCAGCTGAGGCAGTCGAGAATGGCGAGGCAGGTCGAACTATCGTAGCTCTGTTCTAAAAAAGCGCGTGCCTCCAGCACGGAGCTCGCCAACAGAGTCGCAGCCTGCTCCAGTTGGGGGTCGGCGCAGTGACGCACCAACGCTCTCGCTTGCTCGGCTGTCAATTCACCTGAGAGATGGAGCGGAACACCAGATCGGGATTTTTCTCTTTAGCGTAGTCCAAATCCCATCCGCCGGGGAAGAGGCAGACCGTCTTCTCCCACAGGTCGGTGCAGACCAGTGTCTGTCTGGAACCGGTGAATTTATCGACGGCTTCTTGCTTGCCTTCCAGCCACCGGCAGTGGGCGTAAGGCATCCTCTCGTAATCGATGTCAACTCGGTAGTCGTTCTTGAGGCGGTCTTGCACGACCTCGAACTGGAGGACTCCGACGGCCCCGATAATCGGGTCGCGGGTGTAGCTGTCCTTAGGGAAAAAGACCTGAATAGCCCCTTCCAGACACAACTGGTCCATCGCTTTTAAGAAGTGTTTTCGACGCGAAGGGTCTTTGATATTGATACGCGCGAAGTGCTCCGGACTGAAGAGAGGCATGGGTTCAAACTTCACCGGCTCACCCTCGCACAGGGTGTCGCCGAGGATGAGGTTGGAACTGTTCGTCATGCCGATCACGTCTCCGGGATAGGCATCTTCCACGATCACTCGCTCTTGAGCAAAGAGTTGCTGAGCGTAGTTCATTTTGATGTCCTGACCGGTGCGGGTACACTTGGCCTTCATCCCTCGCTCGAAACGCCCGGAACAGATACGTAAGAAGGCGACTCGATCTCGGTGGCGCGGGTTCATGTCGGCTTGAATCTTAAAGATGAAGCCACGGAACTTGTCGTCGGTGGGAGAGATCGTTCCGGCTTCTTCGGTCAGTCGAGCACCAGGAGGCGGAGCGAGATCCAGAAACCGTTCCAGGAAGAGCTGAACTCCGAAGTTGGAGAGAGCGCTGCCGAAGAAGACGGGGGTGAGAAGGCCTCGGTCGAAGCGCTCCTTCACCATGGTGACGCCGGCTTCCAACAGCTCCAGACCTTCGGTGAACTCTTCGTGAGTCTGGCTATCCGTCAACGCGGCTACGCTTTCGTCTCGTGGGTCGACCACCTCGGCGGTCGCTTTCTTTCCACCGTGGGCTTGCCGTCCGAAGAGATGCAACTCACCCGATT
>Ga0207914_100229_pt1 | contig 27608 bp, 29 predicted proteins | sample DeeseametaMP2497_FD_184171 | JGI IMG/M metagenome (GOLD analysis project Ga0207914, IMG submission 184171) | Marine microbial communities from East of Antigua and Barbuda, Atlantic Ocean - MP2497 (SPAdes) | ecosystem: Environmental > Aquatic > Marine > Oceanic | place: East of Antigua and... | reverse complement strand
ACACCCGCGACACGCCCAGCCGATGCACGGTATCGGCCGTCTCCTCCGACAGCCATCCCGCCCCCGGATCGATCGCGCCGAGCGAGGCGCGCAGCAGGCCGTCGACTTCCAGATCGGCATCGCATACCGGGTGGCCCGGCACTTTTTCCCACTGGCGCACGCGCGTTTCGCCACCCGCCCATAGCGCCAGCGCATGATCGGCCGCATCAGACACGGCCCCCACGATCGCGCGCAGGTCGATATCAGCCCCCGGCAACGGTCATCCCGTCAACGCGTAGCGTCGGCACATTCATGGCATAGCGGAAATGCAGGTCATTGGCGGGTATCAGGGAACGGAACATCGCCTTCAAATTGCTGGCGATGGTGATTTCGGACACCGCGTTGGTCACCGCGCCATTTTCGATCAGGAAGCCAGCCGCCCCCCGGCTATAATCGCCAGTGACGCCGTTGACGCCCATGCCGATCAGTTCGGTGACATAGATGCCGCGCTTCACGTCCGCCATCAGGTCGCCGGGGGATATGCTGCCCGGCTCCATATGGACGTTGGTGATGCTGACCCCCGGCGCGCCGCTGCCGCCACGGCTGGCATGGCCGGTCGGTTCCTGTCCCAACTGGCGTGCCGACGCACTGTCCATCAGCCAGCCGGTCAGCACCCCCTTGTCGATCAGCGCGCGCCGTTCGACCGGCAGCCCTTCGCCATCGAACGGGCGCGATCGCAGCCCGCGCGCCAGCAACGGATCGTCGATGATGGTGACGTTCGCGTCAAACAGCGCCTCGCCCAGCGATTCGAGCAGGAAACTCGATCGCCGCGCAATCGCCGGGCCGACCATGCCGCCAATCAGGTGCCCCACCAGGCTGGAACCAATGCGCGGATCGAAAATCACCGGCATCACGCCGCTATCGACCTTGACCGGATTCAGCCGCGCCACCGCCCGCTGGCCCGCCCGCACGCCGACCGCCTCGGCCTGGTCCAGATCTTCCAGATGACGCGCGCTGTGGCTGGCATAGTCGCGCTGCATGTCCGATCCGCTGCCCGCCAGGACGCTGGCCCAGGTCGAATGGCTGGTTGCGCCATAGGCGCCCGCAAAACCATGGCTGGTCGCCAGCGCAATCTGGCTACGCCCGCTCGACGCGCCCCCGCCCTCGCTATTGGTGATGCCCGGCACGGCGCGCGCCGCGTCCTCCGCCATCATCGCGCGTTCGCGCAGCGCAGCGGGTTCCGGCTCCTCGCTATCGGTCAGGTCCAGCGCGGGCGGGCGCTTCTTCATCAGCCGGTCTTGCGGGGCAAGGCCCGCATAAGGATCTTCGGGCGCCTCGCGCGCCATTGCCACCGCCCGGTCGACCAGCGTGCCGAGCGTTGCGGGGTTCATGTCAGACGCGGAAATGCTGGCCGACCGGTTGCCGATGAACACGCGCAGGCCGATCTCCTCGCCCTCCGACCGCTCGATATCCTCCAGCGCGCCAAGCCGCACCGATATGTTGGTGGAGGCATTGCAGGCATAGATGGCGTCGGCTGCGTCCGCCCCCGCCTTGCGCGCGGCGCTCACCAGATCCTGCGCGCGCGACTGGGCTTCTTCTAGGCTGAGCATGGAGGCAAGCTATTCCCGAAACGAAAAAACAATGGGTCGGCCTTACGCGCTTGGCTCGCGCGGGGCAACGCCCGCCAGCCAATGGTCGAGCAAGTGCCACGCCACCGCCATGCGCGGCGGCGCGATGAAGGGTGCGTCCGGCTCCCCGGCCATCGCCGCACGCACGCCATCGGCATCGCACCAGAAGGCGTCCTCAATCTCGGTCGAGTCCAGCGTCAGCGCGTCGCCCGCTGCCTGCGCGACGCAGGCGATCATCAACGACGACGGGAAGGGCCAGGGCTGGCTCATCACATAGCGCACGCCATGGACGCGGATACCCGCTTCCTCGAACAATTCGCGCGCCACCGCTTCCTCGATCGTCTCGCCCGGCTCGATAAAGCCCGCGAGCGCCGAATAGCGTCCTGGTGGCCAGGCATGCTGGCGGCCCAGCAGCACCTTGCCCTCATATTCCGCCAGCATGATCGACACCGGGTCCACGCGTGGAAAATGCTCCGCCTGACACGCCCCGCACTGGCGCGCCCAGCCTGCCTTGACCGGCGCAGTCCGCCCGCCGCAGACCGCGCAGAAGCGGTGGCGCACGTGCCAATGCAGCAAACTGCGCGCTGTCCCGTAAAGCGCCAGTTCCTGCGCTGACACTTGCCCTGCCAATGCCCGGCTACGGGGCGTCGCTCCCGAACCGCTCGTCAATTCGACCAGCAATTCAGCGAAGATCGGTCGTCCCGCCGGATCGACGCCCAGCAGCACATGATCCTCGACCATCGCGCCGCCATCGATCGGCTCCAGCACCAGCGCGCCATCGACCTCGACCGGCTCCAGCCCGTCCAACACCAGCACGCGCGCTGCCGGATCGGCAAATGTCTCCGCCAGCAACGCAGGGTTCGAGCGGATATGGTCGACACGATCGAGCGTGCCGCCGACAAAGCCGGGCGGGTCATCGAGCCGGGGGTCAGTGCCGTGCATCCGCATCCTTCTCCTTCAACACCGCCTGCGCCGCGCGGGCGAATAAAGTGGGCAGGCCCGCATCGGCAATGCGTTCGACCGGCCACCATTCGCCTGCGCCGGACGGGACATGATCCTGCTCCACATGGGTGGTATGAACGGTCAGCGCCAGTGAGAAATGAGTAAAGACATGGGCAACCGGATCGGCCAGCGTCCGCCAGTCCCCGGCAAAAGGTGGCGCGGCGTCGGGTTCAGCGCTCCAGTCGGAACTGGGCAATGCCCGCATCCCGCCCAGCAGCCCCTTGTCCGGACGGCGCACCAGCCAGACATGACCGTCCGCCCGCTCGATCCACCAGCCATGACCGTTACGATGCGGCCGCGTCTTCTTGGCCGCCTTGACCGGATAGGCGGCGGGGTCAGCCGTGCGCACTGCCGCACAATCGTCCCGCAACGGGCAGATGCCGCACGCCGGATTACGCGACGTGCAGATGGTCGCGCCCAGGTCCATCATCGCCTGCGCAAAATCCCCCGCCCGCGCATCGGGCGTGATCGCATCCGCTGCCGCGCGGATCGCCGGGCGGGCCGCTGGCAATGGCGTATCGATGGCAAACAGCCGCGCCACCACCCGCTCGACATTGGCGTCCACCACCACCGCGCACCGCCCAAAGGCGATCGCCGCGACCGCAGCGGCGGTATAGGCGCCCACCCCCGGCAGGGCGCGCAACCCCTCCTCCGTATCGGGGAAATGCCCGCCATGATCGCGCACCACCGCACGCGCGCAGGCCAGCAGGTTGCGGGCGCGGGCATAATAGCCAAGCCCCGCCCAGGCCGCCATCAGATCGGCATCGTCTGCCGCCGCCAGTGCCTCTATGCTGGGCCAGCGCGCCGTGAATTTCGCGAAATAGGGGCCGACCGCCGCCACCGTCGTCTGTTGCAGCATGACTTCGGACAGCCAGACCCGATAGGCGTCGGTCGCATTGGCGCCGGGCAGCGCGCGCCAAGGCAGGCGCCGGGCATGGACATCATAATGGGCCAGCAGGTCGGCTGCTATTTTTACCCCGTCTTTTACCATGTCACCCTCGACGCGCATGGCGGCGCTATGCCATGGTGCGGCCCATGACGGAACGCCCCCCGACACCCAAAGTGAAAAGTCGCGCCATTCCTGCGGCGGAGCGGCCGCGCGTCGGCGGATCGCGGCGAATCGCCGATCTGATGCCCGACATTGGCCGCGCCGCCTTCCGCAAGTTCGGCTTCGTCCAGTCGAGCATCGTCACCCGCTGGTCGGAAATCGTCGGCAGCCATTATGCCAGCATTTCCGCACCCGAATCGATCCGCTTCCCGGTCGGGCAAAAGGCTGGCGGCACGCTGCAACTCACGGTCATGAGCGGCCATGCGCCGATGGTCCAGCACATGGTGCCGGACATCATCGAACGGGTGAACCGCTTTTTCGGCTATGCCGCCGTGGCGAAAGTGGCGATGCGGCAGGGCGAAATCATGCCCAGTCCCGCCGAGCGCCGCCCGCCGCCCCGCAATCTCAAGCCCATTCCGGTCGAACTGGGCGATTCGCTGCGCGACATTGGCGACCCGGAATTGCGCACGGTGCTGGAATCGCTGGCGCAGGGACTTGCCAACAGCAGCGGCCTGCCCAAAATCGGATAATCGTTCGGCTGGCGTTCAGCACCAGTCATTAACTGGACTTGGCTCATGAAAAAGCTGCTTTCCCTCGCCCTTCTCGCCCTCCCCGTCGCCGTCCTGGCCGCGCCCGCCGCCAACTGGGTCGACCGCGTCACCGTCTCGGCGATCGGCGGCCATGCCATGGGCAATCCCGCCGCGCCTACAAAGCTGGTAGAATATGTCAGTTACACCTGTAGCCATTGCGCCCATTTCGTCGGCGAAGCGAGCGCCCCGCTCAAGGCCGATTATGTCAAAAGCGGCAAGGTCAGCGTCGAAGTGCGCAACGCCGTGCGCGACAAATATGACCTGACCGCCGCGCTGCTTGCCCGCTGCGGCGGCCCGGCGCGCTTCATGGGCAATCATGAAGCGCTGTTCGCCAATCAGGATGCGTGGATGGAACAGCTGCTTGCCTATGATCGGGACGCGGTGAAGCCGACCGAACAGATTGCGGCGCTACGCGACATCGGCCAGAAAACAGGCCTCTACACGCTGATGGCCAAGCGCGGCTACACGCCCGCCCAGTTGAATGCCTGCATCGCCAGCCCCATGGCGATGAAGCAGGTCATGGCGATGACCGACGAGGCATGGAACAAGGTGAAGATCAACGGCACGCCCGGCTTCACCATCAACGGCGCGCTGGTCGCCGGATCGGACTGGGGCAAGCTCCAGGCTGCATTGCCCCCCGTCGCCCGCTGATCTAATAAAGCCGTCAACCCGCCCATAATCGGAGTCTTGCCCGTCGTGAAAGCCTTGTCCGGTGTCGTCCTTATCGCCCTGTCCCTCACCCTTGCCGCCTGCGGCAAGAGCGAAGAGGGCGCCGCGCCCAAGGGCGAAGCCATTGCCGCCGTCGCGCCGCCAGCGGGCACCAGCTGGTCGGAAACCATCGCGGCGACGCCAGAGGGCTATTTCGTCATGGGCAATCCGGCGGCCAAGCTGAAGCTGGTCGAATATGGCTCCTACACTTGCAGCCATTGCCGCGACTTTTCCGTCGAAGCGTCGGAGGAGATCAAGAAGCTAGTCGACACCGGCAAGATGAGCTTTGAATTCCGCACCTATGTCCGCGACCCGATCGACATTTCGACCGCGCTGCTTGCCCGTTGCGGCGGCAAGGACATCTTCTATCCCCTGTCCGAACAGTTTTTCGCGAACCAGAACGCGATGTTCGAAAAGGCGCAGGCTCTGGGCGACCAGCCCTATCAGGCGTTGATGAGCGCCCCGCCGGCACAGCGTTTCGGCCGGCTGGCCGGTGCGCTGGGCCTGATCGATTTCGCCAAGCAGCGCGGCATTGCCGAAGATCAGGCGAAACAATGTCTGGCCGATACCGGGGCAGCCGAAAAGCTGGCCAAGGGCGTCGAAACAGCCAACAGCCAGTATCAGATCACGGGCACGCCCAGCTTCCTGATCAACGGCGTGCTGGTCGACAATGTCGCCAACTGGGCGACGCTTCAGCCCAAGCTCAAGGAAGCAGGCATCTGATTGCGCGTCGGGGGGCGGACATCAGCGCCTGAGCGCATGAAGGCGGGGGCGGCCGCACGCCTCCCCTGCGCGGCCTTGTTCTGCGCCGCATTGCGGCCTTGGCGCAGACAACAGCAATGCAGATAAAGCGGCTCAAGCTTTCCGGCTTCAAAAGCTTCGTCGATGCGACCGAATTGCGCATTGAACCCGGCCTGACCGGCATTGTCGGCCCCAATGGCTGCGGCAAGTCCAACCTGCTGGAAGCCATACGCTGGGTCATGGGCGAATCCAGCGCCAAATCCATGCGCGGCGGCGGCATGGAGGATGTGATCTTCGCAGGCACCGCCACCCGGCCCCAGCGCGATTTTGCCGAAGTCTCGCTGCTGACGGTGCAGGAACAGGGTGAGCTTTTTTCCGCCGTCGATATAGGCCCGGACGGCGAACTGGAGGTCACCCGGCGGATCGAGCGCGGCGCAGGCAGCGCCTATCGCGCCAATGGCCGCGACGTGCGCGCCAAGGATGTGTCGCTGATCTTTGCCGACGCCGCCACCGGCCCGCACAGCCCGGCGCTGGTCAGCCAGGGCCGAATCGCCGCCGTCATCGCCGCCCGGCCCCAGGAGCGGCGCGCCATGCTGGAGGAAGCGGCCGGGATTGCGGGCCTGCATGTCCGACGCAAGGACGCCGAGCAGAAACTGCGCGCGGCCGAAACCAATCTTGCCCGGCTCGCCGAAATATTGCTCGACATGGACGCGCGCGCCAATGCCCTGCGTCGTCAGGCCCGCGCCGCCGAACGCTATATCCGCCTGTCCGATCAGATCAGGGTCGCCGAAGCGCGCGCCCTTTTCGCTCGCTGGCGTGAGGCCCATGCCAGCGCCGAAACCGCCCGCGCGCAGGCGAAAGAGGCTGAGGCCGCCGTCGCCGCCGCGCAGGACGCGCAACTCGCTGCCGCCGCGCATGCCCAAGCCGCGCTGGCCGCGCTGGCCGAGCGTCGCGCCGCCGCCCAACGCGCGCGCGATGACGCCAGTGAGGCTGGCCATCGCCTCGCCACGCTGCGCACCGAGCGCGACGGCGTGGTCCGGCGGCTGCATGATCTGGCCCAGCAGGCCGCCCGGCTGGACGAGGATCGCGCGCGCGAAGGCACGCTCGCCAATGACGCCGCTGACGCCATCGCGCGCCTTACCGCCGAAATCGCGAGGTTGAAGGCGCGCATCGCCGAAACCGAAAAGCTGCGCCCCGATTTCGCCAGCCGCATCGCCAGCGCCGAGGACAGCGCCCGCGACGCCGAACTGGATCTGGCCAAGGCGATGGCAAAGCAGGCAGGCGAGCAGGCCGAACTGCGCGTCGCCGAAGCGGCGCTGGTGGCCGCGCGCAACCGGCTGGAGCGCGCGGAACGCGAGGTTCAGCGCTTGAGCGGCGAAGCCGCCGCCCTGCCCGACCCCGCACCGCTGGAAGCGCAGCGCGCCGCCGCCATCGCTGCGCAGGAACAGGCCAACGTCGCCCGCGATGCCGCAGAAGCCGCGATCCATGCCGCCGAAGCCGCGCGCCAGTCGGCAAGCGAGCAACGTGCCTCTGCCGAAGGCGCGCTCTCCGCCGCGCGCGCCGCACTCGCCGCGCTCGACAGCGAAGCGGCTGCGCTCAAACGCGCGGTAGATAGCGGTCCCGGCGGTCGTACCCGTGCGCTCGATCAACTCAAGGCCGCGCCAGGCTATGAACGCGCTTTGGCTGCTGCGCTGGGCGACGATCTGGAAGCGCCGATCGCCCCCGACGGCAAGCGCCGCTGGGCCGGCGCGCCGTCGCTGATAAGCGACCCCAAACTGCCCGACGGCTGCGCGCCACTCGCCGCCCATGTCACCGCCCCGCCCGAACTCGCCCGCCGTCTGGCCCAGATTGCGGTCTCCGACAGGGATGAGGGCCAGCCCCTTGCCGTGGGCCAGCGCCTTGTCACCCGTGATGGCCAGTTGCGCCGCTGGGACGGCTATGTGGCGATGGAAGGCGGGGCTGCGGCGGCGGAACGACTGATCCGGCTCAACCGGCTGGAGGCGATCGCCGCGAACCGCCCCGCCGTCCAGGCGCAGGTCGATGCCGCCAGCACCGACCAGCAGCAGGCCAAGGCGCGCGAACAAAGTGCCAGCGAATCGCTCGCCAGCGGCCGCACCCAGCTTGCCCAGGCCGATCAGGGCTTGCGGATCGCGCTGCGCAGCGCTGACGAGGCGACCACTGCGCTGGAACGGCTGGCCGGGCGGCGCGAAGGGATTGAGGAGCGATTGGCCGAGGCGCGGCGCGACGCCGATGCCGCCCGCGCCGATCATGACAGCGCGCAATCGGCCCGCGCCGCCATGCCCGACGGCGCGCACACGCGCACTCTGGTCGCCACGCTGGCGCAGGCGAGCGAAAAGGCGCGCGCCATCGTCAGCCAGCTACAGGCCGATCAGGCCCTGGCCGACCGTGCCCTGTCGAGCGACCGCGAACGGCAAGCCGCCGCCGATGCGGAGATCAAGGGCTGGCGCGCCCGCGCGGGCGAAGCGGCCAAACGCATCGCCGCCATGGTCGCACGTGGCGACGAGATAGCCACCGAACGCGCCACCATCGCGGGCCAGCCCGACGCGCTGGCGCAGGCCATCGCCGCGCTGGACGATCAGGGCGCGACGCTGACCGCTGCCGCCGATGCTGCCCGCCATGCCGAGCAGGACGCCGAAGCTGCCTTGCGCCAGGCCGAGCAGCGATCCGCACAGGCTGGCGAATTATTCGCCGCTGCCCGCGAAGCGCGCGCCACCGCCACGGCCCGCGCCGAATCCGCGGATGAACGGCGGATCGAAACCAACCGGCTGTCGGGCGAACGTTTCGAATGCCCACCCCCGCTCTTGCCCGAAAAGCTGGGCTTTGCCAGCGCCGACATCCGCCTCGCCCAGACCGAACAGGCCGACCATGACCGCTTCACGGCCGATCGCGAGCGGATTGGCCCGGTCAATCTCGTCGCGGCGCTGGAACTGGAGGAACTGGAGCAGGTGCAGGCCAGCAGCCGCGCCGAAAGCGAGGAACTGACCCAGGCGATCCATCGCCTGCGCGGCTCGATCGGCAGCCTCAACCGCGAAGGCCGCCAGCGCCTGCTCGCCGCGTTCGAGGCGGTCGACGCCCACTTCCGGCGCCTCTTCACCACCCTGTTCAATGGCGGTCAGGCGCATCTGGAACTGATCGACAGTGACGATCCGCTGGAATCGGGGCTTGAGATCATGGCCCAGCCACCGGGCAAGAAGCTGGCTGCGCTCACCCTGCTGTCGGGCGGGGAACAGGCGTTGACCGCCGTGGCGCTGATCTTCGGCCTGTTCCTTACCAATCCCGCGCCGATCTGCGTGCTCGACGAAGTCGACGCACCGCTGGACGACGCCAATGTCGAGCGCTTCTGCGACCTGCTCGACGCCATGGTCGCCCAGACCCAGACCCGCTACCTCATCGTCACCCACAATGCCGTCAGCATGGCGCGGATGCACCGCCTGTTCGGCGTCACCATGGTCGAACGCGGCGTCAGCCGCCTCGTTTCGGTCAACCTCCAGAGCGCCGAAGCCTTGCTGGCGGCCGAGTGATTTTTGTAGTTACAAAAATTCTTGACGAATTTCTGTAGTTATGCAAAATGGCAAAGCGTTTTTGTCCACCCTGGAGCGCGTCGCGTAACTACGTTCTAGGGGCATGAAAATGGAATTGAGCTTCGATCCGGCAAAGCGATTGAAAACCCTACAGGAACGGGGATTGGATTTCGCTGATGCCGCGCAGGTTTTTGACGGTCCGTCCTACACGGTGGAGGACGATAGATATGACTATGTTGAGCCGCGTTTTCAGACTTATGGCCTGATGAACGACAGGCTCATTACGGTGGTCTGGACGCCGGTTGATGGTGGAATCCGGGTCATCTCCATGAGGAAATGCAATGACCGAGAGCAGAAAGCCTTTGCCCGCAGATTGGGATGATGATGACATTCCCGAATGGACGGAGGAGATATTTGACCGGGCGGAATTTCGCATCGGCGATAGGGTTATCCGCCCCGCCACTGGCACGCTGACCCGTCCCGGCCGCCCCAAATCGGACGCCCCCAAACAACAGGTAACCCTTCGCCTCGACGCTGCCGTACTGGACGGTTTCCGCGCCACCGGGCCGGGCTGGCAAAGCCGGATCAACGCCGAACTCCGCAAGGCGCTCGGCCTTTAATCCTTAGCCCGCCCTAACCAGCCCTTCATTCGCCGGAAGAGGCCACGTTCGCTGATCGGCTCGAACATTTCGTCCGGCCCTTCGGGGTCCAGCACCTCATGGTCGGCCAGCCAGGCCTGTACGTCATTCAAATCTGGCGTCTCATAGGGACGCAGCGTCCGGCCAGGCTTCTGGCGCATTTCCTCTATCCCCGCGACCAGCCCGCGCTGCGCGACGACGCGCGCCACCCGCTCCACCGGCAGGTCGAGATGCTCGGCGATCAGATCGTCGCGGATCGCCCTGATCCTGTCCTGCCAGCCAGCATTGGCGGGCAGCGCGGTATCGATCGTCACGTCGCATTCGGTGTCCAGCCGCATCGAGCGGTTGTTCATGTTGGATGAACCGACCCGGATCAGCCGGTCATCGACGATCAGGATCTTGGCATGGACATAGATGGGAACGCCGCGCGTCGTGAAGGGATGATAGATGCGCAGCCGCCCATGGACGTCGCGCGCCTTCAAAGCCTCGAACAGACGCGCCCGCGCCGAATCCATCGCCTGCTGCTCCAGCCAGCCATCGGCCTGGGTCGGATTGATGATGACGATGTCCGGCCCGTCCGCTTCGTCCAGACGTTTGGCGATCGCTTCGGCAATGCGGCGCGACGCGAAATATTGGCTTTCGGCATAGATGCAACGCTGCGCCGCAGCGATCTGGTGGCAATAGAGCCGCTCGATCTCGATCAGTTCCTCCTGATCGTCCATTTTGGGCGCGGAGCGGGAAATGGCGACATCGACATCGGTGAATTGCACCGGCAGATGGTCGGGCCAGCAATCTTCCACCCCCTCGACCGGAGCCAGCGCATCGCCGCCCGCCCCGACCCAGCGATTGCGGGCATGTTCCCCGAGCGCCGCGGCGACAGGTCCGGTCAGCGCCGTGGTCGCATCGTGCCAGGGGCCATAGGGCGACCCATCGGGATGCAGCCGACCCGGTTCTTCATCGCGATGATGGCGCGTGTCCCATCGGTCGCCAGTCATGTCGATGCCGCCGCAAAAGGCGAAACAATCGTCAATCACCACGATCTTCTGATGGTGGGAGGCCGCGGGCGGATGATGACTGTCCAGCTTCACCGTCACGCGCGGATGGGCCATCCATTTGAGCGTCGTGAACAGGTTGGTCGGCCGCACCATCGACTTCATCGCGCCGACATCCCAACGCAGCAGGAAGATTTCCAGATCCGGCGTACGGTCCACCAGCCAACTGATGAAATCGCCGATCACCACCGGCGCGCCATCATGGACCTCATCCTCGCGCACCAGGCTGATCGCGGCGTCGAAATCCCAGCCGATCAGCATGATCCGCCGTTTCGCCTTGAGCATCGCCGTGCGGGCATGGCGGAAATAGGCATCGGCGTCGATAATCGTGCTGGCGCGCGTCGCCCGTGCGATCTGCCAGCAATCCTCTCCGGCGACGGGGCCGGCAATTGGCGCGCTCATGCGCTGCCGACCACTAGGCATCCCAGAAACATCAGCAGTCCGGCAAAGCGGTTGGATCGGAATTTGACGAGTGGATCGAGACCATCTTCGCGCAGGGTGGCGACCTGCCGCAGCAGATGCCCCGCCACCGGCAGCAATGCGGCCAGCGCCAGCATCTGGGGCCGCACCTGCCAGATCGCCCCGCTCCACAGGCCGAGCGCACACAGATAACAGAGCGCCACGCCCAGCCGGACGTGCCGCCCCATGGATAGGGCGCTGGAACCAATGCCGATCAGCGCGTCGTCCTCCCGGTCCTGCAGCGCGTAGATCGTGTCATAGCCCACAACCCAGAAAATGGTTCCGGCATAGAGTGAAATTCCCGGCAGCGTCAGCGCGCCCATCACCTCGCTCCACCCGACCAGCGCCGCCCATGAAAAGACGAGGCCAAGCCAGACTTGCGGCCAGCCGGTGATCCGTTTCATGAAGGGATAGGCCGCGACCAGCGCCAGCGACGCCAGCGCAACGACCTGGGCATAGAGGCGCAATTGCAGCAGCACGATCAGCCCGACCAGACATAGCGCAACCAGCCACAGCCAGGCCGTGCGCAGCGTCATCGTGCCGCTCGCCAGCGGGCGCGCGGCCGTGCGCGCCACTTTGCGGTCGAGATCGCGATCGACGATATCGTTGAATACGCAGCCAGCGCCGCGCATCGCGATGCTCCCCGCCAACAGCCAGAGTATCAGCGGCCAGCGCGCAAAGCCGCCCCCCGCCAGCGCCACCGCCCAGGCCCCCGGCCAGAAGAGCAGCCACCAGCCGATGGGCCGGTCGAACCGCGCCATCTGCACCAGCGCGCGCGGGGTGTCCGGCAGCCGCGCCAGCAGCCCACGCGCCTGGCTGTCGGGAACGATGGTCTGGCTCAACTGACGCACTCCATTCGGGCCGACTTGTCGACGCCCCGTTCTTCTCTAAAGACTCCCATAGCCTCCGGGCAAGTTTCGTCGAACGGAAAGCGCATCATGACCGCAACTCCCGCCTGGCCGCCACAAAGCGCGCCGCGTCTGCATGTCGAAACCCAGTTGGGGGATGGCGTGTCGGTGCCTGTCGATGGCAATCCGGCCCATTATCTGATCAGCGTCATGCGGGTGAAGCCCGACGACATCGTCCTGCTGTTCGACGGCCGGTCGGGCGAATGGGCCGCCCGCGCCCGCGACATCCGCAAGCGCGACCTGATCCTTGAATGTATCAGCCAGACCAAAGCGCCCGAATCCGTCCCGGATTTCTGGCTCTGCTGCGCCCCGATCAAGAAGGGCCGGATAGATTTGATCGCTGAAAAGGCGTGCGAACTGGGCGTGGCCAAGCTCCAGCCGGTCCTCACTCGCCGCGCCGTAGTGGACAAGCTCAATCTGGATCGTTTGCACTCCCATCTGGTCGAGGCCGCCGAACAATGCGGCCGTACCAGCCTGCCGGATCTTGCCACGATGGTGAAGCTCGATGCGTTGCTGCGCGACTGGCCGCAGGACCGTCACCTGTTCTTTGCCGATGAAACCGGCGGCGCACCGCTGGCCGCAGCCTTTGCCGCCCACCCCGGTCCCGCCGCTTTCCTGATCGGGCCGGAGGGCGGATTCGATCCTGCCGAACGCGAAGCGATCCGCGCCCACCCGCGCGCCGTGGCGGTTTCGCTTGGTCCCCGCATCCTGCGCGCCGAAACCGCTGCCATCGCCGCAACGGCAGCGTGGATGACGCTGAACGGGGACTGGCACTAAGTTTCATTTCGCTATTGGATTGAACCGTTTATAGACAGGCCCTATCTGATCAACGCCAGTCGCTGTTTGACCGGCCGAGGGGAAGCATTAAGGGCGGGGCATGAGCACCAGAACCGACTCAGCGGGTGAAGATCCCGTCATCGAAAGCCGCGACCAGTTGATCGCGGCCTTTGCAAAGGGCGAAAAGCCCAAGGATCGCTGGCGCATCGGCACGGAGCACGAGAAATTCGTCTATAACCGCAAGGATCATCACGCCCCTTCCTATGAGGAAAAGGGCGGCATTCATACGCTGCTGATCGGCCTGACCCGTTATGGCTGGAACCCGGTGTTCGAGGGCGAGAATATCATCGCCCTGTCCGGCGCCGACGGCACGATCAGCCTGGAACCGGCCGGGCAGCTCGAACTGTCCGGCGCGCCGCTCGACAATATTCACCAGACCTGCGCCGAAACCGGCCGCCATCTGGAACAGGTGAAATATGTCGGCGACATGCTGGGCCTGGGCTTTCTGGGCCTAGGCATGTGGCCAGACAAGACGCGCGCAGACCTGCCGATCATGCCCAAGGGCCGGTATGAAATCATGCTGCGGCACATGCCGCGCGTCGGCTCCATGGGGCTGGACATGATGCTGCGCACCTGCACCATCCAGACCAATCTGGACTATGGCAGCGAAGCGGACATGGCCAAGAAGTTCCGCGTCTCCCTCGCCCTGCAACCGCTCGGCACCGCGCTGTTCGCCAATTCGCCCTTTACCGAAGGCAAGCCCAACGGCTTCCTCTCCTACCGCAGCCATATCTGGTCGGACACCGATCCGCGCCGCACCGGCATGTTGCCCTTCGTGTTCGAAGACGGCTTTGGCTATGAACGCTATGCCGACTATGCGCTCGATGTGCCGATGTATTTCGTCTATCGCGACGGCAAATATATCGACGCTTCGGGCCTGTCGTTCCGCGATTTCCTGAACGGCGAACTGTCGGCCCTGCCGGGCGAAAAGCCCACGGAGAAGGATTGGGAGGATCATCTTTCCACCGCCTTTCCCGAAGTGCGGCTCAAAAGCTTCCTTGAAATGCGCGGCGCCGATGGCGGACCCTGGGGCCGCATCTGCGCCCTGCCCGCGCTCTGGGTCGGCCTGCTCTATGATCAGGGCGCGCTCGATGCCGCCTGGGATCTGGTCAAGGACTGGAGCATGGAAGATCGCCAGATATTGCGCGATTCCGTGCCGCGCCTCGGCCTTGATGCGCCGGTCGGCAAGGGCCGCACGCTGCGCGACATCGCCCGTCCCGCGCTCGACATTGCGCGTTCAGGCCTCGCCGCCCGCGCCCGTCTCAATACGGCAGGCGACAATGAAACCGGCTATCTGTCCGATCTGGAAGAGGTCGTGTCGTCCGGCAAGACCCACGCTGAACGGCTGCTGGACCGCTATCATGGCGAATGGGGCGGCGACGTCAGCAAAATCTATGCGGAAGAAAGCTTCTGATCGCGCGATGCGGGCGGCTTATTCGGCTGCCTGAATCACCGCGGCGGCGGGGCGCTTGCGTCCCGTCACCCACGCGAAGAAGCGCGGCACCGGCGCGTTGCGCTCCATCCAGTCGCTATAGGCGCGATAATCGGGGTCGGCGGACAGATGCTGTTCTTCCGTCCGGGCGCGCCAATAATAGACCGCATTGGTGAGCGCCAGCATCGCGCAATTGCGCACTATGTCGGTCATGGACCCGGACACGCTCAGAAAAGGCAGCGCCGAAAACCACCAGAACAGATTTTTCGCCAGATAGGCCGGATGCCGGGTCCAGCGATAGGGACCGTGCGTCAGGATGCCGCGATGGGTCAGGTTGGAAAAGCGCAGGCCGAACGCCACCGTCGCCCAGGCATAGATGCCGGTCAGCAGCACCAGCCATCCACCCAGCGCCCATTGCAGCACGCCCGACCCTTGCGTCCAATAATCCCATTCCGCTCCGCCCGCATGATAATCAAGCGGTCCCCCGCCCCCCATCAGCACGAACGGCGGATAGCAGATCAACGCCGCGACCCAGCCCGCCAGATAGGGGTTGGCGGTGCGGATATGCGAATCCAGCGGCTTGAAGGTCAGAATATAGCCGACCGTGGCAAGGCACACGTCGATCATGAACATGACCGCAATCAGGAAACCGGCCATCGCCACGGGATTGGCGAAGGCCTCCTCGATCCGCCAGTCCACGACATTGGCGAAATTGCCGGGCACGATGGAGACCATGAAAGCCAGGAAAAAGCCCTTCACCGTCCAGGCGCGGGCATGGTGGGCGACCTGGCGCATGTCGGGCGCGCCCGCCGCGCCGCCGATCACCCATTGGCCAAAACTGTAACTGGCGTCCTTGGGGTGCACCAACCGCCGGTCGATCCAGATGATGTAGGGGATGGACAAAGCGAGCAGCCAGGGCGCTGCAGCGGTGAACAGGTCCATCGAAAATCGGTAGTTGCCGTTCCAGTACCAGCGCGCGATGCAATAGAAGATCGCAATAGCGAGCCAGGTCGCCCACAATCCCGCAATCTTGACGATGCTAATGTCCAGCACGTCGCGCACGGGACGCGCCGGGCCACGCCAGTCGATGCCGGTCGATGCGTTGCGATGCACCTTGTCCACCATCAGCGACCACAGCACCATTGGCAGGCCGCAGGCGACGACCGCGGCCAGCCCGGCATTGGGACCGTCCATGCCGTAATGGCGCGCTACCAGCGTCCAGAGGCCAAGGCCGACAAGGCCAGCGATGCCCACGCCGTGGCTGACGGCGGATTTGGGGCAGGGATCGACGGAATCGCGCATGGTCGCTGCTCTAGCGCAAAAGGGTAAGCAAGCGGTGAAAGGCATGGCCCGCGACAACCGACAGGAATCATCTTAACCTGTAGCAAGGCCATGAACCCTTTTTATCTCAGTGCGTTATCTCAACCTAAGCTTCGACAATGGAGACAGGAGATGACGATTGCGGTGCGATTTCCCGATGGCAGCGTGCGCAACGTCCCTGCCCAGTTGAAGGAAGTCCCGGCCCTTGGCAGCGCCAATGGCCAACCAGTGTTTGAGCGTGTGCCGCTCAACTGCGATCCGGTCTGGCGTTTCCAGCGTGTCGGCGACGATTGGTACGCCGCGCCCCGCAGCGGCAGCCTTTCGGTGCTCAAGCCGATATTGCCCGAATGGTGGAGGACGGTACGGCATATGGGACTGGACGATTCGACGCCCCGCTCCGCCAAGCAAAGCCAGTCGCAGGGGCGACGCGGCCCGATCGACACTGCCGCCTGATGGGCCGGATTTGATTTCGCTCAGCCGCCCAGCACGTTGATGGTAAAGGCCAATATGCCAAGGTTGAACAGGAAGGCGGCAAGGCACTGAAACAATACGGTGCGCCGCACGCCGCTGTCAGTGATGGATATGTCGGACGTCTGGAACGTCATGCCCAGCGTGAAAGCGAAATAGAGAAAATCCCAATAGCCCGGCTCCTTCGTGTCCGGAAAATCCAGCCCGGCGCAGTCGCCGCCGCCCTTGTCCGCCCGATAGAAGATATGCGCGTAATGCATCGCGTAAATGAGGTTGGAAAATAGCCAGGCGACCAGCAATGTGGCCAGCAGCAACGCGACCACCCACGCCTTGGGCCCGCCATGCTGGCTCACGGCCACGCCGACCGCGACCAATATGACCAGGCTGACGATCCCGGTCAGCAACAGCATTAACTCCCGATTGGCGTCATTCGCCTGCGCCTTGCGCCGGATGGCGGCGGGATCGGCACGGATCAGCGGCACGACCGACACCATGAAAGCCAGCGCGGCGATGTCGAAACCCGCCATCACCGCTTCATGCCAGCGTAGCCAAAGACCAAGCGGCGCTGCCGTCACCAGCAGCGCCAGGAACATGCCATAACGCCAGGGGAAGATGGGCTGGCGGGAAATCGTGCGGCTCATGCGCCCTTCATAGCACGGCGGCGATCAGTCCGCGCGCCTGTGCTTCATTGGCCTCCAGATACCAGTTTTCAGGCGCTTTCTGGAGCAATTCCTCCATGCTGATGTCCGATCCCAGGATCAGATTCTGGAACCCTTCATTCTGGATCGCGATCGACGATTCAATCTCGTTCAGCGTCGCCTTCAACGTCGCGATGCAGGTGGAAAGCGGCCCTGACAGCTGGATATTCTTCGTGATCAGCCGCTCATGGATCATGATCCGGGTACCGCGCGTCACATAGCGATTTTCGGTGGCGAAAAAGCTCATGAAGGTCGCCCCCGCCGAATAGACTGCGGTTCGCCCCAGAAATACCAGCCGCCGTTCAGGATAAAGGTCGGAATGGAAACGAATATCCTCGCCCATCAACCGGGCAATTTCCGGGTCGCCGCCCAGGGTGGAAATTTCCACCACCACCAAACCCTGCTGCGGCGCGTTCGACAGGCAGTTCTTGAAATGCAGATACATGCCATGGTCGACCACCCCCGACAGCATGATCGATGGATATTCAAAATCCTTTGGGCCCAGCATCGGTGCGGTCATAAGCATTGTCGCGTCCTTGGAAGATCGGTGTCGCGCTGCACTACGCGTGGGCGCGCAAAAGGTGCCGCGCTTTTACGCTGGCGCCGCGCGCGGGAGCCTGTAAAGAACAGATCATGACCATGGGGCAGCGGACATGATCGCGAAATTGAAAGGACGGCTCGACAGCACCGGGCTGGACCATGCCATCATCGATGTGGGCGGCGTGGGCTATCTGGTCGGCGCCTCATCCCGCACGCTCGCGGCGCTGGGCAGCATCGGCGAAGCGGTGACGATCCACACCGAAATGCTGGTCGCGGCAGATTCGATCCGCCTCGTCGGCTTCGCGCGCGCAGAGGAGCGCGACTGGTATCGGCTGCTCACCCATGTGCAGGGCGTGGGATCACGGGTGGCGCTGGCGATCCTGTCCGCGCTCGAACCGCTCGAACTGCACCGCGCCGTCGCGATGGGGGACAAGGCGATGATCGCGCGCGCGAACGGCGTCGGCCCCAAACTCGCCCAGCGCATCGTCAATGAATTGAAGGACAAGATCGGCGCAACCCCGGCTGGTGGCCCGATCGACGCGGGCGGCGTCGCCATGCTGCCGACCGGCAGCTTCGCCGCCGACGCACTCTCTGCGCTCCAGAATCTCGGCTTCAAACCCCATGAAGCCAGCACCGCCGTCGCATCCGCCGAAGCCGAACTGGGCGATGACGCCAGCCTCGATGCGCTCGTGCGGCTCGCTCTGCGGAAGGCCGCGAAGTGATGCGGTTACACACCCGTCATGCTGAACTTGTTTCAGCATCCATTGGGCCGCACAAGCCGAAGGGGGGGGTCGATGAAGCAACCATGCGTCTATATCCTCGCCAGCCAGCCCTACGGCACGCTCTACATCGGCGTGACGTCCAACCTGATCGGTCGGCTGATGCAACACCGAACGGATGCACTGGCGGGCTTCACCAGCCGATATGGCGTCCATCGCCTCGTTCGCTTCGAGGCTTGCGATACGATGGAGCAGGCCATCCTGCGCGAGAAGCAGCTCAAGCGCTGGCATCGACAATGGAAGATCAATCTCATCGAATCGGAAAATCCCGATTGGGTCGATCTGGCGGTCAACCTCGGCTTGCCGCCGGTCCATCCACGATTGACGCACGATGGATGCTGAAACAAGTTCAGCATGACGAAGTTGGTGAGGGTCGCCCATGACCGAAGACCGCCTGCTCGCCCCCACTCGTCGCGTCGAGGATGTCGACGCCGCGCTGCGCCCGAAATCGCTCGACGAATTTATCGGGCAGGAAGCCGCGCGCGGCAATCTGCGTGTCTTTATCGAGGCCGCGAAGTCGCGGGGCGAGGCGCTGGACCATGTGCTCTTCTTCGGCCCGCCGGGCCTTGGCAAGACCACGCTGGCGCAGATCGTCGCCAAGGAAATGGGCGTGGGCTTTCGCGCCACGTCCGGCCCGGTCATCGCCAAGTCGGGCGATCTCGCTGCCCTGCTCACCAACCTCGACGAAGGCGACGTCCTGTTCGTGGACGAAATCCATCGCCTCAACCCGGCGGTGGAGGAAGTCCTCTACCCCGCGATGGAGGACCGCGCGCTCGACCTGATGATCGGCGAAGGCCCGTCCGCCCGATCGGTCCGCATCGACCTGCCGCCCTTCACCCTGGTCGGCGCGACCACGCGGCAGGGGTTGCTCACCACCCCCCTGCGCGATCGCTTCGGCATCCCGGTGCGCCTGCAATTCTACACCGTGCCCGAACTGGAACTAGTGGTGCGCCGCGCCGCCCGCTTGCTCGACCTTCCCATCACCCCCGACGGCGCTGTGGAGATTGCCCGCCGGTCGCGCGGCACCCCGCGCATCGCCGGGCGGTTGCTGCGCCGGGTGCGCGATTTCGCCAATGTCGCTGGCGTCCCCGCCGTCGATGCCAAGGTCGCCGACGCCTCGCTTCGGCGGCTGGATGTCGATGATCTGGGCCTTGACCTGATGGATCGCCGCTATCTGATGATGATCGCCGACATTTATCGGGGTGGCCCGGTGGGCGTCGAAACCCTCGCCGCCGGCCTGTCCGAAGCGCGCGACACGATCGAGGAAGTGATCGAGCCTTATCTCATCCAGCTTGGCCTCATCGCCCGCACCGCGCGTGGCCGTTGCCTCAACGGTCCGGGCTGGAAGCATCTGGGCCTCAACCCGCCGCAGGACGTCCAAAACGGGCTGTTCGACTGAGAAAAGCATGGCCGCTACGGCATGGCGGGGCTATAGCCATGGCCAAGATCAGGCGCGCGCCAGATGCGTCGGAACCGCAGGAGTCGAGCCTTGAGGGCCATCGAGACATTTCCCAACCTTGTCACCATGTTCTTCACGCGCGCCACAGAGCGCGGCGACACCCCCTTTCTGTGGCGCAAGAGCGGCGGGACATGGCATCCGCTCAGTTGGAATGAGGTCGCCCGCCGGGTCGCCGCTCTGTCCACCGCGCTCAAATCCCTGGGCCTCAAGCCCGGCGACCCGGTCATGCTGGTCAGCGAGAATCGGCCCGAATTCTGCATCGCCGACCTGGCGATCATGGCGGCAGGCTGCATCACCGTGCCGACCTACACCACCAACACCACGCGCGATCACCAGCATATCCTGACCGACAGCGGCGCCCGCGCCGTCATCGTCTCAACCGCCAAGCTGGCACAGGCGCTGATGCCCGCCGTCGTCCGCTCGCAGGCCAGCTTCGTCATCGGTATGGAGCCGTTGCGCGGCGCACAGGGGCAGGCGACCTGCCATCTGTGGGACGATCTGATCGCCGCCCACCCCACCGACGTCGCCGCCTGCGCCGCCGCCCAGACCGCAATCCGCCAGGATCAGGCCTGCATCATCTATACCAGCGGCACCGGCGGCGCGCCGCGCGGTGTGATGCAGCATCATGGCGCGATCCTGCTCAATGCCGAAGGCGCAGGCACCATCGTTGCGGAGGATTTCGGCTGGGGCGAGGAGACATTCCTCTCCTTCCTCCCCCTCTCCCATGCCTATGAACATAGCGGCGGGCAGTTCCTGCCCATGCTGCTGGGCGGGCAAATCTACTATGCGGAAGGGTTGGAAAAGCTCGCGAGCAATATCGAGGAAACCCGGCCCACCATCATGGTCGTCGTCCCCCGCCTGTTCGAAGTGCTACGCGCCCGCATCATCAAATCGATCGAGAAGCAGGGCAAATTCCCGACCTGGCTGATGGCGCAGGCGCTGCGCATCGGCGCAAAGGAACAGCAGGGCAAGGCCTCCGTCCTCGACCTGCCGCTAAAAGCCCTGCTTGCCCGCACGCTTCTTCCCAAGATCCGCGCCCGCTTCGGCGGCAGGCTCAAGGCGCTCGTATCGGGCGGCGCGCCGCTCAACCCCGATGTCGGCCTGTTCTTCGATGCTATGGGCCTCACCCTGCTCCAGGGCTATGGCCAGACCGAAGCCGGTCCCGTGGTCAGCTGCAACCGGCCCAGCGCGGGCATCGCCATGGACACGGTCGGGCCGCCACTCAAAGGGGTGGAGGTCAAGATCGCGGACGATGGCGAAATCCTCGTGCGCGGCGAACTGGTCATGCACGGCTATTGGCGCAACCCGGTCGAAACCGAAAAAGTGCTGAAAGACGGCTGGCTTCACACCGGGGATATTGGCGAATTCGATGCGAAGGGGCGCATTCGCATCACCGACCGCAAAAAAGACCTGATCGTCAATGACAAGGGCGACAATGTCTCCCCGCAAAAGATCGAAGGGATGCTGACGCTCCAGAATGAGATCGGTCAGGCGATGGTGCATGGCGACCGTCGCCCCTATCTGGTCGGCCTGATCGTGCCGGACGCTGAATGGACCCGCGAATGGGCGCAGGCCAATGGCGTCGTGCCTGCCGACGCGCATGCCAATCCGGCCTATATGGCGGCGCTGCGCGCGGCAGTGGACCGGGTCAATGCCGACCTGTCTGTGATCGAACGGGTGCGCCGCTTCATCCTGGCCGACGAACCCTTCACCATCGACAATGAGGAAATGACCCCGTCGATGAAGATCCGCCGCCATGTCATCCGTAAACGCTATGCCGATCGGATGGACGCGCTGTACAAGGCATGAGGGATTGAACGCTCTGCCTGTGCCGATCTTGGCCGCGATGGTCGCCAGCGCGCCATTGCACGCCGCAACGCCATCCGGCCCGGCCAGCATGGCCGAGCATCAGCGCCAGTGCGCGGGCAAGGATGGCTGGAGCGATCCCGCCCCTCCCGTCCGCATCTTCGCCAATATCTATGACGTAGGCAGTTGCGGCATCACGGTGCTGCTCGTCACCGGGGCGAAAGGCCATATATTGATCGACGGGGCCACCGCGCAGGCTGTCCCGGCGATCATCGCCAATATCGAGCGGCTGGGCGTGCGCCCCAAGGACGTTAAATATCTGCTCTCCACCCATGAGCATGTCGATCATGCCGGCGGGCTGCACGCCCTTCAGCAGCGCACCGGCGCCACCCTGATCGCGTCGGCGGCTGCCCGGCCAATGCTGGAAAGCGGCATCCCCGCCCGCGACGATCCGCAACGCGGCGGCCTCGATGCCTTTACCGGCGCGCGCGTCGGGCGCATCGTCAGGGATGGCGAAGCCGTCACGCTGGGATCGCTCCGCCTGACCGCCCATCTGACGCCGGGCCATTCGCCGGGCGGCACCAGCTGGTCATGGACTGCCTGCGCCGGAAAAAATTGCCGCAGGATCGTATATGCCGACAGTCTGAGCGCAGTATCGGCGGACGGGTACCGCTTTGCCGATCACCCCGCCCATGTCGCGCGCCTGCGCACGACCATTGCCAAGGTCGCGGCGCTCCGCTGCGACCTGCTCATCACGCCGCATCCATCCGCCAGCGCTCTTTACGATCGCCTAGCGGGAACTGCCCCTTTGATCGATAGCAAGGCTTGCGCCCGCTACGCCGCTGCTGCGCGTTCGAATCTGGACAAAAGGCTCGCCCGCGAAGCGGCTGCCGTCAAACGACGATAAGGGCAGCCGCTCACTTGCCGGGCGTGCGATAGGGTATGAAATCCCCCAGTGCGCAACTGCCCGTCGTCATCCCCGACATCAAATTGGCGCTGGCGGCCAGATCGCCCCGGCACAATTGCGTCCCGAAAACGCGCACGATCAGCGTGTCACCAAAGGTCAGGCCGTTGCAACTGCCCATCAGCTCATTCTTGTAGATGAGCCGCTTGTTCACGCGATAGAGCAGCACATTGTTGCTGATCACCGTCAGGTTGGTCTGCGGCTGTTGGTCGATGCAGCTGACCTTTTCGCCTGCAACCTTGCCAGCCAGCTCCTCTTCCAGCTTTGTCGCCTGCTTCTGGGTCAGGGGGGTGGGTTCGTAGCTACCGGTGCAGGCGGCCAGTAGCATGGGCGTCAGGCATATCCATGCACGCATCATGGCTCTCCTCTTTCTCTGCCCCCAAAGACGGCAACATAGCGCAGAATCCGTCAGGCCGCATCCTTCGCCGCGCGCCGCTGCGCCAGTTCATCAACGTTCCGCGCCCGCATGAAGATGTTGGTCGCCCGCTCCAGTCCGATCGTCGTCGGCACGGTCGCCTCGCCACGCGCCCGCGCAGCCTCCACTTCTACCATCCGTGCAGCCAGCGCCGCATTGTCCGGCTCCACCTCCAAAGAGAAACGACCGTTGGAGAGTGTATATTCATGCGCGCAATAGACCGCCGTATCCTCCGGCAGAGCGCCCAGCCTCGCCATATTGGCGAACATCTGCGCCGCGGTCCCCTCGAACAACCGCCCGCAGCCCATCGCAAACAGCGTGTCGCCGACAAAAACGATATGCTCGTCGGCCAAATGATAGGCGATATGCCCGGCGGTGTGAGCCGGGATTTCCATCACGGTCGCGACATGTGCGCCGATCCGCACCTCATCGCCTTCTCCCACCATCCGGTCGAGCGTGCCGATCTTGTCCGCTTCCGCCGCCGGGCCGGTAATCGTGCAACCCGTGGCCGCCTTGATCGCCGCATTGCCGCCGACATGATCCCCATGCCAGTGGGTGTTCCACACCTGCCCAATGGTCCAGCCGCGCGCCTGCGCCGCTGCCAGAACCGGATCGGCGACGGCAGGGTCGATCACCACCGTCTCGCCACTTGCTGCGTCATGCATCATCCAGACATAATTGTCGCTGAGCACCGGAATGCGGATCACTTCCAGCATAGCGCTCACCATGTACCAACATTGGGCATCGACGCCCAGGGTTCGGCCGGGTCCAGCCGCCCGTCCTGCAACAGTTCGATCGAAATGCCGTCCGGCGATCGCACGAAAGCCATATGTCCGTCGCGCGGTGGCCGGTTGATCGTCACGCCCGCGTCCAGGAAACGCTGGCAGGTCTCGTATATATTCTCGACTCGATAGGCGAGATGGCCGAAATTGCGCCCGCCATCATAGCTTTCCGGCTGGCTGCCGTCGGTCGGGGGCCAGTTATAGGTCAATTCAACCTGCGCCTCCTCATCGCCCGGCGCGGCGAGAAAGACCAATGTGAAGCGCCCCTGTTCGCTATCGAACCGCTTGACCTCTTTCAGCCCCAGCAGGTCGAAAAAGGCGATGCTTTTGTCCACGTCGGTCACGCGGATCATGCTATGCAGATATTTGGGCAAGGGTCACTCCATTCGTCGCCATAAAGCAACGGTTCATCTCGGTTCTGGCACGACAACCCTATAGATAAGGTCGCGCATCCCCCGAAGGAAGAGGAAAGCATTATGGCATTGGAATTGCGGGACAAGGTTTTGCTGGGCAGTGCCGCGTTGCTGGCGCTGGGCGTCATGAGCGGCGGCTATCTGCTGGGCGACGGGCTGAAACGGGCCAAGGCAGCGGACCGCTCTGTCACCGTGCGCGGCCTTGCCGAAAAGGATGTGACGGCAGACCTTGCCACCTGGTCGATCAGCTATTCGGCGACCGGCTTCGACCTGCCTACGGTGCGCGCCGAAATCGACAACAATACGCGCGAACTCAAAGCCTATTTTGCCAGTCTGGGCTTCAAGCCGGACGCCCTCACCCCGGTCGGCGCTGGCGTGAACCAATATCTCAACAATGGCGTCAACAATATCACCATTACCCAGCGGATGCTGCTGCGCACCACCGACATCGCCCGCGCCCAGCGCGCCGTAGCGCAACAGTTCGACCTGGTCCGCCGCGGCGTGACGCTGCAGGAAGGGTCGGGCATGCGCTACAGCTTCACCAAATTGAACGACCTCAAACCCCCGATGGTCGCCGCCGCCACCAAGGATGCGCGCAACGCTGCCGAACAATTCGCAAAGGACAGCGGCACCAGCGTCGGCGGCATCAAAAGCGCCACCCAGGGCTATTTTTCGATCGACGCACGCGACGGCGAAGGCGGCGATGGATCAAGCGATACGCCCTACAAAAAGGTCCGCGTCGTCACAACGGTTGATTTTTACCTTAAATAACAATAGTTTAGATATATGGCGGTAAAATCATTGCATATGTCTAGTTCAGTGTCGGTTTAACCGCACCCGCGGCGGGCAATCGCGACAGATTGTCCGCCGCTGCCTTCCCCGCCGCTGTCGTCGGCGCCAGCCTGACCGCGCGCTGCCAGGCCGAGCGCGCGACATCGTCATGCTGTGTCAGCACCGCGATGTTGCCTTCCTCCAGCGCCACCGACGCATCGTCAGGCGACAGTTGCACGGCGCGGGCAATATGCGCCTGCGCCAAGGCCATCTCGCCTGACCGCCGCGCCAGCGTTGCCGACAGCAGCCAGCCGAGCGGGTCCCGTGGGGCCTGAGCGAGCGCCACATCCAGCGATTCACGTGCCGCTACCGTATCGCCCAGCGCCACCAGCGCCCGCGCCCGATCGAGATGCACTTCGCCTTTCTCAAGTCCATCCGGCAGCCCCCGCGCCAGCGCCGCATCGAAATCCTGCCGCGCCTTGGCCGGATCGCCACTGGCCAGCGCCGCATTGCCCGCCTGCGCCCACAGCCGCGCGCTCTGCGCCATTTCGGCGCTGCGCTCTGCCTCCTCGGCAGCCTGCTCGAACGCGACGATCGCAGGGCCCCAGCGCTCGGCGCGGGCATAGGCAAAGCCCATGCAATGCCGCGCATAGAAACTGCCGCCGTCGATCCGCCACTTCTGGGCAAAGGCGACGCCTGCATCGGGCGCTTCGATCGCCTGATCCAGGCAGGCCTGAAAAGGCGCGGCATATTTGGCCGGAACCGGAATCCGTCCATCCTCCCGCGCCGCTGCTGGCTTGGGGGCCGCAGCCGTCGCAGCCGCCGCTGCTTCCTGCTTCTCCTTCCGGCTGCGGTTCATCACCGCCTCGATTTCCGGGTCATAGCCTTGCGCAAGGAACAGGAGCGGCAGGAAAAAGGGCATCAGAGACTATCCAGCAGGCTGGCGACGGTGCGGATCAGCAGGGCGATGTCGCTGTCGCGGGAAAGGCGGTGGTCGCCGTCCTTAACCAGCAGCGTCTGCACATCGGATGAACGCGCCTGCGCCGCAATCCGCAGCGCCGTTTCCCAGGGCACAGCATCGTCGCACTGCCCGTGCAGCAACCGCACCGGACAGTCGATGGCGATCGGTCCGCCCAGCAGCCGCGACGCCTGCCCCGATTCCCAGAAGCCCCGCGTCGTCACATAGGGCTGGTCACTATAGGGCGTTGGCTCCTCGATCCGCCCCTCGGTCATCAGCAACGCCTTGTCCGCCTCGGTAAAGCCCCAGTCGGTAAAATCGGGCGCTGCGGCGATGCCCACCAGTCCCGCCATCCGCTCTGGCCGCGCCAGCGCCACGAGCAATGCCAGCCAGCCGCCCATGGACGACCCTACCAGCACCATCGGCCCTTCGACCAGCGCATCGACCAGCAACAGCACATCGTCCCGCCAACTGGCCAGCGTGCCATCCTCGAACCGCCCGTCGCTGGCCCCGCACCCGGCATAGTCCAGCCGCAACATTGCCCGCCCGCTGCGCGCCGCCCAAGCGTCGAGCGCGATCGCCTTGCCCCCTTCCATGTCGGACATATAGCCCGGCAAAAAGACGATCGTCGGCCCCGCGCCATCCCGCTGACGATAGGCAAGGCGCACCCCGTCAGGCCGGGTAAACAAGGCTGGCGGTACGAAATCGGCATGGGTCATGGCGGGGCATCCTGTCAGGCAAAGGGCTTGATCGCCCATAACCCGGCTTTTTGCCCAAGCCACAAAAATTATCCGCTTTCCTGCGTTGACAGCCCCAAGGCCAGCGGCTAGTTGCGCGCTCCTACCCCGTGCCCAGATGGCGGAATTGGTAGACGCACCAGCTTCAGGTGCTGGCGATCGCAAGGTCGTGGAGGTTCGAGTCCTCTTCTGGGCACCACTGACGCCTCTGGATTCGTCCAGAGGCGTCCGGTAAGCGGCTGGTTTAACAGCATTTTCTGACAAAGAATCGCCAGACACCGTCCGGTGAAATCCGGCTAGGACCACCAGCAGCAGCCACAAATGTTGCTCTTATTGGTGCTCTCGGATTGACCCGGCTTTGCTGGGAAATCGACTATGCTGACCTACATCCAGATCAATGCTGCCAAGCCGAAAGAGAAGGCTTGGACCCTGAGCGACTCTCAAGGCCTTCTGCTCGTCATCCAACCCAACGGCTCGAAGCTCTGGCGCTTCAAATATCGCTTCCTCGACAAGCAAAAGACTCTCCATCTCGGTGGCTGGCCGCAGGTGAGCCTTGCCGATGCCCGGGTGCGGCGTGACGAGGCGAAGAAAAAGATCGCGGAAGGGGTCGATCCGGCGCTGGAGAAGAAACGGGCCAGGATCGCCGCCAAATATGCTGCCGCCAACACCTTCGAGGAGGTGGCGAAGGAGTGGCTCGTCAAATGCGAGCGAGACGGCCTCGCCCCGGTGACCGTAGACAAAATCCGCTGGCTGCTCGCCAAGGCTTACCCGGTGATCGGCACCATACCGATCGCGCAGATCACTCCGCACGAGGCGCTTGCGTGTCAATCGGCGTGCAAACGGGACCCCCTATCGGCGCGCAAAAGGGACCCCCTTTCACGATGGCGCAAGGTTGATCGGACACGCGCCTTTGCGCTGCGCGCGGCGTAGGGAG
>Ga0207914_100226_pt1 | contig 27918 bp, 20 predicted proteins | sample DeeseametaMP2497_FD_184171 | JGI IMG/M metagenome (GOLD analysis project Ga0207914, IMG submission 184171) | Marine microbial communities from East of Antigua and Barbuda, Atlantic Ocean - MP2497 (SPAdes) | ecosystem: Environmental > Aquatic > Marine > Oceanic | place: East of Antigua and... | reverse complement strand
TTTTCGGCGGCCGTGATGTAGACACCGGGATGAGGCTTGCCGTACGCTTCGTCTTCAGCCGAGTGAACAATCTCGAAAGCGTCTTCCAAACCCAAGCTTTTCAGGGTCGCGTGGAGCAATCGGTAGCTTGAGGAGGTGGCGAGACCGAGCGGTACCTTTAACTGGGCCAGGCGAGACAAGGTCTCCTGAACGCCGGGGAGAGGCACACCTTTCTGGGACACCATCTCCACCATCCGATCGAGAATCTCGTTCACCGTTTTCTCCTGATCGGCATCCGGCACCCGGTAGGCGACCACTTCATCTATACGCAGACCCATCGTCTCCACGCAGTCTTCCTCGGTAAATTCTTTGCCCAGCGCACGGAAGACTTCGATTTCGGCGATTCTCCAAAACGGTTCGGAGTCCAGGAGGACGCCGTCCATATCGAAGAGGATTGCTTGAAAGGGCGGTAGTTTCAACATGCTAGAGGGGGTTTTTGTCGGGGATGGGTTTACCTTTCATGGTCGGCTGCGCGAAGAACGACCTCAAATACGGTCGCACCGGGAGCGCTCGATTTCAGGGTTAAGTCTCCCCCAAACCCTCGTGCCAGCCCCTGGGAAATGGAAAGGCCCAGTCCGGTCCCGTCGCCGACCGACTTGGTGGTGAAGAAAGGGTCGAAGATCCTTTCAGCGATGTTGTCCGGAATTCCCGAGCCGTTATCGGAGACCGACAGCCGGACGCCGGCCTTTGAAATCTCGGCTGCGAGCCTGACTTTTGAAGCCCCGGAATCGTGGGCGTTACTCAAAAGGTTGCTGACGATCTGGACGAATTCGGTGGGGTCGGTCATCACCGTGATCTCCGGGGCGATATCAAGCTCCAGTTCGGGCCCGGGCGGTCCGAATTTTCGACCGCAGAAGAGCACGCCGTCCTCCACCAGGACGGAGAGTTGGCAAGGTACGCCTCCCGGACCAGACTGGCGGGAGTACTTCAGCATCCGAGCGACGATGCTCTGGCATCGCGCCACCGATTTGTCCAGCAGATCCAAGCACGGTTTGAGATTCTTGTCCCGGCTCATCGATTTGAGCATGTGGATGTTGGTCACGGCGGCCGCCAGCGGATTGTTGATCTCATGGGCGATGCCCGCGGACATGACTCCGAGAGCTGCTTTGCGACCGGTGGCAACCAACTCGGACTGGGCCGCTTCCAGGTCGCGCAGCGCTTGTTGGAGTTCGCGGCTGAGTTCGCGACTCTTCACGAAACTCACGGCCAGCTCCATAGGAAGGATGAGCATCAACACGACGGGACTTCGGAGGGAGAACAGCTCCAGGCTGAGATAGGCGAACAGAAAAGACGAAGGGGCCAGAATCGCCATTTCCGTAAACTGGTGCCGGATGGTCTGGGACAAGGGTAGATGTGAGAAGTGGTGCTCCCCGAAGGCCTGGAGGGTGCCTGCGGAAAGAGCGTAAGTAAATCCCGCACCCAGCAGGCCGAACCAGTGATAGCTAAGTCCCACGAGACTGAAGGTCATCAAGGCCCACCCGGTATTGAAAACAACCACCGCTCTTGGCTTTCCCCTTCTGAGGTCACTGAACAGACCGACGGCCAACGCCAGCAGAGCGCCTGGCACGGGACCGTAGAGGCAAGCGCAGGCCGTATAGAAACCTTCGCCCGGATTGAAGATGCCGTAGCCGGGTAACTTCACCGCTCGGCTCTCTCCGTAAAGGCAGAGAAGGAGTAAGAGAGCCAATCCGCCGGGGCTAAATCTCAAGGGGCCAAGCAACCCTGCTATCAGGAAAACGAGCGCTCCTAGAACGGCTATCCTCGTGCCGAAAGTGTTTTCTGAACTCATGGTTCGTTATTCCAGGTGACCCAAGGTATGAACCTCTCTAAACCGAACAGCCCGAAATGGATATCCTGTTAGTGGACGACGATGAGACTTTGCGTCAGAGCCTGGTGATGCTGCTCCAATCGGAAGGTCATTCGGTGACCGAGGCGGCCGACGGCGAGAAGGCTTTGGAGAAAGCTCGGATGCACTATTTCGACCTGGTGCTCTGCGACGTCCGAATGCCCGGCATCGACGGTATAGAGACCATCTCTCGTCTGCGAGATTCCATTGCCGACGCCCACTTCGTGGTGATGACCGGCTACGCGTCGGAAGAGACTCCCATCAAGGCGCTCCGTCTAGGGGTGGACGACTATCTCACCAAACCTTTCGATATTCCGGTCTTTCTGGAGAAGCTGAGAGCCCTGGCCAGACGTCGTAAGAAGATCCGGTCTGATAGCGAGCTCAGTCTGTGGAAGTTGGTTTCCTCTTTGAGAGAGCTGGTACCCTCGGCGGCCGAGCGCAGTCAGCCGGTGGAGGATAAAGTCTCCGCTCTAGCCGAAGCGTTGGAGCTTTCCGAGGAGCAGCAGCAGCTCCTGTGTCTGGCCAGCTGGCTCTTTCCGTTGACGGAAGGGCTCAAGGCGAGCGATGAGGAGCAAGAGTGGGAAGCCTCGACTCCCGCCGAGGAGTTGGTGCGCCTTTTGAAGCACGCCAGTCTGGATCTGGGCGCGGAACGCACCGCCGACGTGTTGAAGGCGGCTCTCGTTGCCACCGGCCGGAAGGAGAGCCCCGGTGAGCTTCATCCGGATGTCGCTCGACTGGTGGACCAGGATCTGTCTCCAGCGTCGGGGCCCTCATCGGAGGGAGAGGAGCAGTACGACGTGGAGGCTCGCACTCTGGGCGGTCTGCGTTTGAAGGTGAAGGGGGAAGTCGTCTCTCGCAAGTCATGGCAGTCGGCCAACGCTCGCTATCTTTTTATCTACCTGCTCTCCCGGGGAGGGCAGAGCGTCCCCGAGGACCGGCTGGCCCAGATCTTCTGGCCGGGCAGCCCCGCCCGAAAAGCTCACCGGGCGCTGGTCAGCTCCGTGCATCGCGCCCGCAAAGCCCTGGGCGAGTCCGAACTTCTGGTGCGCTACGACCGAAGCTACGGCATCGACCGCGAATGCGACTACTGGCTGGATTCCGAGGAGTTGACGGAAGCCTATCAGGTGGGCACTCGGCACTACTATCAAAAGAACATGGAGAAGGCGCTGGCCCAGTTTGAGCGAGTGTTGGAGCTGTACCAGGGCCCCTACTTGCCGGATTGCCACGATGAGTGGGCCGGCAAGATTCGCGAGAGCCTGAGATTGAAAGCCGTCGACGCCGCCGAGAAAGGGGCCGAGATTCTACTCGACTCCAATCCCGCGCGAAGTGAGGAGTGGTGTCGAAAAGCCGTCTCCTGGGAACCCACCTCGGAGCCGGGCTGGGCCACCCTGATTCGGGCTCTCTCAAACCAGAGTCGGCGTAAGGAAGTGGAGAAGGCGTACGAGGAATGCGCCAGGGTCTTGCGTGAGGAGCTCGGACTCAAGCCCGGGGCTGCGGTGCAGGATGTTTACGACGAGGTCACGGCTTAGGAACCCTTCGGCCGGCGTCGCAGTCGATCGACGCGCAATGGTCTGGTACCTCTGAGAGTCACGGCTCGTCTATTCACCCGCGAGAGCTTTGCCGAACTCGTCCAGCAGTACATCCAGTCCGCTGGAGTGAGTGACCACGTCCGCCTCCACAATCTCGAAGGCTCTCTCTCGTGCCTCTTGGTCGCTGAGTCCGCGACGAAAGACCTCGAGATAGAAGAGAAGGAGAGACATCCCGACCGCCACTGTAATGAGGCCGCTGGTTACCGAAGAATTCGTGAGTCGTTTTCCGAACACGATGTTTTGGAAATAGAACCGGATCGACTCCACGTCTTCCGCTCTGGCTTCGGAAAGGATATCGGAGAGATGCAGCGGGAAACCGTGGCGGGTGGACACGACACTTTCTCCTCCGACCAGTCGCTCCATCAGGCCGACCCGCTCGTCGGGAGCCGTTTCCAACTCCAGGATAGCTAAACAGTGGAGGGTGAAGACATCCAAGAGTTGAGAGGCGAGCGGGCTGGTTTGCTCATCCTGATCGAAACCGTTTTGGAGCAAGAGGGAAAGCTCCCGAGAGGAGCAGGCTCTCATCAGTTGCTCAGCCATCGCCAGCGTGCTCAGCGCGGGCCGCCGAGCGTCGAAAGACTCGAGCAAGCGCTCTTCCAAAGCCCGGTAGTCCTTCCAGGGAAGCTCCTGGTCGGCGGCGATACGAACCCTCTCTTTGAGCGGCACGTTTTGGGGTACTTCAGAGTCGAACGCCTGTAGAAGTTCTTGAATTTCGAGCTTCTCTTCGCTCAGCAACACACCCTGATTGTCCAGCACAGCGGGACAGGCGAAGGAAAGAGACACGAAGTATCCATCGGGAGTGTTGGTAACAACTCTCGGGTAAGTCCGGCAAACGACCGGCTTTTTTTCCAGTCCCACTTCACGGTGCAGGTTGCAGAGGTCGTCTTCGGCCAGAAAAACGCAGGCGCCGTTGGCCTGGCGACCGATCGAGGCCTTGCCGTCGTCGGCAATCTGCAGCGGTAGGTATCCCTCTTTCTTCACTTCGGCGTAGACCTGAGATTCTTCGATGATCTCTCGAGCCTGCTTGTTGACCGGTACTTTCCAGCCGCTCGCGCAACACTTGCCGCAAGAGGTGCATTCGAACCTCTGGCCGGGCAGAAAGTGGACCTGTGGGAGATGTGATTTCATTCAAACTCAAGCTCGGCCTGGATGGCGAAATGGTCGGAGCAATAAGGTTTGGATTCATCCACAATCCCGGCTTCTCTCACAGCCACCTCGCTACCAACCATGACGTAGTCGATTCGCGGTCCTTGGGTGAGGCGGCCGAACTCATGGTAGGTCGGCGCCTCCGAAAGCTCCAGGACATCTCGGAAATTTCTTGAGAGGTGACGAATCGGCTTGGAGCGAGGAGTGCAGTTGAAATCGCCAACCAGAACGCTCGATTTGCCGGGAAACATGGAGGCGAGAAGTTCGGCGCTCTTCTCTCTGGCGTTGGCGCCCAGGTGGTCAAAATGGCTGTTGGCGATGGCGGCTGTTTTGTCGGAATCGCCGTTTGGGGAGCCGACGACGACCCAGCAGCAGATTCGTGGGAGGCAGGCATCCCATCCGATCGTTCCTTCCAAACGGGGGGTGTCGCAAAGCCAGAAGAGGCCTTCGTCTATCAACCTCAGGTGTGGAGAGACCCCGATCGTGCATTGCTCGCCGCCTCCCCCGAAGTCACGTCCTCGTCCCAGCCAGCGATAGGCGGGAAGGCTTTGCTCCAGGTCTTGACGTTGGTTGGGAAGCACTTCCTGGAGCGCGATGACGTCGGCTCCACTCTCTCTGAGGAGATGAAAGACCCGGTCGCGACGATGTACCCAGTTGAAGTCTCCGTCCTCTCCTGTGTCGCACCGGATATTCAGCGTCAGCAGCTTGAGCTTCATCGGATCAAGGCCGGCTCACTCCAACCAGTCCGTCTTCACCGACTTCCATTCGAAAGTTGGCTGCTGCGTCGCTGTCGGCCCCGACGGCTACGGTGTACCAACCCGGTTCGAAGGTGCGCTTCATGTCGAGGCCCACAAAGCGGAGATCGTCTTTTTCGATAACGAACCGATACTTTTGAGTCTGGCCCGGCTCCAGAGTGAAGCGCTCGAAGCCTTTGAGTTCCTTGCGGGGAGGAGTCACGCTGCGCACTTCATCAGAAAGATAAAGCTGAGGGACTTCATCAGCGGTTCGGCTCCCCGTATTCGAAATATCTCCTTCGATAACGATCGGCCACTCTCCAGGCTTTGAGGAGACGACCGGAGTGGAAAACTTCATGGCGGATGTGGTGAGACCGTAGCCGAAGGGGTAGAGCGGTGTCAGGGGAGAGTCGTGATAATCCACACGGTATTTCTCCACTCCTTCGGCGGGAGGTCTTCCGCTTGTCTTACGATTGTAGTAAAGAGGGATCTGACCGACGCTGCGGGGGAAAGTCATGGGGAGCTTCCCTCCGATCGGGGCGTCTCCCACTAGCAGATCGTAGAGGGCGTTGCCCGATTCGATCCCCGCGTGCCAGAGGACCAACAGAGTGGGTGTGAGGTCTTTCACTTCCGTGAGTGCCAGGGGACGGCCGTTGGCCAGTACTGTTACGGTGGGCTTGCCCTTGGCCACAACCGCCTCCAACAGATCCTGCTGGGAGCCGGGAAGCCCGATCTGGGTCCTGTTGCGAGACTCTCCGGTCGCGTCATACGGCTCCCCTAAGACCAGGATAACGAGATCGCTCTCGGCGGCCAACTGGGCAGCTTTCGAAATGCCGGACGGGTCGGACTCCCAGGAAGGACATCCCTCGGAGTGCACCACCTTGATTCCGCGATTCTCGAAGTTCTTTTGAAGCCCCATCAGCGGGCTCACGGTGTCCTCGGCGCGGCCCACCAGATTCCACTCTCCCAGCGCGCTCCGGGCGTCGGCCGCCAAAGGCCCGATCACCGCGATCTGCTTGACTCCATTCAAATCAAGGGGCAACAGAGAGTCGCGGTTCTCTAGAAGCACGGCCCCCTTGGCGGCGGCGGCTCTGGCTCCCCGGCGGTACTCGGGGTTCATGACCACTTGAGATTCTCGCTCCACATCGAGGTAGCGATAAGGGTCTTCGAAGAGTCCCAGATCTTTTTTCAGAGTAAGTACTCTCAAAACGGCTTCATCAACGGCCTTTTCGGTCTCCGGAGTACGAGGGAGGGTGCGGAAGATATCGCTCATCATGTCGATGTCGACACCTGCTTCCAGGGCTAGCTTTCCGGCGGAGTTCCGGTCCCCCGCGATACGGTGGGCCAGGAGCTCTTCGATGGCACCGTAGTCGGAGACCACCACCCCGGGAAATCCCCACTCCTCGCGTAGCAAGTCTTGGAGCAGGAAAGTGTTGGCGTGAGACGGCCGGCCGGCCGTTTCCTGGAACGACGGCATAACAGTGGCGACGCCCGCTTCCATGGCCGCTTCAAAGGGTGGCATGTACGACTCTCTCAAGGTCATTTCCGAGATCTCGGAGGTGTCGTAGTCGCGACCGCCCTCGGCTGCTCCGTAGCCTCCCAGATGCTTGGCGCAAGCGGCCAGTGTGTCCGGCTGGGAAAGATCTTCCCCTTGAAAGCCGCGTACCCGGGCCTTGGCGAAGACCGATCCCATATAGGGGTCTTCCCCGGCTCCCTCGATCACCCGACCCCACCGCGGATCGCGGGCCAGGTCCACCATGGGAGCGAAGGTCCAGTTGATGCCCGCCGCCGAGGCCTCTGTCGCGGCCACTCGCGCTGCTTCTTGTGCTAACGCCGGATCGAAGGAGGCGGCTTCGGAGATCGGAATGGGATAGACCGTGCGATAGCCGTGGATCACATCGAAGGCGAACACCAGCGGAATCTTAAGCCGGCTCTTCAGAGCCTCATCCTGCATTTTGCGACAGCGCTCAACCCCGGAGATGGACAGGACGGAGCCGATTTCGCCGGTGCCGATTCGAGAGAAAAGCTCTTTTTTGATCGGCTGCGGACCGGTTAGTTCTCCGGCGTACTGGGTCAGTTGACCGCATTTCTCTTCCCAGGTCATCTTCGCCAACAAATCCTTCAGGAAGACATCGTCCTTCTGGAAGGTCTTGCGAATAGCAGGGGGAGCGTCCGAGCCCCATTCTGTTTCTTGGGCGACGACGGGTTGAACAAACAGGCCGAAAGCGAGGCCTGCGACCAGGGATTTCGAGAGCGAAAAACGGATAGACATCTTCGGCAGTTGGTCTGCCGAAGACAGACTCCTCTATACTCCCGAGTAAGGAACCTCTTCTCGATTCGAACAAAGTTTAAATATCAGTTTACTTTTGCCGCTATACTCATGGTGTACTGTGGGCTCGTGACTTTTGCTATTGCCGACCCACTCAGGTCCGGTCTTGTCGCGAATCGGCCTAAACCCGCCGTCGCCAAGCCGGTGCAGACCGAGCCCCAGGGCTCGACCGACTCCGTGGAGATAAACTCCTCCAACCCGGAGACGCTGCCCTCATGGAGATTTGCCTGGAACTATTCCACCAACGACTTCAAGACCGATCCGGTGAAGTCGGAGCAGTTCTTGAACGACTACCTTTATCACGAAGCCGAGTTTTTCGCGAAAGCCCGTCATCCCGAATCAGGGCTCACTTACGACGGATGGAACCTGGACGCCGAAACAGGAATGCCGTCTTCGGTCCGTGATTTCAGCGCCGCCAGCAAAGAGTGTTTGGACCTCGGTGTTTGCATCAAGGCGTTGAGAGGGGACCCGGTGATTGCTCGAGTGGTGAGCCCCCGCGACCCGGAGAAGGCGCCTGAAGTAGCGGCCGAGATATTGGGCAAGAAACTGAAATCCTACCAGAAGTATCAGGAGCAGTTCCCTGGATTCGCGGGTCACGTGACCTGGTTTCGGTCCGGTGAGGAAATGACTCCCCTGGGAGAGTGGAAGCAAGCGGTCCCCACCTTGGACATGGGTGAAATGGCCTGGGCCCTGCTGCTCGCGGAGTGGGCGCTCAAAAAAGGCGGTCATGAAGAACTGGCCGCCGGATACAAAGAGTACAACGACAAGCTCCAATCCAAGGCCAAAGAAATTCTGTTCGAACCGAAGTCAGGTGGAGTTCGTGGCCACGTTCAGATTTCCGACCCGAAAGACCCCAACGCCACCTACTCGGGCGACGGTATCATGACCGGCGAACACGGTGTGCATGAAGGCCAGATGATCGTGAGCTACATGACTCTCTTCGGAGGTCTGACTCAGCAGCAGCAAGATCACATCTGGGACGACATCGAGATGAAGAGGGTGGAGCACCGCTACGGCACAACCTGGGAGGGCTATTGGGGCTCTCCTCACGAGGAGTGGGCTCACCTTTTCTTGCCCTATCACGATGTCTCCGGTTTTGAGGATCTGTTCCGCATTCGGGAAAAGATTCGTTCCAACAACGCCGCCGACCGAGACTATCCCGGATTCGCGGCTTCGGCCCACCACCCGACGGAAGACAAATACATGTCGGCCGCAGGCGTGGAAGCGATAGGAAGCCAGAAACTCGAGTTTCAAAATACCTACACGCCCTACGGCGCGTTTCCCATGTTGTTGCAGTTCGCGGGCGAATTGAGCGGCAACGTCGGCCTGGCCTGGTTGCATAACATGCTTGTGGGGCCGAAGTTGCAGGGTCCTATGGGCGCAGGTGAGTCGGGCGACAACGCCGGGACCGGCGCAGCGCACGTGAAGACTATCGATGTGAGCTTCACCAACCTCCTGGCTATGTCTGGAGGGCTCCAGGTGGAGACCCGGGAGATGCTTCAGGACAAGGACAAGTATCGGCAGTTCGTCTCTCGAATGAACTCTGAATTCGATGAAGCCTTCGGGGACGCGCCGCTCCGCGAGCCTGTCGACTTTGCCTACCCTAAAGCACCTGCTCCCCAGGGTTCACGAGAGTACGACTTCTTCAGCGATTCCAATCAGAAATAGTCGCCAAAGGTTAAGATTCCGTCTTAAAGAAGTTCAAACGTATGCCGTTTGACACGCTAGGGCCGATCGGGTCCATCAAATCAGGCCCAACCACCCTCGAGTACGGAAATGTCGGGGTGGGCAACTGCGTCTATCTTTGTCTCCGAGGAGACGAAAACGTGGTACCGTGTCTGACTTATACACCCCACGAGTTGGATTGCTTGCTGGCTATGGTGGATCTGGCCTGCAACGAGCAGGATCGGATCGAGAAAGGCTCGGTTCGACGGCTTGGGGTCATGCATCCCAAACCGATGACGCTGCGGGTCGCTCTGCTCCATCCTCACAACGGACCGCCCCAGCTGCTACTTCGTGTTTATCAGGGTCAGTGGAAGAGCGACGTTATGGCTCCGCCCAAAGATGTGGCGATGTTGCTACGTCAGGGAAAAGTGGAAGGGCCGGCGCCGCTCAAAGGCCCCCTCAAGAAGGTCGACGACTCGACCTGGGAAGTGGATGGTAAGCGGCTCTTTCTGCTAGATGGCCTCTCGCCCGGCAACGGAGCTTTCGGCCAGTACGTCCATCCTCAAGAGGTTGAAGACGGCACTCCACTCGACGTCTGGCCCTACCATCAGGAGGGCAAGGAGTTCGTGGCCGCTTTCCGGGTTCGCTCTACCGATGTCGCCTCGGAGCAGAGCGAAGGAGAGAGAGCCGACCACCTGCTGTTTCAAGGTGAAACTCATCTGGCTCGCCGCGCCTATCAACAGCTCAGCGGCATCTCCAAATGCCCGAGAGAGTGGCTGGCCCGGGCCACTCTGGGCACTTTGGTGGCTATGGTCTTGGAGGGCGACGACCAGACCGGACATCAGATTTGGCTGGGTCGCGCGCCGGAGAAATGGCAACAAGTTGGGCTGCAAGCACTGGAATCCGGAGCTCTGGGGGAGCGAGATAGTCTCGTTTTTCAGCAGGTCGCTGCTTACTACCACTCGATGAATCCGGATGCCGCTCAGGCCTCCAAAGCGGTTCAGCGCATTATGGAAGACGTCTATCGGCAGAGCAGAAGCCAGGACAGGGCGTTTCGCCGAACAGTTTTGTCGAACTGGTATCTGTTTCTGAAAGAGATCCACGAAGCTCCGCCGCCGGAGCAGGCCTTGCAAAGATGGAGCGAGTGCGTGCGGGAATTCGGAGGTGAGGTCAGGCCGAAGGCTCTATGGTTTCCGACCCCATCGGAATGGCCGACCGCGAATAGCGGTTCAGCTGTCGTCGGTTCGCCTGTCCCGCAGCTTGCTGCGCTCGCTGACAACCCGGTGCTGGTGAAGTTCTTGAAGGGGGTTGCTGTTTTTTGCGGAGTTATGTTGATGGTCTATGTGGCGGCGCCGACGCTTTCGTGCAACGATAGCTCCGGGGTACGGACCGCCGGGCCTGGGCGGGTGACGATGAGTGGACTCGGTGTGGACATGAGCCGGGAAGAATTTCTGGCCGACGGTTGGACGCCCTCTCCCCAGGTGCCGACCAACCTCAAGAAGGACAACCTCTACGCCACCTTTGATAAAGAAGGCGATTTGATTGAACTCTGGGGTACCGAGTTGATGCTCGACGGCAAAGTTGTGGCTCGCAGTGGGCAGTCGAGGTCGGAGCTCTTTGAAATCCTCGGGGAGCCCAATAAAACACTCGGACGCAAGCAGATCTACTACTACATTTTTGATGACGGAGGCCGGAGGAAAGCCTTGCGGGTCGACGCTTCGATGGGAACGGAAGACGTTGGATTGAGTCTCATGCCTGCGGAAGAGTCGTTTGAAGAGGTCGATGACATCGATATGATCAAACGCCTATCTCGGTAACCTGTTCATTCGCTGTTAAATCTTTTCTCGATAGGGCTTGGTAACATAGCCCCACTATGAATATTACTTCTACCCGAAATAGACCATCCATCCAGCCGCAAAAGCCGGCCAATCCCCCTCAGCAAAGCTCGGACTCCCAGGAGCCGAAAGAATCGTATTCAGCCTGGACTCCCTTTGCCAACGCCGGAGTTGTCGGTGCCGCTGTGGCCGTTCCCGCCGCCGTCGGCGCGCTGGCGACTTCTGTCTTCCCCAACGCGGGCACGCTGGCCAAAGGTGCCATGGTCGTCGGAGCTTCCGCCGCTCTCGGTTTGGGAGCCGGATTGTGGGCTGTTAAAGGTGCTAAAGAAGAGTTCAACGGCCACCCCGTGTTGACCGCCATTTCCGGAGTTGTGGCGGGCGGAGCCGGAATGATCGGGGGCGCGCTACTTTCCCCCGTGGGTGTCAACTACGGGTGGACCGGAGTGGCGGTCGCTGCCGGTGTGGGAGCCGTGGGAGCGGGAGTCATTTCCGCGGTCGGTATTCACCTGGCCCAAAAAGGCGAGGGCTAGGCACTAGGCCGACGTTCCGCACTTCTTCCAAAAGCCGGCGTCCCGAGGCAAATTTTAGGGGCGTCGCGCCTCAACAGTGTGCCCCGGCACACAAATTTCGGACACTCCTTTCCAACACCCGCACGCGGGTACCCGGCCTCGAAACACCATCTTCCGAGAGAAGTATGGACCGTAGGCCTTGGGGGTTTAGGCTAGCAAACCCCCATCCACAGTTAGGCAAATCCCGCTGACGTAAGAGGACGCAGGAGAAGCGAGGTAGAGAAAGGCCGGGGCGATCTCGGCCGGGTCGGCTACTCGTCCCTGTGGTATGAGCGGAAGTATCGACTTCAGCAGGGCTTCGTTCTCCGTGAGGGCGGAGGCGAACTTCGTTTCCGTGAGGCCCGGCAGGACGGCGTTGACTCGTATCCCGTCCTGGGCGCATTCCTTGGCGAAAGCCTGGGTCATGGTGATGATGGCTCCCTTGGTGATCGAGTAGATCCCTTGATACTGGGCGGGCTTCACTCCGTTGACCGAGGCGGTATTGATAATCACTCCGTCCCCCTGTTCGCGCATGACCCGTCCGGCTAGCTGGCTGAGATGAAAGAAGCCCGCGATGTTCACGTCGATGGTCTTGGCCGCCGCCGACGTCGGAGTGTCCAAGATGTGGCCGAAGTAGGGGTTGGTAGCGGCGTTGTTGATGAGGATATCGAGTCTTCCGAACTCTTTCTCCACTTGCTTCACCAAGGCGGCCCGAGCCTCGGCTTCCCCCACGTGACACGAAATAGCGGTGGCTTTGCCCCCCGATTCTCGAATGCTCGCAGCAACTTTTTCGCAGGATTCGATGTTGCGAGAAGAGACCACGACATGGGCTCCCTGATTGGCGAAGAGTCTGGCGACGGCTTCCCCGATCCCACGGCTGGAGCCCGTTATCACCGCGACCTTGCCGTCTAGCCGGAACGCCTCCGAGGTCAGCAGATTCGCGAGCTGTTGCTCGCGGTTTTCGACGGCCTCGTTCTCTCTGATGACTTTCTGAGCTTGCTGGATAAGAATGCCGACAGCCTGACCAAACCCCTCAAAACGGGGGTTTTTGGTTTGGCCCAGGGTGTACCGTTTGTAGATCTGCTGGGCGATGCCGGCCAGTCGGAACAGTCCGTAGACGTAGTAGAAAGTGAAGTCGTCGATTTGTCGTCCGCTTCGGGAAGCGTAGCGTGCGATCACTTCTTCGCGAGTCATCATCCCGGGCACGGTGGTGGGTATCGTTTTGATCGCCTTCATGGCCTCCGAGTCATCTCTTTGAACCCAGTAGGCCAGGGAGGCTCCGAGGTCCATCAGAGGGTCGCCCACGGTCGCCATCTCCCAGTCCAGAACTCCGATTATCTCCGTCGGGTCTTCCGGGCTGAGGACGAGGTTGTCGAGCTTGAAGTCGTTGTGTATCAGACTCGCTCCCACCTCGGCCGGCCGATTTTGTTCCAGCCACTCCATCACTCGTTCGGCTTTCGGCACGTCGTCGGTGCGGGCGTCTCGATAGCGCTTGCTCCAACCCTCGATCTGGCGTTGCACATAGCCGTCGGGCTTGCCCAGGTTCGACAGCCCGGTGGCTTCCAGGTCAAGCGAGTGAATATCGGCTTGCAGATCGACGAGATTCTCACAGAGCGTTCGTGCCTGCTCGGGGGCGATCTTCACCGGCATCTTGCTAGAAGGGACGTGCCCGTTCAGAAACTCCATCACAAAAAACGGCGTGCCCAGAACTTCGTGCTCTTCCTCGATGTGAAAGACCTCCGGAACCATCTTGAAGTGCGGCTTGATCGCTTTTAAGACTCGTGCTTCTCTCGCCATATCGTGGGCCGTGGCCGCCTTTTTTCCTGGAGGCGCACGTCGAACGACCACTGTTTTCTCTCCGCTGGTCACCCGCGCGGTGAGATTGGAGGCGCCGCCGGAGAACGGTTTGATATCGAGGGCGGCGGGGTCGCTGAAGGCAGGGTCGATGGTGCTCAGGACTTGGGAGAGGGCTTCGGGGTCAAAGAGTTCGCTCATTTGACGGCGTTCGGTGGACTTTCGGACTTATCCTCATCCCTCTATTTTAGTCTAAATCTGCGGTGATAGTTCTTGTAAGGTGGATGATGATAGTAGGCACGACTTTCTTCGCTATTGGCCATGGTACGCGGGTCGGGAGCCATGTTTACCGGGCTCAGGGTGCCCGGCGCAAGGTGCCTGTTCAGTCTAAGGCGGAAGCCGGTCTCCTTATCCTGAATAGCTCCGATCAGGTCTCCCACCAGCGCAATGGTCCAGTTCCGCTCATCTAACAGGTCCTCCGCATCCCAATCGATCAAGCTTTCTAGTCGATACAAGAAGTCGGGCTCGAGGTCAGAGAGACGGCTCTCGACGAGGCCAGGCCAGAGTTGAGTTGAACTCAAGGAAAGTTCTCGCATGAGCGCCGCTTCGGCCGGGGTGCAGCCGACCAAACGCTCTAGTCGATACTCCGATAAGCCGAAGTAGAACCCGGCGCGCTGGTACGGGGTCGTGGTGAGATCCCTATAGTGTGTCGGCCAGGCGCTGAGAGCGTGGATATCAAGGACTACTGTGTCTTCCCGTTGGAAGGCTCGATACAAGCTCCAAATTGTCGCGAGGTCCAGTGCATCCTTGCTGGAGCCGTTCTTTAGCGCTAGGTTGAGTCTTGACTCAAGTTCTAGTTCAAATTCGGGCGTGAGTTCGCGCGGATAACCGTTCATCTGAAACCACCAATAGGATATGGGAAATTGACGGATATGCTCGTAGAATGGCCTGTCCCCGTCGAAGAATTCATCCGAAACTCGGGTATCCTGTGCTCCACTCTGATGAGTAGCAAGGAGCACAGCGAGAACCAAGAGCACCGCACGCATATGTCGTGATACTCTAGAAACCACCGTTTTTCGACCTGTCACTTATTTCGTTGGACTCCACCGACACTCTAAATCCCTCAATAGCTACTTGAACTTGAAGACCTCACCATCCTCGTCGAGTTTAGCTTTCTGCTCGTCCAATCGACCCTCTTCGCGAAGGTCGCGAGCTCATCAAGATCGAGATGAAATCTGGGGCCCAGCGACACGCCACTTCCTTATGTCACCGTGGTAGAGATTCTGGACGATTTACCCACGTGGGAAACAACGTGGGAATTGAGTGGCAGCGGAAATCGCTATAGGAGTGCGGACCGAGAGCTCAGTCGTGAGCAAGTTTTGGAGATAAGAGGGACGGTCCTGAGGAGCAAACACGCGTCGCCTTTAGAAGGATGGGACGTGAGTGGCGACAGACTGGCTCCGGAGAGTAGTAATCAGACTGGCCGGGAGGGAAGTTTTTCTTTCCGAGTCGATCTTGGGGGAGACCCGAGCATGACGCTGAGCTGCGAGAATACCAGAATTTTGGGATACCTGGACGAGCCTGAGATGGGAATGATTCCGAACTGGAAGGTTCGAGTGGGCGACCAAACTTGGAATACGCGGAGCCGCAAGGTCACAAGCGCCGCCTCGTTGCTGTGCCCCGACCGGGGTTTGGCCCGACACGCATTCTACAGTTTAGATGCCCGATTCGAGAATTTCGAATCTCCGCTGAGAGAATCTTGCCAAGAATGGTCCGGCTACTCGGATCTGAGTCGAAGGCTGAAGCTCATCGAAACGAGTGAATTCCCGACTGCTGTCGTTTTTGAGTTCAGAGCCCTCGGGCCGGTGACCTTAACCCACGTCACCTGGAGCGTTCACTCTCCCAAGAGTGACAACAACCTCTCTGACTTTGTTCCGCAGAAAGTAGCAGATCGCTACATTTCCTTGGCTCGACGTCACGGATACTATTTCGAGCCTCAGGCTGGACCGGATCCCACGTGGGATCCTCTACTTGCCGAAATTGAGATGGCTGAGAAGCTCGTTTCGCGTCATCGTTGCATCGGGAGACTGAGAGAGGAGGGGATAATCGAGCGCGTTCATCTGACAACCATTAGGGGGCTTAGGATGAAGGAGTGGCCTCTGGAAGAGGAGCCCGACATTCAGCTCGAGCTTTCCGGCCGGGGCTGGAGCAGCGAGGTTTTGATAAGCGATGAGGGTGGCCAAGCATTCGCTCCCCGCCTTGGGCCTACAATGTGCACGGCGCTAGCTTTGCCTGGCTACCTCGGTCGCGGACCCGAGTTCACTCCCGAAGGGTATCCCATCACCTATTTTCCGGAAGATAGCGGCGCGGCGGCCCTTATCAAGCCCGACGGCTCGGCGACTCTCCTGGAGCAATGTTAAGGCGTTCAATATTATAATATATGGGGCCGAAGTTCCGGTTTCGTCTGCGGGAGAGCGATTAGCCAGATGGTGACCTTTCTTCCCTCATCGAGAGAACTCGGTCACCCGGTTGCCGTAGAGTAGGGTGTCGGAGATCTGAACCTCCTCGTCGAGCTGTTCTCGCAAAACCGCGTGACGGGGATCGGTGAGCGGAAGCTTTTCCCCGTCTGCGAGCCGAAGCAATCGATCCTCGGAGTTATTCGCTCCTCTCCACAGCCCGACTTCACCATCGCTGATGTAGCCGTAGGGCGAGGCGCTCGCGTGCCTACCGGCGAGAAGATTGCGACCGAGAAAGACCTGTCCGGCGTCTTGGATACCCAAGAGGTGCAAGACGGTGGGCGCGACGTCCATTTGGCCGGGTAGCCCGGCGAGATCGCCTTGCACGGCCTTTTTTGGGGCATGGACAAAAAGAGGCAATCGGTTGCGTAGCGGCTCGGCTTGAGGAATACCCAGTCGTTCGAATTCTATATCAGGCATGCGCGAGCGATGGTCGCCGCAGAGAATCAGGATGGTGTTGTCCCACAGACCGTCCTCTTTGAGACGATGGACAAAGAGTTCTATTGCCTGGTCTCGGAAATGGGCTAGTTGCAGGTATCGACCGGCCATGGTGCTTGTCAGGTCGGGAGGGAGTTGGAGAGACTTTTGATAGGTATGCAGCTCTTGAAAGGGATAGTGCATCATCGTTGTTGTTATGTAGCAGAGAAACGGCTTCGGGCGGTCCCTTAGCAGGTCGATAACTCTCTCGAAGAGAGCCGCGTCGCTCAAGCCCCAGCCCACGGCTTCACCGCGAGCCGGGGCAGGAAGGTCGGACGTGAAGTACTGTTCTTGGAAGCCGAACCCGTCGCCCATTTGACGAGTGTTCCAGAAGGCGCCGTCGTAGCTCATAACGTGGAGTGTGCTCCATCCCCGTTCGGAGAGTATTCGAGGGAGGGCTCGCGTGGAGTTGGTGGGGAAGAGGAAGCAAAACGGCCCTCCGCTTGGAGGTTGAAGCGAATTGAGCATACAGAACATGGCGTCCGAGGTGCTGCCGGAAGCCGTTTGATCCAAGGCGTCCCCGTACAGGCATTCGGCCCGCAATGAATTCAAGAACGGAGTCACCTCTTGTCCGCCGACTTCCATCCCGATGACGAAGTACTGGAAAGACTCAAGCTGAATCACAATCACGTTGGCGTTCGCGGCGCAGCCGAACCCGGTATATTCGGGACCAATGGTTTGGTTCGAGACCTGTAGCCTCTTTCGAATAACCTCGTCCGGCACCGGTTTGGGGTCGGTCAATCTAGGCCGGAGCCAATGATAGAGGTCGTAGAGGTGGTAAGCGGGCAATCCGTTCTCGCTGACGTGCGACCTATTGTAGAGCCTGTCCGCGTAGAAGTGCTTGGTCCAGGCATCCGCCCGCAGATACCAGAGCAGATTCCCGGATAGGAAGAGGGGCACTAGCACTGCCGGCAACATTCGTAGCCGACGTCTCCCAGCTGAGTCCACCGGCGGTGCAAGCCAGAGCACAAAGAGAAGAATCGGTAAGTCGAATAAGAGCAGGTAATCGATCGGTTCGACCAGGCTCTTGAGCTGAAGATTTGCGGCTTCCATCGGTCCTTGGTGGTCGGGCGACCACAGGTAGACGAAGTGGTTGAGCATCAGAAAGTCTTGGAACTGGCGGTAATAGAGAACGTCGCCCCAGAAAAGCAGAGAGAAGACAAACACAAGGCACCAACAGGCAAAGTCGCCGACTCTTTGGGAAAAAAGGAAGGTGAGACTGGCGGCGCTGCCCAGGAGGAAGACGGTCCAAATCCAGGCGACAGGACCCGGGGTTAAGTCGGAGGACATAAGGCTCAGAGCTAGCCCCGACTTGAGCAGTATGCCGACCACGATGCAAGCCGGAAGAACAGACTGAATCCAGATCGGAGATTTCCCTTGGGAGCGGAGCGCGGCTCTGGCTTTGTAGGCCATCGAGACGGCTGCGAGAGAGAGAAGAACCAGCCCCGCGGCAAGAGACTCCATACTCTATGGAAAGGTAACTGTGAAAATATTGCTGGTTCCCTGGACTCCACCAAGCTCTGCTCTGAGGATGTAGGTCCCCGCGGTATAAACGATCAGGTCTTCGAAAGTCGCCGTACCGTTGACCAGCGGCTTGCCGAGGGTTCCCGCTAGACCCGTTTCTCCGTTGGGACCGGTGTCGGGGTTCGGAGGATTGCTGCCGCTGCCGGTCGGCTCCCCGCTCCCGCTGCCGGTCGGCTCTCCGCTCCCGCTGCCCGTTGGCTCCCCGCTCCCGCTGCCTGTCGGCTCTCCGCTCCCGCTGCCCGTTGGCTCCCCGCTCCCGCTGCCGGTCGGTTCCCCGCTCCCGCTACCTGTCGGCTCTCCGCTTCCGCTGCCGGTCGGCTCTCCGCTCCCGCCTCCCGTGGATCCGCTCGTCGACTGGCTCAGAATCGCCTCATCGCCGGGAAGTTCAGGTGGAGCGAGAAGAGAGAGGACAACCGTTCCTGCTGCTGCCGGCATAGGATGCCCGAACTGGTCTAGTACCGAGACACTGACAGGACTCAAAGTCACCCCGTGTCCCACCGTTGAGGAGACACCGTTGAAGACCAGAGTGGTCGGCACTTGCGGGGCGGTGGGAATCGCCCTGACCGTCAGCGTGCCGCTGGCCGTCATCGTTTCTTCCAGGTCGGTTGCGATAATGAGGGCCTGTCCCGGTCCGGCTGCGCTGGCCACCCCCTGGCTGTTCACGGAGGCGACCGTCGAGTTCGAGGAACCCCAGGTGGCGAACTCTGTCAGGTCTTGTGTGGTGGAGTCGGAGAATCGACCCTGTACTTGAAAGGAGGCGTTCGCGCCGATGGATACGACGGCGTTCGCGGGAGTGACCGTGAGTTCGGTCAGGGTCGCCGAGCTTATGACGCCCGCGGAGGTCTCTGTGAGCCCTCTGTAGGTGGCGCTGATCTCGGCGGATCCCGGCATCCTTCCAATCACCTTCCCCTGGTCATCCACGGTGGCGATAGCCTCCAGGTTACTTGTCCAGGCAACTTTGTCTTCCAACTCCAAGACGGTCCCGTCGCTGTAATCTCCTCGAGCCGTTAGAATAGTGCCTGTGGCGGCCGCTATCTGAAACGAGCCGGGTTCCACTCGTACACCACTTAGCCGTGCGTCGCTGAAGGTCAACACAAGCTCGTCGGTCACATCCAGCACTTCGGCCCGCGCCGTAGCCCTTCCGGACAACTTTGGTGAGAGAAGACCGGTTTGGTCGATCTCCGCCACCTGAGGTTCCAGTACCGACCAGGTGGCCGAGGTGGTCAAGTCTGCGGTACTCGCGTCTTCGAAAGTGCCCACAGCAGTCAGGCGTGGATTGAATTCGACCGGAAAGACCGTGCCGCTGGACTGCACCTGGAGACTCATCAAGGGAGAGGCCGCTTCAAGGAAGTCGGGGTCCTCGATGACCAGAGTTTGACCTGGTCGTAGCTCCACCGTCATGGAGAAGACAGCCGCAACGCTGTCGTCGTGAAGAAATTCCAGAATCAGGCGGGTCACAGAAATCGGGACTTCCCAAGTCTGCTCGGAGCTTCGCACTTCGAGCACCGGACCAAACACAACCTCACCGGCTTCATCGAGGCCTCTCAACCTGATTCTGTTGACCGACGGGTCGAGAGTTTTGGCTACCGAACCTGAGAGTCTCAGCGTCAGGGCCGCGGTGGTTGGGCCGAGAGTCTGAGTGCCACTGGCGCCACTCTCGGGGCTACCCCCACATCCAATCAGGGCAAAAATGAACAAACAAACGAGCGCTCTTCTGAAAAACATCGCTTCCCCCGAATTTCCAAGAGTTGTAGCAAAACTACACACGTTGCAACCATAGTCGTCGACAGAAGTGCTGCGCAAGGAGCCATTTGGCTCCACTTACCTGTTAGTCAGTCCAAGAAGTCTGAAAGATGGAGGGGGGCAGTGCTGTCCGCCCGGGGTAACGGGTCCACAAGGCCATCAACTTTGGCCGTGAGTTGACGCCGTAATACCTGAAGAGTTCTTGTACGTATTTATGAACGGTTCTGGAACTCAAGCTGACCTCTTCCCCTATTTCTTTCTCCGACAAGCCCATCATTAGTCCGTCCATGATTCGTTCATGTCGGGATGGAATTTGGACGGGAGAACCAAAATATTGTTGACTCCCCAGGTCGAGAAAGAACCACTTGAAGCAATCCGCAATGTAATCGAGTGTTTCCCGATCCCGTACCGTGTAGTCTGTCGCACCCCATTCTCTTCTTGCAACGAGAGTGACCTGTTGTTCGTTGATGTTGCGAATCGAGGCCATGACTCCGTCTAGCGAGAGACTTCTCAGCCCCTCAATATGCGGGTCTGAATACCAATCCGAATCGGACAGCATATCCTGCCGGCGCAAAGTGCTCAGGCCTCTCTTCGCCATGGCGCGATTGAACGGATCGCGGCGATATGCGCCACCCTCAAGATACCAGTCGTTCAAGATTCTGGCCTGAGAGTCATTGATCCCGAGAACGAACCCGGTTCCTAGACGGAAGTGATCCTCCTCGCGGGTCATGGCCACCATCCCCAAGATGTCGGTACCGGTCAGTTCCATGGTGCCGAGCAGGAAATGCTCAATGCGCTCTTCGGGAGTCGCTATCTCTGTAACCTCTCCGCAAAGCTGAATGACTCGTTTCAGGTCTACCGTACGAATCTCCGCCATGGATCAGTTATTCGCTCTGTGGAGGTAATATCCGTCTGAAGAGGACTCGAGAAACATCGTCCTCAGGTGAGATTCCTCGTTCAACCGTGGAGCGATGCGAGCACGTTCACCGATACGGCTTCCCGATGAACCATCACGGAAATCGTCTTGGCGCGAAAATAGGGCTCGGACATGTAAATGTAACCCTCGTTGCCTCTCTCAAAGGTCCCAGACGAGTTCTTGATGATGTAGAACTTGGTACCGTTCTGATCTCTGGCGATCCCGGTGATGTGCATCAGATGATCGTCGTTGGTGGTGTAGTTGTCGAACTGCTCCTGGCGAACTTCCTGAGTGACCTCCAGTTCCGGTTCGGGGGCGAGGCAGATGTCCGCTTTCTCTTTGGCGGTGCGTTCGTCCCACTCTTTCTTGGGGAGGATGGCGATACCCCGGGAACGGTGCAAGGAGTGCTCGCTGACATCGCCGTCCCAGCCCAATGTGTAGCCCTGGTCTAGGGCCGAATCGACAACCGAGATAAACTCCTCGAGCGGGACATTGTAGTAGGTGTTCGCCGACCAGTTGTCCGGTAACTCCAGGCTGAATTTCTGGTAATACGGATGATGGGTGTAGGAAGTGAATTCGATGTAGTCCTCGGCGCGAAGGCCCATCTCGTCGGCAAAAGTGCGGGGAGTGTACTCTCTGCCCTGGTAAGTGAAACGCTCCGGCGGAACACCCAGGTATGCATCGAGGATTCCCTCGAAAGCTGCGGGCCAGGCCTTGCTGAGCTGACCACCCCTGTTCTCGATGAGTGCATCCAGAGCGGCTTTGAGAACAGTGTCCATCTCGTGATGGTTCGGCTTGGAGCCAGAGGGAAACACGGACTCCGGTACCATGCCGTAATCACGAACCACTCTCACCACGTCGCCCGCGACGCTTCCGGGGGCAAACCTCGTCTTGCCGTGGTAGCGGACATAGCGTCTGATTTTTTCGGGGTAGACCATACGCACCACGAACATCTCCGAGAGATCGTGCCGGCCCTTCCCCAATCGAATTAACTCCGATTCGAGAAAAGAGCCGGTGGAGTATGCCCAACAGGTATTGGTCTGGGACTGGTTTTTGACGGAGGTGGCGTCCAACTGCTTGACTACTTCAAACTTAAAGCCGGACTCCTCCGCCCACACCTCTGCGACTAGAAACAGTATGGCTAGACTCAAGAATAGAAATTTTTGACGCATGGTCACCTCACCGGCCGGTCTTCCCCGGAGCGGTCAGGTTGCCCCCCGAGACGCGTTACAAGAACGACAAGGCCGAGTGCTAGTACGGCACCGAAGGCCCACAAGAAGCCATCCTTTATGCCTTGGGAGAGACCGCTACCATCGACTCGGCTCCACCCCAATGGAGTAAGCGATTCTCTCCCGGCCTGGTAGTAGTAGCGTTCGACAGTCGACCCGTTCAAGATTTCAAGAGTGGTCTTGTGCTCCGAGCTACTCTGGCTCCGGTCGGAGAGATCGATGACGATATCTCCCTGCTCCTGAAGTTTTTGGATGTACTCTTTCTCCTTGGCCGGCTCAAAATAGAACGTGGAGCCCTGCGGAACTTGGAGCAGAGGAACGATGGAGGGTCGGCCGTCCTGAAAAGCCACCACTTTAAAATGCTCCAGCGCCTCCTGGTTGGCGGGCTGCCAATCGGCCTGCTGTTTGAGATGGAAGGAGAGCCGCCAGAGAAAGGTCCCCACGAAAAGCACGGCCACCAGCAGGAGCAGCTGACTTCTTTCACTTTGCCTCAACATACCGGTGCCGCTCCCTGGTGTCGGCTGAGTTGAGCTTCGACATACTTCGAGTATCGCACCGGTCTCAGTCCGCAGGAGACGAGTCTTTGTTGAAGCCAACGGGGAAGCTGATGATCGAACTTGACTTCTAATACCACCTCGTCGAGGGGTAGAAAGTTCTGTCCGTTGACGACTCCGGCGGAGAGGTAATCATCCGGCGGATGGGCCGACAAGTTGTAGTCGAAAGTGACCCGTAGGGAAGGGTCTATCCGGCCGATCCAAGCCTGCCTCACGTAGGACACCACGACCTTGGGCCGGAGCGGATAAAAGGGATGGTTGTTTTCGACCTGATGAGCTATGGAATGGGAGAAGCCTTCCACCAATGAAGGTATGTCGTGGGGTGAAAGCTCGTTTTCGTAAAGTTTGAGAGCGCACTCCTTAGGAATCTTGGCCCGCTCCTTCGATATCATCTGAGCGTACCGATGCTTGATCTCAAAAAAGTAGGGTGGGTCGGTCTCTTCACCGGACCCGTAAGTGCGAAGGCGGAACTTTCGCCGTCTCAGAACGCCGTCGAGCTTCTCGTAGAACGCCTGGAAATCGTCGGTGTCGTAGTAGAGGGAGGTGACTCGATAGTCTCCGGTTGGACCGGCGTGTGGGTCCGGCAACAGCCCAAACTGGACTTGATCCAGAAACTCTTTCTTCCAAGCACCGTGGAGAATGAACTTCAGTTCGTGGCGCGGTTGACCCATCGACATGTCATCGGCTCCAGCTCAAAGCGGGTCGGTATGAGCTCCGATATGGTAGAGCACCTTCATGTTGCCGTTGACCTCTCCGATGGTTTCTACCACGACTCCGGGATCGAGGGCTTCCTTTGCTTTCACGGAGTAGACGGCTTCCAGCGCCAGTCCCTGTTTTACCGACTCGACCGAGACAAGGGAATAGGTGTCGAAAAGCTTCGCTAGGGCGGGTCTCAAGAGCTCGTCGGGCCGGCTTTCGGCGGGCATTTGAACCCTCAAAATCGCCTCTGGTGAACCGTGAGGTCGGCCGAACTCGAAGCGGTTCATAAGATACAGTATCAAGCAGACAAAACTCGTGGATAGCAAGCAAAGGGAGTAGAAACGCGTGCCGGCTGCCATACCGACGGCGATTCCAAAAAAGAGAAAACCGACGTCTCTGGTCTCCTTCACCGCGTTTCGAAATCGAATGATCGACATCGCTCCCACCAGAGAGAAGGCCCGGGCTATGTTGGAGCCGATGACGATCATGATGATGGACGTGATCATGGAGATCAGGGTGAGAGTTTGCAGAAAAGACTGGCTGTAGCCGGGCGTTCGGTGAGTGGCCCGATAGGTAAACCCGATCAGCATGCTACAGAGACAAGAAACAGCGATGGCGAAGAAGGATTCCCAAACTGAGACGGATGTACCTCGACCCCCCTCCAACTCGAGAAAACGTAGCACTTGTTCCATAGGGGCGGCAGTTCGCTAAGACCCGTTCTGGGGCCTGCGGTAGGGAAGGGTCCCTTCCTGCTGCCGGGAATTGTGGGTAGTGGCTTTCAAGTTTTCGTACCCGTTGCGAACGGTTCCTCACCGGACCACTCGCCTCTCTTTGGGACGAATCTTCTTCCTGTCGAGCTTGCTGCTGCTGGCTCTGTTGGGCACGGAACTCCAGGACTACCTCATCGAAGATCGTCGCAACCTGCTCTTTTTTCGAGATTCGTTGGAGAATCCGGTCGCCCGGACCGTTGTGCTCAAGGAGTTCACCGAAGGAGTCCGTTCTCACGTTTCCCAGATCCTGGAAGGGGAATCGGCCCCGGCCGACTCCACCTTGCCTCGCATCGACGTCTTCCTAGACCCTTCGGACCTGGATGCGGAGAGGCACGAACGCAGCACCGTGAGGCCGGCGAGCGAAGCGAGTGGTTACTCTCCGGAAGAGTCTCTGAAGGCTTTTTACAGCGAGGGCAAAGCAGGTCTTATCGAATGTGAGTTTGAGATGCGCGGCCTGTCCGGATGGCACCATCGAGAAGAGAAGCCGTCGATTCGACTCCGTTTCTCCAAGAAAGGGCCTTCTCTCGGCTTTCGATGGCTTGAATTGAGCGGGCCTGAGGACCCCTGGGATCTTGGCAACTGGCTTCCGGACGAGCTGGCTCGCGGCATGGGGCTGATGACCGGTCTCAAATCCCACGTGGTCCTCTATCTCAACAAGAAGTCGAAAGGGGTTTATATCCGTTCCTTGAGACCGGCCGAACGGCTAGCTCTAGAGAATGGACGCCTCCCGGGCAACTGGATCAAAGGCGACCGACTGGATATGGGAGATATCTGGTCCTATCCCGAGGTGTGGGATATTCGGGGGGACGAAACTCCTGAATTTCGAGCTTGGTTGAATCAGTTTCTCCAGTTGGTGGCGGAGATACCGAATCATGTGGCCCGGCGTGGTGAGCTTGCTCGGTATCTGGATGAAGACTCGTTTGCGAAGACCGTTGCTCTCTACGTCTATGCGGCGACCACGCACGCCGATGATCGGCATAATCAACAGTTTTTTTACTCGAGCTATCATGGGACTTTTGAGTTTGTCCCCTGGGATGTCAATGCATGGGGGATCCACGAGCCTGTCACGATTCACCCGAATGTGCGTCAGAATAGGTTGGTGGACCTGGCCTATCGAGACCCCGCTTTTATCTACGCTCGAGACCGGCATCTTTACGAGTTGTTGCAGAAAGAGGAGCAGACTATCGCCACCGCTACCGAGCTCTTCGAACGCTTGGAGCCCGAGCTTCAGGCCGATCCTGGTCTGCAGCGACTGCAACGGCGGACTCTCTCCGATACGGCCGACACCCGGCGTCTTGAGCCGATGTTGACCGACCGCAATCTGGCCGTGGAGCTGACGGTTGGGGATTTGGAGGCTCTGCAGACCGAGCTTCTTGATTGGATACGAGAACGAGGTCGGTTTCTCGGCTCCTATTTGAGCGAAGCCAAGGTTTCCGTGGTAGGCGGAGTTGTGGCCGTTCATGGCAATGTCGCCGTCAAAGCGGTGCCTCAAGGAGATGAGAGCAAGGCGGTTTTGCTTTTCCCCGTCTATGGCTTCGGCAAGAACGAGTTGGGGGATGCTATCCTCATACCGGGACCGGCTTTCTACCAGCTCCCGAACTCGCAGGGCTGGGCCTTCTCCAATGCTGTAACGGGCGCTCCTCTCACCCTGGGAGCAGAACAAGTGCAGCCTGTGGCTCAGCCGTTCACGCCACAACTTCCTCCTCAACCCGTTCAGAAGCCGGTCGAGCACATAACTCTCGGTCCGGGTCCGGTAAATGTCACCAAAACTGTGGAGTTTCCGCCTCACAGCGCGGTGGTCATTCAGCCGGGCACCGATCTCAGGCTGGGTCCCGACGTTTCGTTGATATTTCGAGGGAAAGTCCTGATGGAAGGAACCGAAGAGAAGCCGATCACCGTGTCCCGGCTGGAGCCCGGATCTCCCTTCGGTACCTTTTCCATCTTGGGTGAAAAGAGTGCCGGCTCGCGACTAAATCACGTGACGATGGAAGGCGGAAGTCGTGCTTTCAGGGCGGGGCTCGATCTGAAGGGAATGTTCAACGTGTACGAGTGTCCTGATTTTGCCATGAGCGACTGTTTGTTTCAGAACAATAGTCAGGGGGACGACACTGTTAATCTTGCCGTGTCCAAGGTGGCGTTGGAGCGTTGCCGGTTTCGTGGGGCGCCGATGGACGCGCTCGATCTGGACGGCTGTTCCGGTGTTCTGCGCAACTGCGAATTTGCGGACAACAGGAACGACGGTCTGGATATCATGGAGTGTGATCTTGAGGTCTACGACTGTGAGTTTGTGAACTGCGGGGACAAGGGGATCAGCATCGGAGAAGAGTGTCGTACATTGATAGAGCGGACGAAGTTGACGGGGTGCGTAACAGGGCTGGAGCTCAAGGACGGCTCTCGGACTCTGGTGCGTGATACCACTTTCGAGGATTGCCAGATGGCTGTCCGGTCTTATCGTAAGAAGTGGCTCTTTCGTACAGCCGGCTACGGCAAGCTGGAAAGATGTCAGTTTTTGAACTGTGCTCAGGATCTGGATGTCGACCGCTACGGCAGAATCTGGCTGGAGGATTCCGAGCCGCGGGTGAGTCAGGCCACGGCCATGCGGGTGAGTCGAGATGGGGTGTTTTTGCTGGGGGAGGGGCCTTCGGTTAGGCCTTAGGTCCGCGGGCGGAGGCGGTCGATTCCCGGTTGCAACTGCAGTCGGCAGCACTTAGTTCCCGTCGGGTCGAGGCATTGGAGCTGTGTCGCTCGTGATTTCGCTTTCCCAGACCCAGGATTTGTAGTGCCTCAGTTCGAGGTCGACTCCGGCGAACTTTAGGCAAGCCAGGCAGAAGCGAACGGTTTCGTCGTAGGGTGCCAACCAGTGATAAATTTCTCTGCCGTCCCAGGCGTTAATGGACCAAGAAAAGCCGTCGAGGCCGGAGCGCTGGAGCGGTGGGTTCCATACTTCCTGGTCTTCGGCCATTTCGAGAATCTTGAACCAATCTCCGGGGCTTAACTCTTGGTGGCGGAAGCGAGGGTTGCCGGTGCCAAAGAAGTGGGTTTCTATCCACGCCTTATGAGCGACGATTGTTGCCCGGATGAATCCATAGAAAGCTTGAAGCAAGCAGATTTGAAAGTAGGGTTCATTGAGCGCCGGGGGTCCGGTAGCGTCTTCCGGGGAGCCTTCCCATATCCGTTGTAGCTCTTCGAGGTGAACGACGGCTTCTTCAAGCTCCACTTTGCGGCCGAAGTATCGGCTCACGATATCATCGATAGTGTAGCCGCTCGTCAATCTGACAGGTGTGATTGGCAAACTGGTCGTGAACGATTTGGCAACATCAAGGTCTCGGAGGTCTTCAAAGACGGCGAAGATCTGGTCTCGGTCTTGGCGAACCCCAAGAATCAAAGAGTCAGTTCGAGAACCATAGCAACTGTCGACGAGTTCTTCGTCGATTTCCTCCAACGGCAGCTCCATAGGCACCACAACTCCGTGGGAAACGAGCGTTGACTCCAGGTCGGTCAGACCGCCCGGCTCATCTGTGCGCCACGAGTATTGATTTCTAAACGACAACCTCTTAAAGGAAGAGTCGTTTGGTCGATACTCCAACTCCACGTCATAAGAAACATCGACCGGACACGACTCCGGGAGCTGCCAATCCAGAACTGTCTCGAAGCGATACTTCGTCACGCTTTCCGGCCCCATAAAGCGATCCTCGTTGAAACGAGAGGTAAGACGACAGTGAAACGGCTTGCCATTCAGGGGAGGCAGGGAGAAGAGGTACTCCCCCAGCTGTGACAACCAATCCGACGTCACCAAAGAAAGGTGGAAGTCGTGATTGAGCCCGACTTCAAACTCGATCGATGTGTCCGTTTTCTTGCTGGGAAGTTTCACGAATCAACAGATTCGAGTTGCCCAGGCCGACTGCCTTGCCTTCCCGGGGCTAGCAAAGAGATTCTTCGCAAGACTTAACGTTTTAAGAAGCTGG
>Ga0207914_100225_pt1 | contig 27923 bp, 26 predicted proteins | sample DeeseametaMP2497_FD_184171 | JGI IMG/M metagenome (GOLD analysis project Ga0207914, IMG submission 184171) | Marine microbial communities from East of Antigua and Barbuda, Atlantic Ocean - MP2497 (SPAdes) | ecosystem: Environmental > Aquatic > Marine > Oceanic | place: East of Antigua and... | reverse complement strand
CTAATCAGAAAGCAAAACACTTCAACAACGAAAGGGAGACAACACAATGGCACAAGGCGACATGAGCGCAATGTATGGAGCGGAGAATATGATGAGTCAGTGGAACTCGTTCAACAACTTCCGCACACAACAGAATGCACAAAGGATGCAAGAGTCTGCTTCCACCCAGAACCAGGTAGCCACCATCGGGGCTCAAATGGGTGCTGAGAAGCGCAAAACCGCAGCTCAAATCCACCAAATTAATATGGAGACCAACACGAAGGTCAGCGAAATGGCTCGTGAAACCTACGTGAACCGACGCAAGTCTTCCGACAAGATTCACGAAAAAGTCAAGCAATTGATGATGTCCTAACACTGGACTATACCTAAGAGAGCCTCTTTCGGGGCTCCAAAGATATACTCAAACGTCCCTTTCGTATCAAAGGGGATATGTTAGAGGCTCTCGCAAAAGAGAGGAACGACTATCGTTCCTCTCTTTGTCGTTTGTCGGGGACATTTGTACCACGTCTCGGGGGTTTCTTTGTGGGGAAATTTAGTTTATAACTATACTATATTCGAAAACTATTCTGGGGGGCCAGAAAGAGAATGAGACGTGAATGTGATTGAAAACCCCTTACAGGTCGCCGAAGAGCGCTCCCTTCAACCCTTTCTTCCCATGATCTATATGGCTTGGGCGGGAGCCGATCTCAGCCCGGCCGAGGTAAACGGGTTGCGACGCCGTCTGGAGGCCCTGGGCAAGCTGGACGAGGACGCTCAGATGCTGCTGGAGATGTGGCTCAACCCCGAAGCCCCACCGTCGGCGGCACAGCTGATGGTCCTGCACAGAAAGCTCCTAGAAAAGATCGCGACGTTGGACGAGCACGAGCAAGCTTCGTTGGCGGCCGTAGGGTTGGCCATGGCTGCCGAGGCCGGTGAGGTTCCCAAGGATGTCGCCGAAGCCTTGGATGCGATTCAAAATTCATTGGGAGCGCACGGCCGTGAGCCGGTAAAGGACCTCTTTTCCACGGAGCGCCGCCCGGAGCCCACCAAGCACAAGCACACTGACTTCCCCGTAGCCGAACTGACCGAATATCTGGAAGCTCCCCACGGCGCCTACTATCAGAGAGCCAGGGATCTTCTCAGCCATCCGCGTTTCTTTCACGGCTATGGAGAAAGCAAAGATGTGCAGCGTGAGCGGGTGGTCAACTGGTGTCTGGAGCTTGCCCGGGAGGGCGTCAGTCGCATACCCTGGCCCAAGAAATTCGGCGGGGAAGACAGCGTCGGTGGATTTCTTGCCGTAGCGGAAATGATGGCGGCCTTCGACGGCAGTTTGCTCATAAAATTCGGAGTGCACATCGGACTGTTCACCGGCTCCATTTACAATCTAGGTACCGAACGACATCACGAAAAATATCTGCCCCAAGCGATCAACTTCGAGCTGCCCGGCTGCTTCGCCATGACCGAGACCGGTCACGGCAGCAACGTGCGAGACATCGAGACGACCGCCACCTACGATAAGGAAACCCAGGAGTTTATCATCCACACTCCCCACCTGGGGGCGCGTAAAGACTATATCGGCAACGCTGCTCTGCACGCCCAGATGGCGACCGTCTTCGCTCAGCTCATGATCGATGGTGAAGAGTTCGGAGTCCATGCTTTTCTGGTCCCGATAAGAGATAAGCAGGGCTCGGTACTGCCCGGGATCCATATCGAGGACGACGGCTTTAAGATAGGCTTAAACGGCGTGGACAACGGTCGCATCATCTTCAATAGAGTTCGCGTACCCCGAGAAAACCTACTGGACAAGTTCGGTAGCGTGTCGGCCGAGGGTGAATACTCCTCGCCGATCAACAACTCCGGAAAGCGTTTCTTCATGATGCTCTCCACTCTGGTCATGGGCCGAGTCTCGATTTCCGCCGCCGTCAATACGATGGCCAAGGTGGGGCTTGCCATCACCGTCCGCTATGCCGAGAAACGACGGCAGTTCGGACCGGCCGGTGAGGCGGAAGTCTCCATTATGGATTATCAAACCTACCAGCGACGGCTGCTGCCCCACCTGGCCACCAGTTATGCGCTTACCTTTGCTTGTAAGGATTTGATCAAGCTCCTGGAGCAAGACGATGAGAATCAGCGTCGAGAGCTGGAAAGTATGGCAGCCGGCCTGAAAGTCTACACCTCCTGGCACACCATCGAAAGCTTGCAAGTCTGCCGCGAAAGCTGCGGAGGTCAAGGCTACCTGGCGGTCAACCGTTTCGGAAACCTGAAAGCCGACACCGATGTTTTCGCCACTTTTGAAGGCTCCAATCCTGTGTTGCTTCAGTTGGTGGCCAAGGGCCTACTCACCGAATTTCGCCACCAGTTCAGCTCGCAAAACCGATTCATCGGTATCGTGAAAATGCTGAAAAATAAAGCCACAACGGTGATCACGGAACAAAATCCGCTGACCACCCGAAATACCGACCGAGATCATCTGCGAGACCCTGAGTTTCATCTGGCCGCATTTCGTTACCGCGAAGATTCTCTTCTGGTCTCGGCTGCTCGCCGGCTCAAGAAACACGTAGATGAGAAGATCGATGCTTTCACCGCGTTCAACATGTGTCAAGATCACCTGGTGACACTGGCTATGGCTCATATCGAGCGTAAGATTCTGGAGAGTTTCCAGAAGGCGGTAAGAGAGTGCCCTAGCCAGAGCGTCAGGGAAGCCTTGAATAAGCAGTGCACGCTTTTCGCTCTCAACTGCATCCACAAGGACGTCGGATGGTTTTTGGAGTCCGGCTATCTGGAATCGGCGAAATCGAAAGCCATTCGAAACGAAGTGCTGAGTCTGTGCTCCGAGATCAGGCCGGACGCCTGCGCTCTGGTGGACGCCTTCAACTTCCCCAACAAGATCATCTCGGCCCCGATCGCCTTGGGAGAAGTGCCGGCCTGAGCTACGACCCCCACTGTCATTTGCAATTGAGCCCTCTGTTTGAAGAAGCGGGGGCTCTTTTGCGTTTGGCCCGCGAGCGTGGTGTGGACGGATGCCTGGTGCCATCCTACGGACCCAAAGAGTGGAGCCGACAGGACGAACTCAACGAGTTTGACGGAGTCTATCAGGCGCTTGGGATTCATCCCTGGTGTGTTCCGGGGTGCGATTTAGAGTCGCTTGTTTCTCAACTGAACGACGCGTTCGACTTTTATCCCGGAAAGTGGAAAGAGCGACTGAAGGCCGTGGGGGAATTCGGCTTGGACAAGAGCAGGTCGGAATTCAAAGAGTGTTTTGAGGTTCAGAAGACTCTCTTTCGCCTTCACCGCGAGTGGGCTCAAAGACTTTCTCTCCCGGTCATCTTGCACGTCGTGAAGGCTCACGGTGCCGCATGCGATCTGCTGCGAGAAAGCTCGACCTCGATCACAGGTGTGATTCACGCTTTCGCCGGACCGAAGGAGCTCGTTGCCCAGTATGCCGAGTTTGATCTTTGCTTTTCCTACGGCGGTAGTCTCAAGTATTCAGAGAAAGCCAAAGAGGCGCTCCGCAGCACGCCCAGGGAGAAAATGATGTTTGAAACCGACGGACCCGATGGTCCGAACCTGGTTGAAGATGAACCGCTCTCGCCCGCCCTCTTGCCGAAGGTCGTGGAGACGGCGGCCGACGTGCTGGGGACGACGAAAGAATGGTGTTGGACCGTTCATCGGGAGAACTGTCGGCGAGTTTTCGGCTTGTGAGGACTAGAAAGCCTGTTTTGCGACAGTCTAGAGTGAAATGAATTCCAAGTTGTTCGCCATTTTGTGGGTCTTTCTACTGTTAACCGGCTGTCGTCATAGCGATTCTCCGCAGTCATCACCTCTTCCAAACTACACACCGCCAGCATGGAAAGAAATCGAGCGTATCTCCAGCCCCGATGGTTCAGTGGACGCAGTACTGGCAACTCGATTTGGCCCACTTCTAGGAGACACAGATTACGGCGGGGATGTAACCCAGCACTCCCTTTTCCTACTGCGTCATGGTGAGACCGTTACAGACAGCCAGCCATACCCCTCAAGCGACCTCGACCGTTTCATCTCAAAGACACGCGAAGAAGCACCCTTCATTGGATTTGACGTCGGCGCAATCAAATTTGCATGGGTCAGCGAAAGGTGCCTCGAGATAAACGTCAAGTTTGCTTCGGAGTGGTCGACTGTGTTCCAGTCAGCCACATTCTGGGAGGTCGATCTCGATGACACCGTGGAGGCCTTCCTTCTCGACTACGAGATAGATCGAAACGTTGACACCGCGACTGAGTAAACCCTTCGGCCCAAATTCGGAATCCTCGACTTCACATTTCATGAGCCCTTTCCGTCACCCGTCTCCGGTCATTTGGCCGCATGAGAGCCAGTTTCTTCCCCAAATCCGTACTTAGCAGGTCGAGGTCGGGGGTCTTCCCGACCCGATCCAGGTCCAAGCGGTCACTATCCCAGCAGACACCGATGGTCAGATCGCGGGTAGTGGAACCCAACTCGTGATCCCGACAGGCTTCCATCAAGACTTCCAACTGATCCGACCTCAAGAAGAAAGCTTTTCCGCACCACTCTCGAGCCCATTCCGCCGCTCTTGGCCCATGCTCTGGCTCGTAGCTCTCTTTCTGACGTTGACTATCGTGAATCCAGGCAAACAAGCGGACGACTTCAAGGTCTGCGCCCTGGCTGGCCAGATACACTCCATACCTTTCGACGCGCTGCCAGTGTTCTTGATCGTGAGCCGAGAACGGACCCAGTCTGAACTGAGAAACCAACCTCTCCCTTAGTCCGGGCCACCAAACTTCCATGTCCAAGTTTTAGTCCGGAGGAATAGATCCACCTACCATACACCACGAAAACAGATTCGAAATTACTGATGACAAAACACGCTCACAAGAGTATAACTGTGAATGGAGAACACACCCTGGAGTAGCCCGTGACAAACGCCGTTCAAACCGAATCCCAAACAGAAACCGTTATCGACGAAGATTACAAACTTCATCGCCGCTTCGACCGTATCGGTCGTCTGGTAGGCGACGAGGGTATGGCCAGGCTTTTTGGAGCTCGCGTGGCCGTCATCGGGCTGGGCGGAGTGGGTAGTTTCGCCGCGGAAGCCCTGGCTCGGAGCGGCGTGGGTACCATCGACCTTGTCGATTTTGATCTTGTTTGTATTACCAACAGCAATCGCCAGCTTCAGGCGATGAAGGGCACCATCGGCAAAGCCAAGGCCGAGATTCTGGCCGACCGACTCGCCCAGATTAATCCGAAAGCCAAAGTGAACGGTATACAGTATTTCTATAACGAGCGCACCTCCGAGCGGCTCCTCCATCCGGAGGACCAGCCGCTGGACTTCGTGGTGGACTGCATTGACAACGTGACCGCCAAGTGTCACCTTCTGGCCACCTGCAAAGAGCACGGGATCCCTGTCGTTTGCTCCACCGGCGCCTCGGGCCGATTCGACCCCACCCTCATCCGAGTCACCGATCTGGCCAAGACGATCGTCGACCCCCTCGCCCGCGACGTTCGTAAGATCCTGCGCACTCAGTATAATTTCCCCGTGGGCAAGCGGAAGTTCAAAATCCCCGCCGTGTACTCCACCGAAGCACCGGCCGCCCCCAAAGAGTTGACCTACGACAACGGCGAAGGCTTCCGCTGCGTTTGCCCGGGCGGCTCCAACGGAATGCATTCCTGCGACAAACGCTCGGTCATCTACGGAACAGCCGGATTTGTGACCGGCACGTTCGGTATGGTCTGCGCTTCCGTGGTGGTGAAGAGCCTGGTGGGTGAAGATACGCCCTGATGTCCGTTTACGGCGGAGTGCACGTCGGGCTCTCCAGCCTCTACGCCGTCGCCTTGGAAAAGGACGGCACGGTTTTAGCCAGAGCCGGTGGGCGTTTCAAAGAGCCCGCCGAAATGGCTCAGGTCTTGGAGGATGCGACGGCCGAGGTGTGCCGCCAACTCCCCAATGAGGCGAAGCCCATCTGGACTCTGGCGTTGGAGAAACCGCAACGGCTCACTCTGGCTCCACGTCGAGCAGAACTCGCCCAGGTGGGCTTTCAGCCTCAAGTTGTGCAACCCGCTCTATCGGCCACGCTTCTTGGCGCCATCCCCACCACTCCGGGTCTGCTTATCAGCCTGGGAAGAGAAGTCCGCTTCGCCCTGATCGACTCCACTCTGACCTTTCGGGAGTACAGGATCGTGGAGGGAGGTGGAGCCTGGTGGCAACAGGAGCTTCCCCGCCTGGCGGTCCATAGCACCAGGCTCGGCGTCCATCTTAAGAATTTTCCGAAGGGCGTCCCCCCTCTCTCCCGAGTGTCCTCTCTCCTGGAGATGGGAGTCCCTCCGACTCCCGACCCGGTGTTGAAGCCGAGAGTCGAAAAGATCGCCCGAAAACTCTCGGAGATGGCGGCTACTCTGATCCATCGAATGCCAGGCATCTCGCGTTTTCATATCTCCGGGTTTCTGGCCGATTCCTCGCTGGGGCGACAGCTTGGGCAAGCTCTGCAAGAGCACGCTCGAGCGGCCCGTTCCGAGTTTCCACCCGAAGTGGGAGCGGCGCTCTCGTCGCTGGCTTTGGAAAGAGAAAATTGGGAGCGCTCCCATCTTGAAAAGGAAGATTTTGCTCAAGATCGATCTGTGGACGAGTGGGCGCCTCCGAAAGTGTTGGTGCGCCGCTTGTTTCGGATGCGCAAGCCCTTCGAGCGTTACGGAGAAATCGAGCCTTGAGCTTGTTGCGACGACTGAAGTCAGGCTTGCGCAAAGAGCAGAAACCTTGGTCAGGAATCATAGGTGAGATAGCCTGGGGCACCTCGCTCTCCCTGTATGAAATGGTGTTACTGGGTGATAGATCGTGGTGGTGGAGGATGCACTACCATCTTTGGAGAGCCTATCGCGACTGGGATCCAGACGCCGCCTTAGAGGCTCTTAGCGAAGATGAAAACCTGGGTACCCTCGCCTACGGGGAAACCCCGGCATCCTCGGTCCGAAGAGCACTGGCCATGTGTCGAGAACATTTTCCGGACGCCTTCAGTCTCTGCGATCTGGGTGCCGGCCGCGGAGTGCTCTCCATGACCGCGGCTGCGCTCGATTGGGATGTCCTGGCGGTGGAATACATGGGGGAGTTCCTCAAGAGGTCGGTGCCGGTAACGGAGAAAATGGGATTGTCCGTGGACTGGGTCCAGGGCGATTTCCTCAAATTGCCGCTACCACCGGCCGACATCATCCACACCGCGGCCACCACCTATCCCGAGGACTTTCGGACACGGATGGCCGACAAGTTCGCCTCCGAAGGTACTTCCGAGCAAGGGTTTTTGTTACAGGATTGGCTTCTGGACGAAGACCGCTTCGAACTGGTGGTGGGCGTCCGGCTGCCCGTGACCTGGGGGAGTTCTTACTTTGCTCTCCATCGGCTGAAGCGGGCCTAGAACTCCCAATCCTGGACGTCGACTATCTTCCGTTGCCTCACACCCGGCTCGGGAGCCCAATTGACCATGACCACAACGAGCGCCTTGCCCTGACCCTCCAGACGGATCTGGTGGGTGGCGTTCGTGGGCAATGTCTGCCACTGAACGCGATGCCAGCGATTCTCAGATGTGCGTAGCCCCCTTTCGTAGGCAAAGACGGTGTGCGTGTCTCCCTCAAGTTTGAGGACGCCGCTCTCTCCGGGCCCGTCACACTCCTCGATTAGGAGAAGCTGCAAGCTCGGACTGGGTACCTCCACAAAACCTGCCTCGACGCCGTTGTAACTCAAGCCCATCAATAGCTCAGGGCGGGTCTGATAGACCAGAAACTCGGGACCCGAAGAGCTGAGCTGATAAACTTCCGCTCCACCGGTGTTGTGAATCTCGAGGGACTCAGCGAAGGGCTGGACCTCGGTCGCCTCCACGTAGTCTCTACCATCCCGCCTGGAAAGGAACAGCGTATCATCAGTATCCCCGTCTCCGGTCACGTCTAGGCTCAGACCGCTATCGAAGAGGTCCGCTTCCAGCAACTTCTCTCGAGGCTGGGTCTGAAAGACCAACCCTTCGACCGGGATTCGGACGGAGCCCGAAGCGTCAGCGTTCAGGCGCAGTTCGATGACCGCACCGGTTTCGTTCGGAGTCACTTTAAACTGATTCAGAATATAGGACTGAGCCGACAAAGACTCGGTGACAGCGAAGAAGAGAGCTAACCAGAAAATCAGAGTGCGCATCTTGCCTCCTTCGGACCGGCTCTGATCCAGGCCTTCGGCTAGCGAAAACGCTCGAGATTCTTCTCGGCGAAATCGCGAAACGAAAGAGCCGGTCGACCCAGTAGCTTCGGCACGGTGCCGGTCACCAGTTCGGCCTTGCCTGCTTTGAAAAGCCGATAGTGGCAAAGCACGGCCATTTCGGCTTGCTCCGGAGTGAGGCCGGTGGAACAGATATATTCCAGCATGCTTTCCTCCGGGATGTCGACGTACTCTACCTCGCGGTTCAATAGCTCGGAGAGTGTGGCGGCCGCGTCGTAGAAGGAGATGGCCTCCGGTCCGGTGACCTGGTAGTCCTGTCCGTGATGACCATCGGTGGTCAAGACGTGAGCGGCCACCTCGGCGCAGTCTTTGACGGCCACGAAGCCGCACCGGCCGTCCCCGGCACAGGCGTAAATCTTACTTTCTTCGGACACAGTAGGGGCGTGGGGGAAAAAGTTACTTTCGGTCACGGTGTTTGGAGAGACGAGAGTCCACTGCAGACCGGACTTCTTCAGGTGGGCGATGGAGTCTAAGTGAAGCGAGTTCAGAGGGTCGTCACCATGCTCCACACATCCGTAGAGCTTGACCACATGCTTCACACCGGCACCGGCGCATAGGTCGATGAAGTTCTTCTCCAGTACGTTCAGGCCGGGCTCCATCGGAGAGACCAGGAAAGCCCGCTCCACTCCCTCCAAAGCACTCTTGAGAGTGTCCGGCTCGGACAGATCCCCGACCACGGGAACGGCTCCTTTAGCTCGCAGCTGCTCTCCTCTCGATTGGTTTCTCGTCACTCCAAGTGGCTTGCGACCAAGCTCGAGAAGCTCATCCAGTACCGCACCACCAAACATACCGGTCGCGCCCGTCACCATAATCGACATATCAGTCCTCCGTTTCGTCTCACAACATCATACGCTACTGACAACCCGAGTCCCGCTCGTTCTATCAAGCGTGACAGGGCAAAGGGCATGGGAGGATAAACAGCGGTGTAAGTTGACTGATATCGAGAAATATCACAAACCGGGTATTCCCCCCGAATCCGAAGGGCTGAACTCTTTCCTCCGCGGAATAGCCGAAGCGGGCAACCACGAATCGGAGGGAGAGTTCACCGTCTCTCTAGAGAAGGCGTTGGACAAGCTGGAGAAGTTTCAGCTTACCGATGCCAATCTCTTTATTCTTAACCTTGTCTCCGCGGCCGTGTTGCTCAGAGCCACTTTTTTTAAGGTGAAGTATCAGCCCGACCACGACCTTGTGGAGTTTGATGGAGATCAGCTCTCCATGGAGGAGTTGGAGACCTTGTGGGTATCCAAGGAACCAGCTCTAGGCGAACTCTCGATCGCCCTCTCCGCGGCCAGGGCACTCTCCTATCAAGAACTCCTTTTTGAAAGTGATGGTGGAGTGCGGTGGCAGGCTGGAGCCAAACCCGATTTCTTCGAGGCCGGCAGCAAGGGCAACTCGCTCACCCTGGTGCACCGCCGCTCGACCACCGAAAAACTCATTGAAAAGGTGAGAGGCACTCCCGCTCTTACCCCCGTCTGGCTGCGTCCCCTTCGAAAGTCGTGCCACTACGCCCCGATTTCGATTTTCGCCGGACATTACGGCGTCAACACAAGTTCTCTGGAAGTCCATTCGCCTGCCTGGTTCTGCAAACAGACGGCTCTTCTCATGCCGCGTATAAATCTGGTTGGGGAGAGTCGAGCTGGGGCTCAAAGAATGCCGACGAACGGCGAATTCAGTGCTATCGTGGGCTCCTCCGTGAATTTCTGGGCTAAGGAATGGAGTCTCGTGTTCCGAGGGATCACCTACACTCGGTCGACCAGTGCCATCGATGTCGGTGGGCTAGGCGGTATCGTCTACAGCGACTCGTTCGTCAAAGACATTTCTCATTCCGACCTGATTCAGAACAAGTCTTTCGATCTGATTGTCGAGCAACTCCAGGAATCGACCGTTGCCTTTATCCGCGATGAGCTAAGCTTAAAGCCACTCCCGGAAAGCCAGATTCGAGAATGGACGAAGGCCGGAATTTGGGCCGGCCAGCGGCTCTACGATTCCGGTCACAATAGAGATGCGGCGAGAGTGGAAGCCTGGTCGTACGGCCATCTGTCGCGAAAACAGACCTTCGATAGGAAGCTTCCATTCGATCCGCTCTCTCGATACGAGAAGCCGCTCGTGTTTCTGTTGGATTACCTGTACTGGAGTGGGAATCAGAAAATTGAAGAGAAAATTCGATTACTTTCTGGACAACCGACTCTGGCCTGCTGGTTGGACGGAGCCGATACGGCATCCCTCGAAGTTTTGTTCGACTATCTCATCCCACTGTTTCCGGTAGAGATCGGATGGGAGATGATTCAGCCGTTGGTTGCATGGCTTTTCGAATCCGACAACACGGTAGACTCGATCGATAAATTTGAGAGGAGATTTACGGCCATTTCACCTGGAAGTACGATAACGGCGTTACCGAGTGTTCTGCTTGCCGCAAGTCTTCTCAGCGAAAAGGGCAGGCTAGATTTCCCAAAGTGGTTTTCGCGTTCTCTGACCACCGGATTTCTGCCCTGCACTCGCAGAATCATTGAAATCCTTGACGGCCATGCCGTGGCTGAGGAGGCTCACCGGGCGATTGAAGAGTTTTTAGGAGACGAGAAAACAAGCGCCCTCGCGGACGCTCGCAACGCCTTTCATTCCTATTTGAAAAAGCCCCAACAGAAGCATCTGATAAGTATCAAAGACAACCTTCGTCAGGCTTTGAAGAACACCAACGATGCCTCGGAAAGTCGAGACCTGACGGCCCTTTTGGTCATCTTTCGAGCCGACATAGACAAGCCGCTCAAGGCCAGGTTTGCATGGGAGAGTCATCGGGCCGCGCTCATCCAGGCGGTTCGCGGTAGCCAAGTAACGGCCCACAAGTTGCACGAAATGGCCCACAAAAAGCTCGAGAACCATTGGTTCAGCTATCTCCTGTTGGGAGACTCCCTGCTGGCGCAGGGCTCGGAGATGGAAGCCCGTCAGTACTACAGGCGAGCCCTGGAGTTGCAACCCAAAGCAGCGGAGGCTCAAGAGGCCGTTATCGAAACCTCACCCAAGGAAGAAAGGCGGGAACTGTGGCTGGCCCACGCCGCCAGCCTGGGCACCCACCGAGTTGAAGACGCCATCGCGTACCGCGAAGCTCTCGCTCTCAGCCCGTCTGGAGAGAATTTTGCCAACTGGGTCAAGCTCCGTGCTCTCACGAGTCTGGCCGAACACGAGGCCGGAGACGCTCTACCCAAGGTCGACGCGAACGTCTTGTTCCAGACCGCCGCTGTTCAACTCTACTTTCTCCAACCCGTGGTTGCCCGCCATCTCATTAGGACCGTCAGGAACAGATGGCGCCTGGCCGGACCGGAGTTGGCCAGACTTCGGTTGACTCATCAGCTTTCGCGATCCACGTCGGCGTTTTTTAGCTGGAAGGATGAGTTTCGGGATGGTGAGGAGACTCGGCTTTAGGGGCGAAGCATGAAGCGTGAGTTCTGGTTCTCGAAATTTGATCTGGTTGCTTCTGGTGTTAGCTCTTGCATCCGTGACGGTGACGGTTTGTTGTTCGGATACCATTAAAAAGAAGTGCGTGTTTCCTCTTATTACGATCCATTGTGAGGACCAGGACCTGGGGATTGCACTGAAAGATATCGCCAAGCAAATGCGTATCAACGTGTGTCTTGGCCCGGATGTAGCAGGTGAAGCGACTCTCCAAGCCCAAGATGAAAAGTGGGATGCAGTGCTCTCTCAAATACTGCGAGGGTCCGGGTTTCAGTATAAGATTGTGGAAACCGGCCAGAACAGTCCAGTTCTCATCGTCGCCGCGTCCTCCACACGCTTAGACCAGATTGGCGAAATGCTCAGAACCACACGAGGCTGTTCTTTCCCAACAAGGCCTGACGGAAAGGTCAGAGCTGAATTCCTCTTTCAGTACGCATCGGCGGACAGTTGCCTCGATTTTCTCAGAAACAAGTATGACGGCGTCACCTTCGAACGCCATCCCGTATTAAACGGGTTCTTTGCCACCGGTAGTCGAGAAGACCTCGACCTCATCCGAAAAAACGTGGGCAACATCGACAGGCCATCCCAAGTAACTCCTGCACGATAACGTCTCTATCCCTCGGTATGCACCTCCTCGACCCCATCAGCGGATGAAAAGGCGCTGTCAGGCCGCTAGTCTGCAACCTCGGAGGAGCTATGAAGACTATTTCAGCAATTTTACTGAGTGTACTCGTGACCGCATTGCCTATCGCGGCCCAGGAACGAGAGAAACTACCCAATGAAAGACTCAAATCTCCACTTCAAATCGTGGCCAAGTTTTACGACAACATGCCGACCGGAGTGACGGTTTCAGATGAAGGCCGCATCTTCGTCAACTTCCCGCGATGGGGAGACGAAGTGCCTTTCACGGTGGCTGAGTTGAAGGATGGCAAGCCTGTACCTTTCCCGGATGCGGAGAGAAATGAGGCCGACACCTCCGCTCCAGAGGAGCATTTTCTATCAGTGCAGAGCGTCGTGGTTGGTCCGAAAGGCCGGCTGTGGGCTCTCGATACCGGACGCATCGAATGGGGAGAGACCGTCAAAGGCGGAGCCAAGCTGGTAGCTCTCGACCCACAGTCCGGCGAGGTGGTCAAGAATATCGTGTTCGACGACTCGGTCGTGAAAACCGACAGCTACCTCAACGACGTTCGCTTCGACTTGACGAGAGGCGAGGAAGGCATGGCGTTTATCACCGACTCCTCCTCGACCGGACGCAACGCCATCATCGTGGTCGACCTGGCCACCGGCGACGCCCAAAGACGATTGAACGCGCATCCTTCCACCCTGGCTGTTCCGAGATTCCTCCCGACCGTGGAGGGTCGGCCGTTGATGAACCGTCCCGCCGACGGTTCCCCTACTCACATGAGTATCGGCTCGGACGGCATCGCTATCGGACCGAACGGACAGACTCTTTATTACTCCTCTTTGAGTGGCCGAAAGCTCTATTCCGTCGGCATCGACGATCTGGTCGGCACCCTGCCGGATTCGCAGCTGGGAAGTCGAGTCATCGACCTGGGAGATAAAGGCGGTGCCGCCGACGGTCTGGAGTCGGACACCACGGGAGCGGTCTACCTCACCAACTACGAGCACAACGCCATCCAGCGTCGTGAGGCCGACGGCACCATCGAAACATTGGTTCACGACCCGCGCGTGCTCTGGCCCGACACGCTCTCCTTGGCGGCTGACGGATACCTCTACTTCACCGCCAACCAGCTCCATCGCCAGCCTGGTTTTCACGGAGGGCAAGACCTTCGAGAAACGCCTTATCTTCTTTATCGAGTGAAGGTGGATCGGCAGCCGGTCAGGCTGAAGTAGGTCTTAGTCTTCTTCGTCGGCGTAGACGATCATCAGCGGCTTATCAGCCGCCTGAAGCACGCTCTCGGCCACGCTCCCCAGAATCCAACGCTTCACTCCGCTCAGACCGTGGCTGCTCATGATGATGAGGTCGCAGTCGCCGGCGTGATCGACTATCCCTAGCTTTGGTCCGGCGACTTCGGCGATGGTGGTGGCGCGGACCTCGGGATGTTCGGCCCTCACTTTGTCGAGATACTCTTGCGCATTGGCCACTTCCAGGGCCACTGCTTTATCCAATGTCGGATGTCCGATGGGCGTGTGGGCGATGCCTTGATACAGTTTGAGTTCGGCGTTGAAGTCTCGGGCCAGGGGAATAGCCCATTTGAGAGCCGCCTCGGCTGTCTTGGAGCCGTCCAGCGGCACGAGGATGCGTCTCAGTTGCGGGTGCGGGGGCACCTCGGCCTGGGCGTTGACGACCAACACAGGCAAGCGAATACCTCGAACCACCTTCGTGGCCACCGAGCCCAAAAGCCAGCGTCCCAGACCGCCTCGACCGTGACTTGCCATAATGACGGCTTCAATCTCACCCGTCTCCGAGCGATCCAGGATGGCAGCAGCCGCGTCTCCCTCGCAGCGGGTCGTGGTCGCCAAGCCGGGAGGCAACGCTCGCACTTGCGTCTTCAGGTACTTGTCGATCTCCTCGAACACACCCGACTGGTCGTCGTACACCGGCGGAGGCGCGAAATCGGGAAGGAGATAAACCGAGGCCATGGGTTCATAACACTGCATAAGCTCCACCTGGCGCTCATACTTTTCGCCCAACAGCCTGGCCCAGGGCAAAGCGTGCTCCGCTAGCTCCGAACCGTCCAAAGGTACCAGATATCTTTTCTTCATCGATCCGCCCTCCGTCATGGATTAGTTATGTGTCGTCGGTCAGTCGGTTTCCTGGGTATGGACGATCAGCAAAGGCGACTTCACCAGATGCAGAACCTTCTCCGTCACACTGCCCAGCAGCCATCGCTCAAACCCACCCAAACCGTGGCTCGCCACCACGACCAGATCGTGCTCCTCCGCTTGCTCCAAAATCCCCTGCACGGCCGATGTGATCCGTACCACTGTCTGGACTTTCAAGTCGGAAAGCGTCCCGGCCAAACCATCGAGATATTCCTGGCAGACTTTCTGTTCACTCTCCACTGCCAGCTGGTAGGCTGAGGCCGGATAAGGGAAGTATTCGACGGAGCGAAAGAGGGTCAGTTCACTTCCGTGGACACGAGCCAATTTGACGGCTTCGGTAAGAGCGGATTCGGAAATCTTCGACCCGTCCAGACAGACCAGGATCCGGCCCAGCTTGGGAGGCTTCGGCTCCTCTTTAGAGGCTGGAAAGACGAAGACCGGCTTGCGACATCCTCTCACGACCTTGGTCACCACCGAGCCGAGCAGCCACCTTCCGATCCCTCCTCGACCGTGACTGGCAAGTAGGAGTGACTCCACATCGTCCGCTTCACTGTGGCTAATGATCAACTCGGCCGGCTCCCCTTCCTTCACCGTGGTGACGGTGTTTTCCGGGAGTTCATACTCCTGGGCGGTGAGCTTGAGATACTTCTCCGAGGTTCGTATGAATCCGGAAAGGTCGTAAGCCACCGGGGGTGGCGTGGCGAAGTCCGGATAGGTGTAGACGGCCGAGAGCGGCCTAAAGCAGCTCAACAGCTCAATGTTCGTGCCTTCGGCTTCAGCGAAAAACTTGGCCCAGGGCAGTGCGGCTTCTCCTGTTTTGGACCCATCCAGGGGTACGAGCATTCTTTTCATACACCTATCAAATCACACCCGGACCCGTCTCCATATGAGCGAGATCAGGTTTTCAGGAATCCTGATCCAGATCATTGGCAAGCCCCGGGTGCTCTGTTGAGATCCGATGAGAGAGTGAGGGTGAGAAGAGATGAAGACGAGGTATTTGATGATAGGCTCGGCTCTGGGAATGGGCCTGATGTTTCTACCCACGGCGGTCAGTTCGGCACCCGGAGGCAGCCTCGACCATCCCAGTTCGGATCGAGGTATGCAGGTCTTTCAGGCCTACTGCGTAGCCTGTCACGGTACGGGCGGTACGGGCAACGGACCCATGGCCTCCGCCCTGGTTCGGGACTTCGGCGTGCGTCCTTCCGACCTGACTGCTCCTCGTTTCTTGCTCGATGAGAAGAGCGATGAAGAGCTGACCGAAGCCGTGACAGGTGGTGGGAAGGCCGTCCACCGGTCGGTCTACATGCCGGCCTGGGGTCAAAGTCTCCATGATCGGCAAGTCCGAGATCTGGTGGCCTACATCCGCGAGCTTCAGTCCGGTACGGTTGGAGTGGACGCGGTCATGCCCAATGTGGGGGATCGATTGGAGCTAGGTCGGGTGCTCTACACCACGAGATGCCAGGTCTGTCATGGCCAGGAAGGCAAGGGCGATGGACCGTTTATTCTCGGTATCAAGTCAGGCGAAATGGCTGTGACGGGAGTCTCCATCCCCAACCTCGCCGCACCCGATTTCTTCTCCGAGACGACCGACAAGAAGTTGGCCGAATTGATCCAGACGGGGAGTGCTCATGCCGGCGTCGGACTCCAATCCTCCAACTGGTGGGACCGCAAGCTCAGCCCCGAGGAAGTCGAAGACCTGATCCTCTATCTTCGGACCCTGCCTTTGGCCGACAAACCACGAAAAGGATAGGCCTTCAGGGCCAAGAAAAGGATATCGCCGTGAAACAGATTGTTCTCGTTCCCCTAGACGGGTCTCAACTCTCCGAACGTGCCCTGAAAGTGGCCTGCGCCATCGTTTCCAAACGAGACGGGGCGGGAATCGCGCTCCTTCGCGCCTTGGAAACTCCGCGCTTGTCGGCCTGGCTCCCGGCGGAGATGTTGCCGCTCTACGATCAGGAGAAGAAGCTCGTCGATCAATACCTGGAGACTCAACGGGAGGCCCTGGAAAATCAGGGATTCGAAGTCCGCACTATCCTGGCCCCCGGCCCCGGTCCGATCGAGGCCGTGGTAGAGGAATGCAAGGAAGGGCGAGCCGATCTGGTGGTGATGTCGAGTCACGGTCAGACCGGCTGGATTAGACTCTTCCTGGGAAGTAACGCAGAGAAGATCGCCCGCCTGGCACCCGCCCAAATACTGGTGGTAAAAGGCGAAGACGAACCGGCCCCGGCCTTCACAAAAATCTTGATCCCGTTGGACGGATCGAAAAGAGCTGAGAAAGCCATCCCCGCGGCCCTGGACATCGCCCCTGGAGGAGCCGCCTCGATCACTCTAGCCGGCGTCTCGGTCGTCTTTCAAGGACACGCTTTCGAGGGCGACATGCGCACCGTGGTCGAGCCCGATCTCAAGCGCATCCAGGATTACCTGGATGAACAAGCGGAGTGGCTGAGCAGTCAGGGGTACCAGGTCGACACGGTGATTCGCCGGGGAGAGCCCGCCGAAGAGATACTGAAGCTGACTCAAGAGACGTCTCCAGATTTGATTTTGATGACCAGTCACGGGAGGACGGGTTTGGCGGTCTGGCTTTACGGCAGTGTCGCCGAACGGATTCTCCGACACTCCCCATGCTCTGTGCTGGTTATGAAGGAGTCTTAGTGGCCGAGAGCCGCTAAGAGCTGAAGATGTCGAGGGAGCTTCCCGCGAATCGAAGTTCGCTTTCTCTTGCCCTTGTCGTCTTTCTTCTTTCCGGTTTCTCAGCCCTCACTTTCGAGGTTCTGTGGGTCAGGCTCGCTTCCCACTCTCTGGGTGTGACAACCTGGGCCGTTTCGGTAGTCGTGTCCACCTTTATGGGCGGGCTGGCTCTAGGCGGTCTCCTATTCGGACCGATCGCCGATCGACATCCGAGACCCTCCCGACTCTACACCAAGCTTGAGCTAGGAATCGCCCTGAGCGGACTGGCGGCCAGTCTTCTGCTGGACCAGCTCCCAAATTGGGGTTGGAGTTTCGGCGGTCAGGTCGCGGGAATTGTGCTCGCCCTGATCGTTCCCTGCACGCTCATGGGCGGCACTCTGCCCGCACTCGGCCGTGCTATGTCCGGTCTTGCCCCCACCAAAGCGCTGGCCAGGCTGTACGCCTCCAATACCGCAGGGGCAGTACTAGCTGCCTTTCTGACCGATTGGGTTCTGGTGCCTCAACTGGGAGTTTCCAAGACTCTCGGAGTAGTGGTTTTCACCAGCTTTTTGGCGGCCGGTCTGGCCTGGCTGCTGGTGGGCTCCCCCACTCCCGAGAGCAAACCGACCAAAGAAGAGAACTGGCCCAGCTACCACCGAATTTTCGGCACTTATTTCTTTGCCGGCTTTACCTCTCTAGGTTTGCAACTGGCTTGGACCAGACTCATCATGGGCATGTCCCGCCCGTCGATCTACAACTTCTCCACGCTGCTAGCCGTCTTTCTGGCCGGATTGGCCCTGGGAAGTGCCGCCTCCTCAACCTGGGCCTCCTCTGTCACGAAGCCCCGAGCCTGGTTTGGAGCCGCTCTGGTCGGCATCTCTCTCAGCAGTCTGGTCTGCCTTTTGAGCATCGGCGTGCTGGACCAGATCATCACCAACAAGATCGGCCCTCTCATCACCAACCCTCTCTTGGCATCCGCCGTGGGAACCGCGCTTCGATGCATCGCGCTCTTCGGGATACCCACTCTTCTCATGGGGGTTGCCTTTCCGCTGGCGGCCCGGTTGATATCCCAGGATGGTCAGTCGATCGGGACTCTAGTCGGCCGCCTGGCCACTTCCAACACCACCGGCGCCATCTTGGGTTCGCTGGTCACCGCGTTCGCGCTGCTCCCCTATCTGGGTCTTTTCCGCAGTTTTCTATTCCTGATCTTGGTGGAAGTGGCGGTCGCGCTGTTTCTTTTGCGAGGCAGCTTCGGATGGGTCAAAGCTCTGGCCGCTCTTACCTTCTGCTCCCTCTTTCTCCCGGCCAATACCCTGCTCCACTCGGTCTATCTGCCGGTTTGGAGTGCCAGCTGGGGTCTCAAGCCCGATTCGATACAGTACTTTCGAGACGACAGCTACTCCACCGTGGCCGTAGGAGATACCGAAGCCGGTCGGTTTTTGATGGTGAACTCCACTCGCATGATGGGTGACGCTCCGGAAGGCCAGCGATACGCCGCTCTTATGGGTCACTTGCCCACTCTCTTCCACCCCGATCCGCACCGCGCTCTGGTCATCTGTTTCGGTTGCGGCATGACCGCCGGAGCCCTGAACCAACAATCGGAATTCACCGAAGTGGTCTGTGTGGAGCTCTCCAAAGCCGTATTCGAGGCCGGTCACCTTTTCGCACGCTCTAACGGCGATGTGAAAAACTCGAAAAAAATGGAGTTCGTGCTGGCCGACGGCCGAAACTACCTGCTCCGGTCCGAAGAGAAGTTCGATGTCATCACCTTCGAGCCGCCACCCCCGACCCAGATCGGAGTGGTCAACCTCTATTCCGCCGACTACTACGAGCTGTGCAAGAGCCGTCTGACTGAAAACGGTGTGGTCTGTCAGTGGGTGCCTCTCCTTTTGCTGGACGAGCCGGACCTCCGTCTGGTGGTCAAAGCGTTCCTGGAGGTTTTTCCGGACGCCACCCTTTGGGAAGGCTCGAAAGACGATTACCTTTTGATCGGTGCCAAGGACGGCCTGAAAGTCGACTATGAAAACTTATCGCAGAGAATGCGGGAACCGGCCCTCCAAGAAAAGCTGAAAAGCATCGGGATCAACAACCCTGAAGGCCTTCTCGCCACCTATATGCATGGGCCCGAGTTCATGGCCGAAATGACCAGTCGAACCCCGGTGACGACCGACGACCAGCCTTATTTGGAATACTCCACCAGCGTGAAAGTCAGCTGGGACCCCAGATGGAGACGACGCGACATCTCCTCGCTGTGGGACTTCTTCGAGAATATTCCGCCGGAGTCGAAACAACAGATCCAGAAAGAGTCAGCGGCCTGGCAATCATATCGCGAGCTGTCCGGGATGCGAAAGGTGCCCGGCCCCGTGGAGCTCATCACACTGCTCTCCAGCCTGCGCGAAGCTCTGGCCGTTCTGCAGCCGAATACCTATCTTGCAAAAACGATCAGCGGCTTCGCTGCTATGGCCTACCAGCCCGATCTGGAGCGGCTGAAAGACCCTGCTGCTCGACTCTGGGCAGCCACTCTCCGCGGTCAAACCACAGAGGTTGAGCAAGCCCGGCAAGCCCTTCAGACCCGTCTTGCCCCCGACCAGCAGAGTCAAATCAAAAACCTTCTTGAAAATCTTCCCGAAGTTAAACTTTAGGCACGCCTAATTTTCTTCTTAGGTACGCCTTGCGCCCTATCCCTACTTAGGTTAGTGTGGGCTCGATGAAACTCTCCGACCTTTCCAAAGGCAAAACAGCGGTGGTAGACCAGGTGACCCTTCAAGCCGAGCATGCGGTGCTGGCCCGTCGTCTGTTTCTGATGGGCTTTCGCCCGGGCACCAGAGTGGAGATGATGGGTCGGGCCCCGCTGGGCGATCCTTTCGTGGTGAGAGTGAACAATCAAGGGTTCGGCCTGAGGAGAGAACTCACCGAACTGATCGAGGTCAGTCCTTGTGACTGAACCGACCGAACTTCTTTTCGTGGGCTTGCCCAATGTGGGCAAGTCGTCACTGATCAACAGCCTGACAGGTTCGGTGCTCAAGGTGGGAAACTGGACCGGCACCACCGTCGAGAAACGCAGCCTGAGCTGGAACCCCGATTTCACCAACGAGACTATTTCGGTGGTCGACCTACCGGGAAGCTACTCCCTGCACGCCACTTCTCCGGAAGAGGAAGTGACAAAACAGGTCGTGACCGGATGTGACGGTTCCCACCGCCGGCTGCTGATCAACGTGGTCGATTCCGGACAGCTCGAGCGCGATCTCTATCTGACTCTCGAGCTAAAAGAGCTGAACCAACCCATGGTGGTGGTCTTAAACCTGGCCGACGAAGCTCGCAAGTTCGGGACGACCGTTGATGCCGACGCGTTGTCGGAAAGACTGGGGCTACCGGTCGTCTCCACCGTCGGGGTAAGTCCACTCGGCTCGCTTTCTCTAGCCTCTCATCTAGCCGAGGTGCTCCCCTCTCTTGAAGCCTGCAGCATCAAACCGTTCGACAGCTCCGAGCCAGACCTGACCCAGCTGGAAAGCCGAATGCGAGAAGTGATGGACTTGAGCGCAGCGGTCTGCACCAGCGATCCGATCGCGAGCCAAGCCACTCTGTGGCACCGGCGACTGGACAACGCTCTCCTCCATCCCCTCCTGGGACCCCTGCTTTTCTTTATCGCCATGCTGCTGGTCTTCCGATTCACGTTCATCTTGTCCGATCCGTGGATCACTTTCCTGGGCACGGTGCAAGCCGTCCTCGCGGGATGGATCGCCGCCCTGCCGATACCCGCGATCGTGGCCTCCTTCTTCGCCGAAGGTGTGGTCGGAGGCCTGGGAACCGTGGCCGCGTTTAGCCCGGTGCTATTCTTTCTCTACCTCGGGATGAGCTTTCTAGAGCGGAGCGGATTCCTTCCGCGAATCGCGGTAGGGGCCGACCGACTGCTGCGCTCTTTCGGGCTCTCCGGTCGAAGCCTGGTGCCTCTGCTCCTCGGCTTCGGCTGCAACGTGCCGGCCCTTTCCGCCTGCCGCACCATCGACTCCACTCACGAGCGTATCCGAGCCGCGATCGCCATCCCGTTTATGTCCTGTGGGGCTCGTCTGGCCGTCTACAGCTTGTTCGCGGCCATCTTTTTCCCGGGTCGCGAAGCCTGGGTCGTCCTGGGGCTGTATCTAGGTGGTATCGCGGTCGGTCTGATCTCGGCGGCGCTGTTCGGAAAGCGCGCAGCCGACGAATCCGTGCACTCGGTCATCGAGCTGCCTCCCTTCAGACTTCCCCCGTTTCATCTGCTAGTGCGAGAGGCGTGGTCGCGTTGTATGCGATTTGTGCAAGGGGCCGGTCGTATGGTTTGCGTGACTGTAGTGGTGGTCTGGGCGCTGCTTCACATTCCTCACGGAATGGACACCAACGTGATGGATTCGGTCTACGGCAAGGTGAGTCAGATCGCCGTGCCGGCTTTCAGACCGATGGGAGTGGAGGACCCCCACCTGGTAGGTGCGCTGATACCGGGCATCATCGCCAAGGAAGTGGTCATCGGCTCTATCGCCACCTCGATCTCCGGTATGCAGCCTCTCGAACCGGTGGGTCTCGGCAACGGACTTGGCCAGATCGGTGGCGCTTTTCTCACCGCCCTGAAAGAGACCGGGGCGGGCTTGCTGGCTCTGGTCTCCGGTCTGAATCTCGACATCTCGCCTAATGAAGAAGCGACTCCTGAACTCATGGCGGACCTGGCCACTCGAACGACGGCAGCCGGGGCTCTCGGATACCTGGTGTTCATTCTGCTCTACACACCCTGCGTCGCAACGGTAGCGGCCCTTCGCAATCTGGTGGGATGGCGTTGGGCAGGCTTTCTCGTGGTCTATCAATTTGCTGTCGCTTATGTCTTCGGTATCCTGGTTTTCCAAATCGCCAGATTGGCGGGCTTTTCGTGAGCGAGCTGCTGCAGGTCCTGAGCGCTTTCCAAAACCCCTCCACGGCTTCTACCGTGGCGGAGCGGTTGGGACGTTCCGAGCGAATCGTCTACGGTCTTCTGCGACAGCTGGAAGCCCGTGGTCTGGTGGTACCGGCCGAACCTGGTCTGGGTGAGTGCAGCAGCGGATGTGGCTTCTGCTCTATGCAGAGCTTTTGCCCCAAATCGGAGACCGAAGGACAGGATCCCGCTCCGGTTTCGGTTAAGCCCAAAGTCTGGAGACTTACCACGCTTGGACGATCAAACCTGGCTAGCCCGACTAGCAACGCTGGGTAAAAATTTCAATCTGGAGTTACCCAAGCCCCGACTGGAGCAGAAAGGGGTGCCGGCGGCTGTGATCGCGCCCCTGGTGATGCCTTCCTGGGAAAGTGCGTTGGAAGACTCCCATCTACTCTTTATCAAGAGAGCTAGCTCGCTTCGCAAACACTCCGGACAGATGGCGTTTCCCGGCGGAGTGATGGAGGAACAGGATCAGGATCTCCTCAGCGCCGGATTTCGAGAGAGCCTGGAAGAGGTCGGTCTGGAGGAGAAGAACAGCCGAGTGTTGGCCGAACTGCCCGCCGCCTTCACTCCCACCGGATTCTTGCTCCAACCGTTCTTCGTGGCCACCACCCAACAGCAGTTCGTGCGCGAGCCGGGCGAGGTGGATTCCATCCATCTCATCCCCGTCACCGAGCTTCTCAGCTGTCCTGTCAGACTGGAGTATCGAGAGTGGCAGGGACAGACCTACCGGGTGATCTACTTCGACACCACCTCGGTTTGCATTTGGGGCGTCACCGGACGAATCACCGAAGTTTTGCTCCAGCATTTTTTCGACTGGACTCCTCCCTCTTGAGTTCCATCGTCATGCTATGCGGGGGTGTGGGTGGAGCACGGGCGGCTCTTGCCTTGTACGAAAACTTCCCACAACATTCGCTCACGTTACTGGTCAATACCGGAGACGATTTCACTCATCTGGGGCTTGAGATCTGGCCGGACTGGGACACCGTCCTCTACCATCTGGCCGGAATAGAAGAGACTTCTCGCGGCTGGGGTCGAGCCGATGAAGGCTTACGAGCGATGGAAGAGTTTCAGCGCTTCGGAGCGCCGGACTGGTTTCACCTCGGAGATCGGGATTTGGCCCTTCACGTCTATCGCAGTTGGGCATTGCGGCAGGGTTGGTCCCGAGCTCGCCTCTCCGATGCCCTGGCCCAGCGATTTGCCCTGACTTGTAGACTTCTTCCTCTCACAGAACAAGGGATGGACACTCGCCTCCAACTGGGTGACGGACGAACGATGGAGTTTCAGGATTGGTTCGTGAAAGAGCAGGGAGTGCCGGAAGTCACAGCCGTTCTGAATGAACAGCCGGACCGGAAGGCTCTCACTGAGGGAGTCGTGGAGGCTCTCAATACCGCCGACTTTTTGGTCATGGCCCCTTCCAATCCTTACTTGTCGCTAGGACCCATGCTCTGTCACCCTGAACTGGGCACGGTGATTCGAAACTTGGATATGCCGAAGCTTGCCGTGAGTCCGCTTGTCGGAGGCAAGGCGATCAAAGGTCCTCTGGATCGATTGATCGCATCGCTCTCACCCTTTGAAGGGCAATCCGCCATCGCCGACTACTGGAGTGGCTGGGTCGACGGCTTGCTTCTACCCTCCGACGAGATCGAGACTGTGGAGAACCCTCCTTTGAGGCTTTTCGGTGGCCCCACTATGCTCAAGTCCTCTGGCGACCGTCAGGCTTTCTGTCACGGACTGGAAAAGGCTTGGGCGAGCTTCTGATGCATTTTTTGCTCCCTTTCAAAGGCGTGGAGTCTGCCAAATCCCGATGGTCTGAATTGGGGACCAAGCGTCACCACCTGGTCCTCCAGATCCTACGCCAGAATCTGAAGACGGTCGCATCGGTGGTGGGCTTGCAAAACGTTTTTCTGGTGACACCGGACCCCTCGGAGGTCCTTTCGGACCTGCCGATTCTCAAGGTTGACGGCAAAGGGTTGAACAGAGACCTCTGCCAAGCTCACGAAATCTTGACAGCTCAAACCGAGGTCTCCCAACTCGCGGTCCTGCTGCCGGATCTACCGGCTCTGGTGGCAGCGGATATCCAGTCAGTGATCTCCGCCCTTCAGGAAAAGCCCGTGGTGCTCTGCCCCGACCGGGAAGATTTCGGAACCAACGCACTGGCCATGAGACCGGCCGGTATTCTCGATTTTCTGTTCGAGGGTGCTTCTTTTTCTCGGCATAGCGAAGCTTGCCAAAACCTGGGGCTGGACTACGCCGTTGTGCGGACCGAAGGACTGGCCCACGATTGCGATAGTGTGAAAGACTTGGAAAGTTTCTGCCTGTTATGAACGTCACTATTTTACCCATTTCCAATCTGCCCGAAGTGAAGCCCGGCGACGATCTGGTCGGCCTCTTTGAACAAGCCGAGCCGACTTTAGAACCCGGAGACATCCTGGTCGTCACCCAGAAAGTGGTTTCGAAAGCCGAGGGACGATTGGTTTCGCTGGCCGAGGTAAAGCCCGGTCCGAAGGCCTTGGAGATCGCCGCTCGATGGGACAAGGACCCCGCTCTGGTGGAGCTGGTCTTAAAAGAGTCTTCCGAACTCTTACGGGAAGAGAGAGGCGTTCTGATCAGCCGAACCAAGCACGGCTTTATCTGTGCCAACGCGGGTATCGATCTCTCTAATGTCGATGGAGGAGCAACCGCCTGCTTGCTGCCGTTGGATTGTGATCTGTCGGCCCGTGGGTTGGCCGAGGGATTGAAGGAAAAATTCGGATTTTCGATCCCGGTGGTGGTCAGTGACAGCTTCGGTCGACCCTGGCGTCTGGGTATCACCAACGTGGCACTGGGCAGCTACGGGCTGCAACCGTTGCTCGATCTTCGGGGCACGGTCGATGCCTGCGGGATGGAAATGAAAGCGACGGTGATCGCGGTGGCCGATACGCTGGCCGCCTGCACGGAATTGGTGGTTGGAAAGACCACCGGGTTTGGAGCCACTATCGTACGCGGATACTCCTATCAAGCGGACACGACCTCCGGAGTCAAAGATACGGTCAGACCGATCGAAGACTGCTTCTTCGTATAGAGTCTGACGCGCTAGTACGTTTTTCACAGGAGGCCACTAGCGAAGATAGAAGCAGTGGGCATGTCTAAGCGCGCAAAACTTACGGCCGATAAAGCACGAGAACGCATCACCAGTCTGGAGGAGAGCGTTTCCGTCCGAGAGGGCAAACTGGAGCAGCTGAAGTCCCGCATCGCTCGCTCCTCGAATCCGGACGAAAAGCTGCTGGCCGCTCAAGAGCGATTGGAGCGTCGCATCGAGTTGGAGCAGGAGCAGATCCAGAAGCTCAAACGCCTTCTGGGCCGCCAACCCAGTAGTGCCGGTCAAGAGTCGAGCGAGTATTACGGAGAAGAAGAGCTCGAAGATCTTCATCGTTCGTTTGAAGAGGTCAGGCAAGACCTCTCTCAGGTCAAGATGAAGCTGGAAAGCGCCGATCTCCCTCGCGACCTTCCCTCTCGACTCACCTCGTTCGAGGAACGGATCAGCCGCCGCGAAGAAGTGGCCTCCGACCTCTACGGTCAGATCCTCAACCTCGAAAGCGCCCTCGACCAGGAGCGACAAACGGTGCGTCGGCTCTCTCGCCGTATTCGCGAGCAGGACCAGAACATCGAAGCTCTCCGCGAGGCGGTGGAAGACTCGGTTGTGGCCACCGTCGATATGGTCGAGCGACTGGAAAATCTGGAAGAGCGGAACAGTGAAACTGCGGTGGAAGAGGAAGTTGTGGAGAGCAACCCTCTGGCCGAGCAACTGGAAGCGATGCAGAGACGCCTGGAAGAGCTTGAAGAGCGACTCGAAGCCACCAACACCAACAATTCCGAAGAGATTCTTCTGGAGGCTCTGGACGATTTCGACTCCCGCCTGGAAGGCATTGAGCGGTTGGCCAAAGACAACGCCGAAGCGGTCCGATTTGTCTCCGAAGAGCGACCGGCTCTAGCGCAAGCCGAGCCGGCGGCTGTTCCCTCAAATGCTATCGAAGTACCCACTCCGGCAGCGGAGCAACCTGCCGTTTTCGAAGCCCCTGTGGCGGCTCTCGCCGGCCTGACCGTTCAGGAGGAGAAGCGCGCCGGCTGGGTACCCGCGACTTTCGCCGGCGGAGGAACCAGCGGAAAATTGACGGCTCGTTGGCAAGTCGCTAATTTTCACGGCAAGAAGAACGGGAAGTGAACAGAGTCCAGCCCCTCAAAGCAGTCGTCATGGGAGGCGGCCAGGGCACACGCCTTCGGCCTCTGACCTGTCGACTTCCCAAACCGATGGTGCCTCTCTGCAACCAGCCGGTGATGGAATACTGCCTTCAGCTGCTCCGAAAGCATGAGTGCACCCACATCTATGTGACTCTTCACTACCTGGCCGATGAGATCATATCTCACTTCGGTAATGGAGCCGACTTCGGTCTCCGAATGCAGTACAGCGTCGAGCAAGAACCGATGGGTACGGCGGGCAGCGTCGGCATGCTCCGCGAGTCTTTGGACACCACTTTCTTCGTGGTCTCAGGAGACGCTCTGACCGACTTTGATCTTCAGAAAGCCCTTCTCTTTCATCGCGAAAAGCAGTCCAAAGCAACTCTGGTCTTAACCTCCGTCCCAAACCCGCTGGAGTTTGGTGTCGTGATCACCAACGACGACGGATCGATCGTGAAGTTCTTGGAGAAGCCGAGTTGGGGCGAAGTGTTTTCGGACACCGTCAACACCGGCATCTATATCTTGGAGCCGGATGTCCTGGACCTGATCCCACCCGATCAGTCTTTTGACTTTTCCAAAGACCTGTTCCCTGAAATGCTGAGGCGAGAAATGCCTCTCTACGGCTACGTAGCCGAAGGCTATTGGTGCGACATCGGCAACCTCGAGCAGTATCGAAAAGCCCATCAAGACCTTTGCCACGGACGGGTTCACCTGGAAGTGCCGGGGTCGGTCCTACGCAAAGGTGTTTTGGTGGGCAAGGGTACTCAGATCCACCCGGGTGCCCATCTCGAGCCGCCGCTGGTCATCGGCAAGAACTGTCGCATCCGAGAGGGAGCCAGACTTCTTGAGGGGACCGTTTTAGGGGACAACTGCATCGTGGAAGAGGGCGCGACTCTCCATCGCGACGTGGTCTGGGAAGACACTTTCGTGGGTCGTAAGGTCCGTTCGAAAGCCGCCATTTTCGGGCGCAAAGTCACTCTGAAGTCTCACGTATCGGTGGGCGAAGGGGCGGTCATCGCCGACGATGTGACCGTCGGTGAAGGAGCTCAGATCGAAGCCGGTGTGCGCATCTGGCCTCAGAAGACGGTGGAGCCCGGTGGCAACGTCTCACTCTCTATCGTGTGGGGACAGAAGTGGCCGGAATCGATGTTTGGCCGAGAAGGTATTTCCGGTCTCGGCAACATTGAGATCACTCCTGAGTTTGCTCTCAAGCTCGGTTCGGCTTACGGCTCTCTTCTCAGCAAAGACTCGTCCGTCACACTCGCTCGCGACAACCATCCCGCCTCGCGGATGATCAACCGCGCTTTGATCTGTGGGCTTGTTTCGGTGGGGGTGAGCGTGCATGACCTGCGTATCACCCCTACCCCACTGAGCCGTTTCGTCTTGCGAACCACCCAGGCGGTCGGCGGCATCCACTGCCGGATCGCCAAGGACGACATCCGAAATCTTCAGCTTCAGTTCTTCGACGAGCGCGGCGTGAACATCAGCGCTGCCGTGGAGCGAAAGATCGAAAACTCGTTTTTCCGAGAAGAGTTCAGACGGACCTTGATGGACGAGGTCGGCCATATCGACTTCCCCAGCCGTACCATCGAACAGTACACCGAAGACTTCTGTTCCCGCCTCGATGTGGCCCAAATCCGGGAGATC